>OAVR01000220.1_pt1 | contig 20764 bp, 25 predicted proteins | sample 1476451 | NCBI WGS metagenome assembly OAVR01 (sample SAMEA2580105, study PRJEB22360) | human gut metagenome | biome: human gut; feature: human-associated habitat; material: faeces | place: Denmark | collected 2008/2010 | reverse complement strand
CCCCTTAAGTAGATTTTGTTTATTTATAGTGTCTACTTAAGGGGTATCATATCAATTTTTAGATACTTTCTTTTTTTATTTTTATATGAGGAGTGATTATCCTTGAATAATTTAATAAGAACAAAGATACTAGCATTTTTACAATGGAATGATAAAAATGGTTATTATACTGACGAACGATGTGACTTGGAAGAAGTTCAAAAATTATCATTAGAAGAAAGTATAAAATATTTTTTTGAAGTGATAAATTCAGATTTTTATTATTCAATATCTGATAATATCTTTGAGTTAAGCTTTTATGAAACAATAAAATATGCTAAAGACTATAAGTTTTATAATCAAACTTATAAGAAGTTAAAGTTATTGATAGATAATAATCCTAATGAAAATTTATATAGAAATTTACTTGAATAAAAAAATAAAGTTACTTAAAAATAAGCAACTTTATTTTTAGTGTTTTTATATATAAAGGCAAAAAGCAAGAAACTTATAGCTTAACAATATTATACTTTAAATACTAAAATTAATAAAGCCAGTTAATAAATAACTGGCTCCCAGATAGATTCAAGAATCTTCAAAATAGTAGAAGATATAATTATTTTACAATAAAAATGAATAATTTACAAAATGAACTTTTAAATTCTATTAAAAATTTATTTGCATCCAATTTAAGTACAAAGTATATAAGTGAAAAAACAAATATTGCATATACTACAATAAATGAATTAAGAAATTATAAAAGATCTTTAAATAGGGGGAGAATCTCGAAAATGCGGATTTCACACGTTAAGTCAAATTAACTGGCTTATTTCAATAGTTGTAGCGATTTTGAACAAATAAAAATTATAATTTTTTGTTTGTTTTTAAAGTTTAATTTAAAAATTAAACACTATAAAATATTAAATTTTTAGTTCAAATAAGTATGGAACCGTTATTGAACTAAAAAATAAAATTTATTAATAACAATTTTATTGATTTTACTTGCTTTTTTAAGTTAATAAATGTAGTTCATCATAGTAAGCAAAGCCGAACTGCATAAAAAGTATTGATTTAACAAAATTCTCAAATCTACTCAAACCGTTGGTATCAGCGGGGGAAATGCTCTTAACGTGTGAAATCCGCATTTTCCGGACGAGGCCCCTAAAAAAACTAGATTTATCTTTAGAAAAATGAAAAAGAACTACTCAAAATATTGAATAGTTCTTTTCTTAAAACCAGGAATTTATGAATACTAAAAAAACAAAAAATTATTGAATGTATTTAATATAATTTTAATTTGAATTTTAATTTAAATCAATAAAAAAAAGTAAAATGGTCCCTATGTCAAGGACATTAAAAAAAGGCTAGGTAGCTATAAGCTGGTTCCTATATTGTACAGGAGCCAGTTTTTTTAATCCCCATTGATATCTATAATTATTATAGTAATTAATATAGTTATCTATTATTAACTCTAATTCTTCAAACCTTGTACAACTTCTAATTTCTATTTCATCTTTCATATGACCGAAGAACGATTCCTGCGGGGCGTTGTCCCAGCAATTACCCCTTCTAGACATAGATTGCCCTAGTTTGTATTTAGTTAATAGAACCTTTCCATGAATATGTTGTTTAAAATCTCTATTTAAGAGATTTTAAACAACTGTATGCTCACGTGTAGCTTTCAGCATTCTACGATAAGGATTAGCTTTCCTTATTGGACATTCGATATGATATTTGCGCATAATACGTTGTATACACTTTCGATTTAAGATTATATTAAATTCTTGTTATAATACCATTTTAATAGAACGTGATCCTTTCTTAAATCCTCTATGATTAAATGCTATAAGAATTAACTTTTTTAATTCTAAATCTCGATTCTCTTTAAATTTACGGGTATTAGATGATTTTAGATAATTATAATAACCGGATTTAGATACTTGAGCTACCTTACATAGATGAGAAACCATGTTTTTTAAATTAAATTCTAAAATTATATTTTGAATAATTTCAAAGATTGATGCTGCACTTAATCTATTATTTTTCACCTGCCTTTCTTGCAGCTCGATTTTTTTTAATAATTCAGCCTGAGTTTTCCAATAAGCAATTTCAGCATCCTTTTTAGCTATTATTTCTTCAACGGTAAGTTCACGTTTTAGTGAACGACCACTATTAAATTTTCTGTTATCTCTTAATCGTAATTCACCACCTTCGTTATAATTATTACACCATCTTTTACTTGCACACCAAATTCTGTATTTGCCAATAATATCTACATCAAATCCTGCCTTTTGAAAAATATGAGTAGGAAGTTTTCCGTTTCTTCGCTTAGCGACAAATAATACTTTAAATTCATCTGTATATGTAATTGATTTTTCGGAAACTTTTTTTACATATTTATTTTTGGATAATAATTCAATATTTTCTTTGGTAAATAATTTTCTATTTATCATCATTAATTTCACATCCAATTTCTGTTTTACTATATTTATTGTATAAAAAAGAAACCTATAATAATAGTCCTTTTTAAAGTGTCTATTTTATAGGTTCCATTTTAATTTTTTTATCTAGTCTTCTATTTTTAATGGGCGTAAACCATACTCATTTACTATTTTTCTTCTTTAATTAATAAACCAGTATTTAAGGTATTTTTTAAAGCATTAAATGGAAAACAAGTATTAGTATTTAGTGGTTTATTTAAAGAAGTTCATAAAATGTATTTGGGGTAGCGCCAACATTTCCTTGTAAATTAATGTCTTAACTTGGGTTTTGTCGGTTTTGCTTGCGATACCCCATTTAGAAGAAGATGAATACCACTTAGACATGGAAATTAACCACATAGTCAAAAATCATTTAAGTAAATAGTAGAAAATTGTATACTTGTAATAGAAAAGGTAAGGAGTGGCTGATAATGAAAATAAGGTTAGATATAGATAGTAAATTAAAAGATATTTTTGTCTATATAAGAGCACCAAAATTGGATAAAAAAATCTATGAAATAATGAATTTATTAGATAAAGAAAGATTAGAAAAATTAATTGCTTACAGAAATTCGAAAATATATCTTATTAATATAGAAGATATATATTGTTTTTATACAGAAGCTAGAAAAGTATGTTTATATACAGAAAATGAATCATTCTATATTAAGTACACTCTTTTAGAACTAGAAGAACGTTTAAAAGGAACATCAATGATAAGAGCATCTAAAGGAGTAATTATAAATATGGATAAGGTTTTAAATTTTGAACAGATGTTTAACGGAAATTTAGTTGTCAATTTTGAGAATGGGAAAAAAGAATATGTATCTAGAAGGTATTTAAAAAATATAAAAGAGTATTTGAATATAGGAGGAAATTAAAATGAAAAGATTTTTAGTTAATTTTATAATAAGATTTTTTATAGGAGCAGCTTTGGGCGTATTTATAAATCAGATAATATTTCTTTTAATAGCTAAGAACATATGTGGAGATTTTATGATTAACTTTAATTTATTATTAAAACAATTTTTAGCTTCTTGTATAGTTGGTGGAGTATCATCAGGCTTATCTACAATATATGATTTTGAAAACATAAGCTTATTAGCAAAAACATTAGTGCACTTTTCGGTATTCATATTAGTTTATTTATTAGTTGGTTCTTACGTTGGATGGTTCTCCATAAATATAGGAACTATATTAGGTAGTATTGCCATATATTTTGGCATATGGATTATATTTTATTTTATTGAAAAAAAAAGAATACAAGAGATTAATAGAGCTTTAAAAAATAAAAAGTAAAAATAGAATATGAAAATTTTGTTTAAAACAACTCTTCTATGTGAAGAGTTGTTTTAAACAAATCGACATTCTTTTATTTTTTAGGGGCCTCGTCCGGAAAATGCGGATTTCACACGTTAAGAGCATTTTCCCCGCTTATACCAACGGTTTGAGTGAATTTGAAAATTTTGTTAAATCAATACTTTTTATGCAGTTCGGCTTTGCTTACTATGATGAACTACATTTATTAACTTAAAAAAGCAAGTAAAATCAATAAAATTGTTATTAATAAATTTTATTTTTTAGTTCAATAACGGTTCCATACTTATTTGAACTAAAAATTTAATATTTTATAGTGTTTAATTTTTAAATTAAACTTTAAAAACAAACAAAAAATTATAATTTTTATTTGTTCAAAATCGCTACAACTATTGAAATAAGCTAGTTAATTTGGCTTAACGTGTGAAATCCGCATTTTCGGGATTCTACCCCATTTAGTAGTTTACACAGGCTATTTTACAATCTCCCGTAGTATCTTACTCAACTTTTATTTATTATTCATGTAAAATTTTATGAATTACTCCAAAGCTGCAATTATTTAAAGCTGCAATATCTTTTATTGTTTTTCCTTCTTTTCTTTGAGCTCTTATCATATTTTTTTCTTCTTCAGTAAATCTAGGTTTCCTACCTGCTCCACGACTATTTTTTTTAGATTTTTCTTTAAGCTCTAAATATTCTCGACTTACTCTCATTAAATCCATTCTACTATCTACATTAAATTTCTTATAAATTCCGGATAATATATCACGATAATATTCTTCAGTTTCTTTATTTTTATTTTTTAAACTCTCAATTTCTGATAAAAATTTATTTTGTTCAAACTCACTATTATTCAATAGTTTAACTGTAAAATAAGTATTGTAACCTTCATTTCTTCTTTCATATATTTGAGGTGTTTTTTCTATTTTAAAAAGCTTTCTTAATTCATTAATTAATATTTCAACTTCATCTTTTGAGTTAGTTTCAATTCTAAATTTAAATCCTTCTTGGCAATAAGTTTGATTATATGCTTCGTCTAATTCTTCTCTTGAATATTCTAAGACACTAACTGGATATGTATTAACTGTATAATATGATTTACTAGATCTGCTGTAATATTCCCTTTTAACGGGTATTTCTTTTATTGCTCCAATTTTATGAAGCTGATCTATTCTTTCAGTATTAACACCATAAAAATCAGCAATTGTCCATGTAGGAATGTATCCAAACTTTTCAAACTTATTAAAAATAGTATCAAATTCTCCAGCTGCAACTAATTTATCTATAATTTTAGATTTAGCTTCTCTAGGTTTAAAATCTATTCCACATTCTTCAGCAAATTTTATTATTTCTTGTTTTGGAGTGTCCTTATTATTCTTAAGTTCATTTAGAAAAATTTCTTTTAAATTATCCTTCATATCATCACCCTTTATATTTAATATGTTAAATATATTATATCATAAATTAATTAATGAAAACACTTTCTTTCATTAATTAATTTATGATATAATCAAAATATAAAGATAAGTAGGGAGGAAATGGCAGCATGATTTTAATTGATAAATCCTTAGATGAAGTAAATCCTGAAAGTTATTTAATAAAAAATGCTAAAGATAATACATATCTTTTAGCATTATCTAATAATCTTAATGGATATAATTATTTTGAAGTATACATAGATAAACTAAATAGAAGTATTCATGTTTTTGATAGTTTAGAGAATAGAAAAGGGGGAACTAGTGCTATTAATAGTGCTGATGAAATATTAAAAATTAGAAAGCCTTTAAATTTAGATCTTGACTATAAGCTTGTTATATATTATCCATATCATATTTTAAATGAATATTGTATAACAACTTATCATGAAAGAAAAGGATTTAATAAAAATAGAGACTATGTAACTTATATACCTTTTCTGAAGAAAGCTGAATTATTTCTAAAAAACAGATTTTAATTAGAGTTTTCAGAGAAAACTATACTATAATTAGAGTATAACTATTGAAAGGAGTAAATCAAAATGGTATATAGAACATTACTAAATCCACAAATAGATTTTGTGTTTAAAAAGATATTTGGTACAGAAGAAAATAAACCTATATTAATTAACTTTTTAAATGCAGTAATAAAACCAACAACTCCCATAAAAGATGTAGAAATCAAAAATAACGATATAGATAAAGATTTTATAGAAGATAAATTTAGTAGATTAGATGTAAAAGCTACAACTAGCAATAAGGAACATATAAATATTGAAATCCAGGTAAAGAATGAATATAACATGATACAAAGGACCTTATATTACTGGAGTAAGATGTATTCAGAACAAATACAAAATAGAGATAACTACAGTAAGCTAGAAAGAACTGTTTGTATAAACATATTGAATTTTAAATACTTAAAAAATGATAAATATCATAATGCATATAGGCTAAAAGAAATAACTTCAAATGAAGAGCTTACAGATCTTCAAGAAATACATTTCATTGAGTTATCTAAATTTAATGAAATAGGTAATAAAGAATATGTTGAAAATGTTGAAAAAATGGATGCTTTAGAAAAATGGTTAGAATTCTTAGTTGAACCAGAAAGTAATACTGTAAGGCAACTAGAATTAAGTAATGAAGAAATTAAACTAGCAAAATCTGAACTATACAGGCTTAGTATGGATAGTAAAGAAAGAGAACAATATAATATGCGTGAAAAAGCTATATATGATAGAATATCTGCCTTAGAAAGTTCAAAAGAAGAAGGTAAGTTAGAAAGCAAATTAGAAGTTGCAAGGGAATCATTAAGCCAAGGATTAGAAATATCCTTAATTTCAAAAATAACGGGATTAAGTGAAGAAGAAATATTAAAAATAAAAAAAGATATTTAATAAAGGAAGAAACAGTATGAATATAAATATAATATGTGCTATTATAGGTGGATTAATAGGATATTTTTATATGAATAAAAAGCTTGAGAAAAAATAAATAATTAGTAATATTTTTGGAATAACTAAAAAAGACTCTATAATTTAGAGTCTTTTTTGATTTTAATTAAAAATATTTAAATAATTAAATCTAATTGAATCATTCAAAATTTTTATTAAAAGGGGTAGCGTCAATGAATTTAGCCACTTTTAGATAAATATTTAAGTTTTTTGTTCATAAAATTAAGCATTAATTTCTATAATAATTGGTTCTGTCACTATTAAAAATCAAATAATAAGCTAAAAACTCAGATATTAATAAACGTCTTCTAAAATTTGTCAGAAATTTTATTAAAAAATTTATATATACAAGTATTACTCCACCAAATAAATTAGATTTATTATCTAATTCGTTTGGTAAAATATTGATTTTCTTTGAAAACATTGAGTTTATTTTATCATTTATTAATTTTAGATAATCAGGAATATAATAATTTATTTCGCTATAAATATATATATTATCAATAGCAAATAAATTAAATATATTAGATATTCCAATAGCCATAAGTTCAATGTTTTTTGTTATTGTATCTACAGCGGTTTTATTATTTGAATTGTACAAATCACAAAGCTCTTTTATAGCATGTATCTGTATATCTGACGCACTATTAAATTCTTCTAATAAAAATGGTAAGGAACAATATTGTTCAAAGCAATCTTTATTCCCACAAGGGCATTCTTTGCCATTGGGAATAAGAATAATATGACCTATTTCTCCTGCATGACCTTCAAAACCAGTATATAAATTACTATTAATTATTATCCCTGCCCCTATACCATAATGAATATTTATAACTACTGCATTATATAGTTGATTTATAGAATTTTCGAATTCACCAACAGCTGCTAAATTAGACTCATTTTCTATATAAAAATTAATATTAGGCATTAGTAAAGACAAATCTTCTACCAAGTTTATTTCATCTAAATCATAGTAAGGAGTAAATTTAATTTTATTTTGTGAAACTCTACCATGAACTGCCAATGTAACACCTATTAATCCATATTCATATTCATTAAAAATACTTTTTAACGAAGTAATTATTTTTACAATAATTTCAATTGCATTATTTTTATTAATTATTTCTTCATAACAATCATAAAATAATACATTTATATTTAAATCAGTAAGTAAGAAGCTAACATAGTCAATTCCTAAGTCAATTCCTAAACTACAGCCAGCCTTTTCATTAATTTTAAGCAAAATAGGCTTTCTTCCTACCCTAGACTTGCTATCCACAGCACCAATTTCACTAACTAATTTTTTATCAACTAATAATGAAACTATTTCAGAAACACTTGCTTTATTAAGATTTATTAGTTTTGAAATATCTATTCTAGCAATATTAGGCTTCTTAAACAAAAGATGTAGTATTTCAACTATATTAAATTTTCTTATATTAAACTTATTATCCATTTTATTCCCCTTATTTAAGTAATTATAAAATAATATATCATAGTAATACAAAAGTTAAAAGGAGTATATTTATAAAATTTTCTAAATTAATTGAAAATTCTGAATATAAATGTTTACATAAAAATATATGGGTTTATAATTTAATTAGACAGTTAAACTAACTAATTAAATGAGGTGTTGGTATGGAGTACTTTGGAAATATAAAAAAAATTAAATATGAAGGAACAAATAGCACTAATATGTTTGCTTTTCATCATTATAACCCGGAAGAAATGTTAATGGGAAAACCTATGAAGGAACATCTTAAATTTGCAGTAGCTTATTGGCACACATTTAATCAAGATGGATCAGACCCTTTTGGAAAACCGACAAATATAAGAAATTGGAATTCAAAGGATCCAATGAAAACTGCTATGAATAAAGTGGATGCAGCTTTCGAATTTTTTGAAAAATTAGGAGTTGAATATTTTTGCTTTCATGATATGGATATAGCCCCATTTGGAAATAGTTTAGATGAATTTTTCTATAATTTAGATATTATAACTGATTATATGAAAGAAAAAATGGCTAAAACAGGTATTAAGCTTTTATGGAATACAGCAGATAGACATTCTAATCCCATATATGTTGATGGAGCAGCTTCAAGTCCTAATTTAGATGTTTATGCAATTTCAGCAGCTCAAGTAAAAAAAGGAATAGATATAAGTAAAAAACTTGGAGGCAAGAACTTCGTATTTTGGGGTGGAAGAGAGGGATATGAAAGTTTATTGAATACAAATATTAAATTTGAAGAAGAAAATATAGCAAGGCTGTATAAAATGGCTATAGATTATACAAAAAAGATTAATCATAAATTAACATTCCTAATAGAGCCAAAACCAAAAGAGCCAATGACACATCAGTATGATTTTGATTCTGCTACAACATTAGCATTTTTACAAAGATATGGATTAATGGAAGATTTCAAATTAAATATAGAAGCAAATCATGCAATGTTAGCTGGACATACTTTTGAGCATGAATTAAATATAGCAAGAAACTATAATGCATTAGGGTCAATAGATGCAAATCAAGGTGATTCATTATTAGGATGGGATACTGATGAATTCCCAACTAATCTTTATGATACTACATTAGTTATGATAGAGATATTAAAAAATGGTGGATTACATGATGGTGGTATAAATTTTGATGCTAAGGTTAGAAGAAGTTCTTTTGAACAAGAAGATTTATTTATATCTCATATAGCAGGAATGGATACATATGCAAGAGGATTAAAGGCTGCAGCAAGAATAATTGAAAGCGAATATTTAGATAATATTCAAAAGGAAAGATATTTATCTTATAAAAGCGATTTAGGTAAAAATTTATTAAATGATGAAGAGGATTTAGAGTCACTTACTAACTATGCCTTATCAATAAAAAAAGTTGATAATAAATCATCCCATATAGAATATGTAAAATCTAAACTTAATGACTATATCTATTAAAGGAGAGATCTAATGTTTTATGCTAATGGAAACAAGCTTTTTCGTAAATACGACAATGAAATATTATGTATTGAACCATGGGGGAAAAATAGTCTTAGAGTTAGATCAACGCCTTATGGAAGTATACCTCAATATGAAAATGCTTTAACAGAAGAAGTAGAAAATATTGAAGTAGATATAAAAATATTTGAAGAGTTAAATGAAGCAGAAATTATTAATGGAAATATAAAGGCTTATGTAACTAATAGAAATAGAATAGTATTTAAAAATTGTAAAGATGAAATATTAATAGAAGAATACATTAGAGAAAGAGCTGTTTTTAATGACATTGGGAACGAAGATGTTAGTTTAAAAAGTATCACTGGATTTTCATGTACATTAAAGTTAAAAGCTAGAGAGTTTACACCTTCTTTAAATGGGAATTATAAGCTGACTCAAAGATTTGAATCAGATCCAAATGAAAGAATATTTGGAATGGGGCAATATCAACAACCATTCTTAGATTTAAAGTATTGTAAATTAGAATTAGCCCATAGAAACAGTCAGATAACAGTTCCATTTTATATATCAAACAAAAATTACGGATTTTTATGGAATAACCCTGGTATTGGAGAAGTAAATTTTGCGAAAAATATAACAGAATGGACTATGAAATCTACAGATTATTTAGATTACTGGATAACATCAGAAGATACTCCCAAAAAAATAATAGGGAACTATACAAGTGTTATTGGTAGAGCACCTGAAATGCCAGAAAATTTATTAGGATTATGGCAAAGTAAAATGAGATATCAAACACAAGAAGAAGTTTTAGAAGTAGCTAAAAAATATAAGGAATTAGGTATTACTCCATCGGTTTTAGTAATAGATTTCTTCCATTGGACAGAACAAGGACATTATGATTTTGATAAGAGATATTGGCCAGATCCCAAAAAGATGGTAGATGAGCTAAAGGAAATGGGTATAGAAATAATGATTTCCGTATGGCCAACAATATCTCAAAATGCTAAAAATTATAATAAAGCTATTGAAAATGGATTATTAGTTAAAGTTAATAGGGGAGTAAGGATTACAATGCAACAGTTAAGTAACACTGTGTTTATAGATCCAACTAACTCTGAAACAAGAGAGTATGTTTGGGAAAGACTAAAGAAGAATTATTATGACAATGGAATATCTATGTTTTGGCTTGACGTAGCAGAGCCTGGATATGCATTGTATGATTTTGATAACTATAGATATCACTTAGGAACTGGTTTAAAAGTAGGTAATTTATATCCTAATGAGTTTTCTAAAATTATATATGATGGCTTAGTAAAAGAAAATATAATTCCTGTAACATTAATTAGAGGATGTTGGGCCGGAAGTCAAAAATACGGAACTTTAGTATGGTCTGGAGATATAGACTCCAGCTTTGGAGCATTTAGAAATCAAGTCAACACAGGATTAAATATGAGTATTGCAGGAAATCCATGGTGGACAACTGATATAGGTGGATTCCATGGAGGAAATATTAATGATCCAGAATTTAGAGAGTTAGTGATAAGATGGTTCCAATATGCAACATTTTCACCAATTCTTAGAATGCATGGAGATAGGCAACCTCACAAAAAGGCACTTGGAATAGATGGAGGAGGTCAATGTGAAAGTGGTGCAGACAATGAAATTTGGTCATATGGTGAAGAAGCTGAAAAAATATTTATTAAGTATATAAATATAAGAGAAAAATTAAAAGTATATATATCACAGTTATTTAATGAAACTCATAATTTTGGTGAACCAATAATAAGGCCTGTTTTTTATGATTATCCTAAAGATGAAGTAGCTTGGACAGTAGATAATCAATATATGTTTGGGCCAGAATTACTTGTAGCACCAATTATGTATTACAAAGATAGACAAAGGAAAGTTTATTTACCAAGTGGAAATCGGTGGACTGATATTAATACAGGAAAGGTATATGATGGTGGACAATTTATTATAATTGATGCACCTTTAGACAATATTCCTATACTTTGTAAGGAAGACTCATATATTAAAAATTTATTTTTATAGGAGGTAAGATAAAAGTGTACAAAATAGTTTTAGCATCACATGGTAATTTTGCTAATGGAATTTTAGATACAATTAATTTTTTTACAAAAGATACAGAAAATGTATACAAAGTAACTCTAGATGAAAGTGGAATAGATAATTTTGAAAATAAGATTATCTCGGTATTTAATGATATTAGTGATTCTAATGTTCTTATATTAGTAGATTTATTTCATGGAACACCATTTAATGTTTGCACAAATAATATAGATTTAATAAATGGAGATGTAGATATATTAGCAGGAGTAAACGTACCAATATTCTTAGATGTATTATTAAATAGTACTAGCCTTTCAGTTTTAGAAGAAGTCGAAAATATCAAGAAAATGAACTGCATAAATATTTTATCAGAAGAATTTAAAAAGCAAACAAATAATAATGATGATGAATAAAAGGAGATGAAAGAATGGAAGTTCAAGCTTGGCAATTAATATTAATTGTTTTATATGGATTCTTTATCAATTATGAAAAAAATAGTACTATGTTCGGTACATATCAGCCAGTTACCGCAGGATTTATTGTTGGATTAATAATGGGAGATATTAAAACAGGATTATTTATAGGTGGTACGTTACAATTAATGTCATTAGGTATAAGTAACTTTGGTGGTGCATCAATACCTGATTATCAAACAGCTAGTGTTGTTGCCACATTTATAACTATTTCAACAGGACAAGATCCTAATGTGGGAATAACTATTGGTATTCCGGTAGCTCTTTTAATGGTTCAATTAGATGTATTAAGAAATACAATTGGCGTTTGGTTAGTACATCAATCTGAAAAATATTCAAATAAAAGGGAATACAATGGAATTGCTAGAATGCAAATGTTAGGAGTTGTTTTAACTTGTGCTACAACAGGAGTTCCAATATTATTAGCTACTATATTTGGGCCAGATTTAGTAAATTCATTAATAGATAAGAGTCCAGAATGGTTATTAGGTGGTCTCAAAGTTGCAGGTGGAATTTTACCAGCGGTTGGTATAGCTTTACTATTAAAAAATCTTCCTTCAAAAGATTATTTTGCATATCTTTTAATAGGATTTGTAGTTACTATATATTTAAAACTTCCTTTATTAGGAGTTGCACTTATAGCAGCAGCTATAGCATTAATTGAATTTAAAAGAGATAATGATAGAGACGCTACCGTTGTTTCTATAGTAGGAGGTATTGACGAAGATGAGTAAAAATGAGCTTACACCCCAAAAAATACGTAGTAAAGTTTTATTAAGATGGATATTTACAAGTAGTGTATCATCTAACTATGAAAAAATGCAAGCATTAGCTTATTGTTATGCAATATTACCATTTTTAAAATTTACCTATAGAAATGATCAGGATGGATTACAAGATGCAATTAAGAGACATCTACAGTTTTTTAATACAAATCCATGGTTAGCTCCTTATGTTTTGGGGTTAAACATAGCTATTGAAGAAAAAGAAAAGAATAATGCTGCTGAAGCAGTAAGTTCAATAAAAAGTGGTTTAATGGGACCTTTAGCAGGATTAGGAGATAGCTTATGCGTTGTTATTCCTTGGACTATATTTGGAGCAATAGCTGCGAATATGGCTATAGAGGGAAGTCCAGTAGGAATATTTTTATGGATAGCAGTAAGCATTGCTATAAAAATGCTTAGTTTTCCTTTATTTAAAGCAGGCTATTTTTCAGGAACTAAATTAGTGAATGCTTTAGAAAGCAAAATGAAATCAATTACTAAAGCAACTTCAATTTTAGGATTAATGGTTGTGGGTGGACTTATTTCCACTGTTATAAGAGCAACTGTTGGCTTCAGCTTTGTTCAAGGAGAAATTGAAATGACTGGACAAAATATATTAGATCAAATAATGCCAGGCTTAATTCCCGCATTTATAGTTGGATTAATGTATTACTTATTAGGTAAAAAAGTTAAACCAACATATTTAATATTATTAGTAATAGTAATGTCAATAATTTTACATTCACTAGGAGTACTTATTTAGGAGGGATAAAATGAAAGGGATAGTTCATATAAGAATAGACGATAGATTGATACATGGTCAAGTCGCTACGATGTGGACAAACAATTTAGGAGTAACTAGAATAATGGTTATTAATGATGAGGTAGCTAATAATGATTTACAAAAATCAGTATTAAGAATGGCGGCACCATCAAATGTAAGTACATCCATAATAACTAGAGAAATAGCTTTAAAAAATATTTATTCAGGAAAGTATGAAGGCCAAAAAGTATTTATCATTGTAAAATCACCATTAGATTTACTTTATCTTGTTAAAAATGGATTAGATATTAAGCATATTAATGTAGGAAATATGTCTGCTAAATCAAACACAGAAGTTATAAGACCATCTATAAGTGTTACAGCAGAAGAAAAGGAAGCGTTTAAAGAATTAATAGATAGAGGAGTTGAAATTACAACAATAATGACTCCTACAGATCCATTAGTTTATTTAAAAGATTATTTATAAGATTTAAGGGAGAAAATAAAATCTCCCTAATTTATTAATAATAGGAGGATAATTTTATGGAATATGTAATAGGATTAGATTTAGGAACGAGTTCAATTAAAGGAATAGCATTAAATAGATCTGGAGAAGTAGTATTAAAGAGTTCAGAAAGTTATCCTTTATATAATAGCAGGGAAGGATATTCAGAGCAGGAGCCAGAAGATTGGTATAATGCTTCAATTAAAGTTTTAGAAAATATAGTAAGGTCTCTAAAAGAATATGATTTAAGAGCTATAAGTATATCAGGTCAAATGCATAGTTTAGTTTTATTAAATAATGAAAATATTCCTATAAGAAGAAGTATTTTATGGAATGATACAAGGAGTACTAAGCAATGCCAATACATAATGGATAAGTTTGGAGATAAAATAGTTAAAATAACAGGGAATAAAAGCTTAGAAGGATTTACACTTCCAAAAGTATTATGGGTAAAGGAAAATGAACCTGAAAGTTGGGATAAGGCCCAAAAATTTTGCTTACCTAAGGATTATTTGATATTTAGATATACTGGCAATATATGTACAGATATTTCTGATGCATCTGGAACACAAATGCTAGATATAAGAGTAGGAAAATGGTCAAAAGAAATAGCGAATCTTTTGAATTTAGATTTAGACAAATATCCTAAAATATATAATTCAACTGAATGCGTAGGAGAATTGAATGATGATTTAAAGGGTAAATTAAATGTTAAAGGAAGTATTAAAATCTTTTCAGCTGGATCTGATAATCCTTGTTCAGCTTTAGGAGCAGGAATAATAAATAAAAATAGAGATTTATTAAGTATTGGTACATCGGGTGTATATTTAAAGTATGAAGAAGAATACAAAAATTACCATGGAAAGCTTCATATGTTTAATAATATATTACCAAATAGTTATTATTCTATGGGGGTAACTCTTTCAGCTGGAGATTCTTTAACTTGGTTTAGGGATACTTTTGCTAAGGACAAAAACTTTGATGAATTATTAAGTGGTATTTCTAATGTTAAAGAAGGAGCTAATGGATTATTATTTGCTCCTTATATTGTTGGCGAAAGAACTCCATATACAGATAGTAAAATAAGAGGAACATTTATAGGAATAGACAAAATTCATAATATAAATCATTTTGTAAGATCAGTAATTGAAGGAATAACATTTTCATTAAAGGATTGCTTTAATATTTATGAAGATAATAGTGATAGGGATATAATTTCAGTAGGAGGTGGAGCAAAGTCTAAGGAATGGCTTCAGATTCAAGCAAATGTGTTTAATAAGAATATAATATCTTTAAAAAATGAAGAAGGACCATCTCTTGGAGCAGCAATTATTGCAGCTGTTTCTTTAAAATGGTTTAAATCATTTGAAGAGGCTGTAAAAGTAATAGTAAAGGAAAAAGAATGCTATTATCCAAAGGAAGACGCAGTAAAGGCTTATGAAGAAGTCTATTCTAATTATAAAAGAGTATACGAAAATATAAAGAATATACATAAAGTTTAGGAACTTTATCAAGAGTAATTTTGGGGAAGTGCACTAAAAAGCTAAATTTGCAATTTAGCAAAATTATAACTAAGAAAGTATCTATCTTAGATACTTTCTTAGTTATTTTTATATAAGGAGTAGTAATCCTTGGATGATTTAATAAGGAAATATAATAGTTATAAGGAACATATAAAATAGTCTGTGTAAACTACTAAAATGATATAATTAAGTATTACACAAAAGAAGGATTTAAAGATTATGTCTTATTGCGAAGAAGAATTAAGAAAACAACTTGCCAAGAATCCTAACATAAAGACTGATGAAGATGCTAAAAATGTTATTAAAAGTTTATTTAGTGGTTTGCTGAAATGGAAGAATATTTAGGATATTCAAAATATGATTATGCAAATAAAAATACTACTAATTCTCGCAATGGATAAAGTAAAAAGACTGTTAAATCTGATCTAGATCTATTTGATTTAGATATACAAAGAGATCGTGAGTGTTTTTTCGAACCACAAATCGTAAAGAAATATCAAGCTTATATATCTAGACTAGAAAGTTTAATAATAGATATTTATGCAAAAGGCATATATACATGAGATATAGTTATTCAAGTTAATAGAAATGTATAGTATAGATGTTTCTCCTACCTTAATCTCATCTTAGTAGAACTTTCAATTTATTTCGACGAGCGCCTTGATGACAATTTATATTAAAAAATTTAATATAATAACTATAGTTTTTGTGCAATTTTTATTAAATTATAATTACATAAAAAGAAAATTAAGGTTTAAATAAAATATTATCTAAAACTCAATAAATTTTAATATATTTTTTTAGATATTTCACACAAAATTATAGACATTCTCGATTTAGAGTCAATATAAAAAGTTTCCTTTATAATACGGAAAAAATCATTATTTTAAATAAAAGGAAAAAATTACATTATATATAAAAACTATTTTAAAAAGTAAGCGTTTAGAATCTGTTAGGTTGTTGTGAAAAATAGCTTAACTATTCGTAAAATTACTCGTTCTTTGAAAATTATATAAGTTTGAATAAATTTTTGTATGACAAATAAACCTTTCAAGATGATTTGATTTTTTGCATGTTAATTAAAAATATTAATAATTTAAGCAGCAATAAACCAATTGTTTTTATTAGAATCATTAGTTTAAAGTCGGTTATTTCTACAATCGTAGAACCGTTTAATTATCCGTAGGTCTAATAAAATTATAGTGAAATATAAACATGCACACTAAGTTATTAGAGTTTTAAAAAGAGTTAAAGCCTTCTTTAGTTTTATACCATGCTTTAAATGTTTTATCGAAAGACTCTATTAAGTTATTATTTGTATCACTAGACATAGGGTGGATAGAAATATGAGTGATTTTGTTTAACAGCTTCGTTATAGGATCATAATTTATTAGTGATAAAATGCTTTGATTTACCCATAGATTTAGCTTTATTAATAAGAATAAATGCTACATTAGGATCCCGTGCTTGTGTTAGATGAAAAACGTGCTTCAGAGTCTATAGCAAGCCATAAATAATATTTTTTACTCGCTTATAAATACCACGGTTTTATCGTCATGCTAATCGTCAAAATTTAAATCTAATTGATCATTAAATATATTAGCTTTTCTTTTAAAATAAGGTGCAAATTTATGTACCCAACTTGATATAGTAACATGTGAAACTGCGATATTAGATGTTACTTTTAAAAATTGATAAATTGCTCTAATTGAAGTATTATTTAAAAAATATAAAGTTAAAACTGTAAATATTGTGTGTAGTGTTAAACGCATTTATTCCATAGAAATGGACACGATTAAATTTTCACTTGAAGTTAAATCTATATTTAAAGTTTGATATTGAGAGAAAGTATGATCACACTTTATTATTCCATATTTATAACGATTATATTCTTGTATTTACGGTAAAGATATGTGGTTTTATTGCATTTAGGACATCTAGGATATTTAGATTTTTGACGGCTACTGACAAAGTTAGGTGTGAATTGTCTACTACATCTTTTGCATTGATATTTTTGATTATCCTGCTTGTCAAATCTAAACTTATATAGTTTTTTTGATGACAACGAGGACATTTTATATTAGTTTTCCTCATTGCTTTTTTATCCTTTTTTGAGGTATAAATGTTATTTTGCAAATTCATTGTATTCTCAAGTTTTGAAAAGAGTAATGCTAAATTAGCTTAACAGATCGAGACTTTACATAAGGAGGATTCGATATGAAAAAGTTACCAGAAAGTTTTTGGTTGGGAGGAGCAGTAGCTGCTCATCAATTAGAAGGAGATTATAGAGAAGAGGGTAAAGGTATAAGTGTAGCAGATGTGATGACCGCGGGAGTAAGATGAATGCTTAAAATATGGAATAGAAACAGTGATTACTTTATAATCTGATAACTAAATATGCTGATTTCCGTAATCATAAATTAATAGGATTTTTTGAAAAATTTGAAACAACATGTTTAAAAAGATATAAAGTTAAGGTTAAATATTGGATGACTTTTAATGAAATAAATAATCAAGCAAATTATAAAACATATTTTGCACCATTTACAAATTCAGGTATATATTACGAAGATTATGAAATAAATCTGGATTTTAAAATTGGTTGTATGACTGCAATGTGTCCTATTTATCTAGCAACATGTAAACAAAATGATATATTAATGGCACAAAAAGTAATGCAAAAGTGTTATTATTTTACTGATGTTCATGTTTATGGAGAATATCCAGAGTATATAAGTAAGTATCTTGAAAGAAAAGGAATAAATTTAGGTTTTACTGAGAAAGATGCTAAAGAATTAAAAGAAGAATGTGTTGATTATATATGATTTAGTTATTATATGTCATTTGAAGCTAAGTATAAAGAAGGTAATAACTTATTTGAGTATGATGAAACAATGGACTTAGTAAGAAATGAATATGTAGATGCATCATAATTGGGATAGCCAATTGATCCAGATGGTTTTAGATATTCATTAAATTGGTTTACTGATATGTATAACATTCCATTATTTATAGTTGAAAATGGATTTGGTGCTGTAGATGAAATAGCGGAGGATGGAAAAATATATGATCAATATCGTATTAATTATTTAAAGGCTTATATAAGAGAGATGAGAAAATATGTAGATAAGGATTGGGTTAATCTTATTGGATATACTCCTTGGGGATGTATAGATTTAGGATAAGCAGGAACTGGAGATATGAAAAAATGTTATTGATTTATTTATGTAGATAAAGATAATGAAGGAAATTGAATTTTAGATAGACCAAGAAAAGAATCTTTTTATTGGTATAAAAAGTTGATTGAGAGTAATGGAAAATATTAGATTAAATATAAAAATGAATTAAATTGGTAAAAAAGATAAAAATATAGTGTGATTTCAAATTGGAGTGATTAAAATGGGAAAAGTATTAATAATTTGTGAAGCTGGAATGTCAGCATCATTAATAGCTAAGAAAGCAACAAAATTTTTAATAGGTAAAGGACAGGATATATTAGTTGATGCTGTATCAACAACAGAGGAGAATAAAATGATAGAATTTAGTGATTTTAGTTTGTTCTTAATTAGTTCTTAAATCAAAATTGTATTATTCAAAATTTACTGAATTAGGTAGAAAGATAAATAAAAAAATAATAAGTATCCTACCACAAGCATATGTTCCAATTCCAAATAGAATAGAAAAAATGGGGAATCTTATACTTGAAAATTTAGACTAGTAGATTATCAAGAAGATGTGTTTAATTGTTAAGGAATAAAGAAAAGCAAGTTTTTTTGTTTTTTACTAATAATAAAGGGGAAAGTGTAACAAGTAAAAAAGTTGCAGATGAATTAAAGATATCAGATTGTACCATACGTAACTATATAAAACTATTACATGATGTTTTAATAAAAAATGGAGCAGAAATTATTTCAAAGAAAGATCAAGGATATATATTAAGAATAAATAATAATCTTAACTTTAACACATTTATTCAGAAAAATAATATTAATTCAATTAAAAAAATAAATTGGATTGTATGATTCAAAAGATAGACAGTATTATATTTTAAATAAATTGTTATTTTAAGATAAAAAGTTGTTTTTTTATGATTTATGTGAAGAATTATTTGTAAGTAGATCAACTTTATCTAATGATTTTTCTGAAATTAGAAGTTTTCTAAAATAATATAATTTTTCTGTAATAAGCAAAGCTAAAATAAGAGTATATGTTGAAGATGATGAACGTAATAAACGCCACTTTATAATGGATTACTTTTTTGGAAATATAGTTAATTTTTCTATTAATAAATATATTGGTAATACATTATTTTTTAATGATATTAGATTTGAAGAAATAACAATAATTATATTTAGGTGAATGGAGAGAAGCAGGACTTAGGTTATCATATTATGTAATATAAAATCTTGTACTACATATTGCTTTAGTAATAAAAAGAATAAAAGATGGATTTAAATTGTATATAGTGAAAGTATATAAATCTATAGAAAATAGAAAAGAGTTTTTAATTGGAAAGCGAATTTAAAAAAATAATATATTCAAACAATATAGAATTTCCAAGTGAAGAAACATATTACATAATTTATAGCATTTTTAGCTAAATCAGAAGAACTTAAAGTTTTAGGACGTGCAGGGGTTGTACCATCAATACTTAATATTAATGAGTTAATAATATTTGGACTGCACAAGTTCCATGGCCATTACCAATTGGAATAGGAGTATTTATTGGTATAGGAGGAGACTTTAGAGCAGTATTATTAGCATTAGTAAATGAAGTTGGGGAATTATTAATTTATTTACAGTTTATAAAAATATATAATAATAAATTACTAAAAGAAGAAAGTGAAAATTATTAAGCAAAATTAACATTGACTTTATGATAATAATAAAACTTTCATACAGTCGCTTTATTGATTTTTAATATTTACAGATTTTATTCCATTTTTTGAGAGTGTAAAATAGTCTGTGTAAACTACTAAAATGATATAATTAAGTATCATACAAAAGGA
>OAVR01000216.1_pt1 | contig 21254 bp, 19 predicted proteins | sample 1476451 | NCBI WGS metagenome assembly OAVR01 (sample SAMEA2580105, study PRJEB22360) | human gut metagenome | biome: human gut; feature: human-associated habitat; material: faeces | place: Denmark | collected 2008/2010 | reverse complement strand
TTACTTTTCAAGAGAGTTGTTTGTTGTTTGCGTTCACTGTATGGTTTTTGGATAATAACCCTGGGCTTCCTTCGGGAAGTTGAGGCTTTTTATTCGGAAATTTTGAATAACGAAGTTATTCGCTAGATTTTCCGTGGTTATAGCAAGAGGGAAACGCCTGGTTCCATTCCGAACCCAGAAGCTAAGACTCTTTGCGCCGATGGTACTGCACTTTTGTGGGTGTGGGAGAGTAGGTCGCCGCGGGTTTTTTATTCAAGAGGGGAAGACCTTATAGGTCTTCCCCTCTTTTTGTGTACCCAAAAACTCTTAGAATGAAAACTCCTGGACGAAAGAAACCTAACTCATCAGAGATGCAGAGGTTTAGAGACTCAGCTGAGAAGCAGAGGAACAGGGGACGCAACCTAGACAGCCTGCCAGCCTTGATGCAGGGGCGACGAGATGGGGAGTTCACAGATCCGCCTGAATGACGAAGCAGAGGGCACGGTGGAGAAACTCTTGGTACCTTAACAACAAGAGCAATCCACATCTCTACCCGAGCGAATAGAGAACACGCAAAGGAGCATCATCATGGCTGATGGGAAGAGCATCTACGAACGCTGGAGCGAAGAACGCCTCGACCCGCCCTTCCCCAAAGAATGGGGACTGGACGAAGAAGACGAAGCCGAGCTGCTCTGGCCCATCTGGCCCCTGCTGTTCATGGGTGAATCTGATACCGAACAGTACGTAGAAACCATCACCGATAATGTGATGGATGCACTCGAGCTGGAATACGATGGGGAGAACGAAGACAGCAAGCTCTGGGAAAAGCGCGTAGAAGACTACGTGGAAGAGCTCCTCAAGCGTCGTCGTGCATTCGCCGCTGAGCTGGGCATCACCCCCGAAATGCAGAAGAACTCCAACCTCAACCGCGCCTTCGCAGCCCTGGAAGAAGAAGACGTCATTGCACGACAGAACTTCACCTGCTGCGGTACCTGCGCATCCGCAGAAATCTGGGATGAGATTGATGACAGCCGTGAATGGAAGGGATACATCTACTTCCACCAGCAGGACACTGAAAGTCTCGTTGAGAGCGGCGGCACCTACGTTGGCTTCGGTTCCTTCCTCGCCTACCCCAGGGACGAAAATGAATGGAACGCGCTGAGCGATGCGCAGAAGGAAGAGATCAGTGCCCTTCACAAGAAGCTCTCCGTAGAGCTCATGAAGGACACTATTATCCCCGTACTGGAGAAGCACGGTCTGAGCGTGGAGTGGAACGGGAATTTCGATACTCGCCCGTTCATTGGGGGAGTGGAAGTCTACAACATTCCCTAACGGCTGGTGAGCTGAAGCGGATGGGTGCCTCGGCGTAGTTTGTGGCAGGGGAGAAGCGCCTCCCAATGCTACGAAAGTTTACAAGGAAAATAAGCTGAGAGCGTGAGAATAGACATCACAATATCTCAGCCAGAGTATTAACTAGCCGATAAGGCACCCATTCGGTAGGCTAGACGGGTAGCGCGGTACGTCCACACTAGAGAAAAGACAGAACCTATCCACGTGATAGGGACTGATCGACATAGCTTTCAGCTGCTATATACGGCAGAAGCTAGAGCTCTAGAACACCCTATAGGGGATACAAACAACCCCGGGCCGGAAGAGCCAGGTCATCTGAGCTTTGCTCGGATGGACGCTCACTCCAACCGGAGTAGGCTAGAAGAAGTGGACGAACCGCCACCCATATTCCCAACCAAAGGAGCAGGCATGTCGACCGACGCCCGCGAAAAAGCCCGCCAGATTGCGGCCCAGCAGGCCAAGAAGAGCCCCAGCCAGGCAAGCCGCCGCTGGCTCCAGTTCGGCGTACTCGCCGTGGTCCTCATCATCGTAGGTATCATCGGCTTCGTCGTAGTCAACGGCAACAAGAACACCAAGGTAGCAGAAAGCGGCCCGGTGCCCTCCAGCGCCAACGAATACGGTGGCATTGTGCTGACCAAGGACGGCATCGTCCAGAACTCCTCCACCCAGGAGACCCGCGACTTCAAGCAGCTCGCAACCTCGACCTCCTCCGTGACCCCCATGGTCAACGGAACCGCAGCAGCAGTCAACACCCTGCCCCCGGGCGTGCAGACCGCTGAAGAGGCATCCAAGAACGGCCAGCCCGTTCGCGTGACCATCTTCCAGGACTACAACTGCGTGCACTGTGCAGAGTTCGAGAAGAAGTACGGTGAAGAAATCCAGAAGCTCGTCGAGGACGGCACCATCACCCTGGAAATCCGCAACCTGACCTTCCTGGACCGCTCCTCGCCCACCGCTTACTCCGCACGTAACGCGGCAGCAGCATACTCCGTGGCAAACCAGGTCAGCACCAGCGACTTCCTGAACTACCAGCGTGAGATCTTTACTCACCAGGGCCGCGGCGACATGAACAACCAGCAGATCGCCGACATTGCTTCGAAGTACCACGCTTCCATCGGCTCCGATATGAACGATGGCAAGTGGCGCCCCTTCGTGGACGTGGTCAACGCTGAATCCGCAAAGAACGGTATTAAGGGTACCCCCACCGTCTTCGTTGATGGCGACCAGTACACCAGCAACGACTTCAGCACCTTCCTGAAGGAAAAGATCGAAGCTAAGAAGAAGTAACCTCTTCGATACGAAAACCCGGTAGCCTCCGCGTGAGGGTACCGGGTTTTTCCATACACGGTGATGAGTACGAGGGGTGGGTACACAGCATACAGAGGCGGTGCTCTTAAGGGGTAAAACGAAGGAAACGAACATACCATCACCCCATAATTTAGAAGTATTCTCAACCAAACCGTAAAAGGAACGCTAAGCAGATTCAACCAAGAGAATAGGGTACACTGGACAAGTTGCCTCCTTAGCTCAGTTGGCCAGAGCATCTGTCTTGTAAACAGAGGGTCACCGGTTCGAATCCGGTAGGGGGCTCAGAAAAATCCTGGTTCGCACCAGCCTCATAGCAGAGGTGCGGATCAGGATTTTATTGTACGAGTGTCCTGTAGTGTCTAAGGGACTCGCACTAGCACATCGTCCACCCGCCCTGAGGAACCAAGTATGTCTGAAACCTCCGGAACCCCGCAGGCCACCGCCTCGCAGGGCACCCGTACCGCGGCGCTGCGCACCGTCAAAGCACGCGAAACCAACGACTACCCCCTCGAAGAATTCATCGAATCGCGAGGATTCCGCCCCGAAATCCAGGGCCTGCGCGCCTTCGCCGTGCTCCTCGTGGTGCTCTACCATGTCTGGGTCGGCAAAGTCTCCGGCGGCGTGGACGTCTTCCTCTTCATCTCCGCCTTCCTGCTCTCGCTCTCCTTCATGCGCAAGATCAACGAAGGCAAACCCCTCAATCTCTTCAGCTACTGGATGCACGTCTTCCAGCGACTGCTACCCGTAGCCACCGTGGTTATCGCGGGTACCACCATTGCGTCCTTCTTCGTGCTCGCGCCCAGTCGCTGGTCGCAAACCGTAACCGACGCAAGGAGCTCCCTGTTCTACTTCCAGAACTGGAACCTCGCGTTCAGCTCCGTAGACTACTACGCCCAAAACGCCTCTGTGAAGTCACCCTTCCAGCACTTCTGGTCGCTCTCCATCCAGGGACAGATCTTCATCATCTGGCCCCTGCTCTTCGCCGCAGTAGCCTACGTCGTGCACCGATTCCGCGGGAACCTCTTCACCACCGCGGTATTCATCTTCAACACGGTGTTCGTCGCATCCCTGACCTTCTCCATCGTCGAAACCGACACCAACCAGGGATTCGCCTACTTCGACACCCGCACCCGCCTGTGGGAATTTGCCATCGGCACCCTGCTGGCAATGCTCACCCTCAAGTGGAAGGCACCCGAGAAGGCTCGAGTAGTTATGGGCTGGGTCGGCATCATCGGTCTGGTCACCTGCGGCGCAATCCTGCCCGTTGAACGAGCGTTCCCCGGCTACCTGGCGCTCTGGCCCGTGATCTCCGGTGCGCTCGTCATCATGGCAGGCCGTACCAACAGCCGCTGGGGCATCGATCGACTGCTGGTCTCCGCACCCCTGCAGAACCTCGGCAACATCTCCTACGCCCTGTACCTGGTGCACTGGCCCATCCTCATTCTCTACAGCAGCGCCGTAGGTACCTCCCGCGTGAACTTCATCGAAGGCGCCGTCATCATCCTTGCCTCCATCGGCTTGGCATGGCTGCTCATCCGCTTCGTCGAAAAGCCGCTGCGCTACCGCAAGGACCCCTTCGTACCCTGGCTCATGATGAAGATGCGCTTCAAGACCGTATTCTCGGTCAAGACCTGGGCAGACCAGCTCGCCTTCATCCTCGCGATCTTCCTGGTCGCAGGCGTACCCCTGGTAGCCGCACAGGCATGGGTAGGCTACCGCAACACCCAGTCCGAGCAGAACGCCGAACTGCAGGTACAGACCGCCAGCGAAAACTACCCCGGCGCCCGCGCTATCGGCGGCGCCCAGCAGGGACTCATTGACAACCCCATCCCCTCCGGCGGTGACGTCAAAACCCAGTTCGACGGACTGAGCGACCCCTGCGTTGGCGGCTTCGCGCCCTCCGACCCGGCACTCGCCAAGTACTGCAGCCTGCAGAAGTACGGCCCCGAGGACGCACCGCTGACCATGGTCATCGGTAACTCCCACGCCGAACAGGCGCTGAGCATCTTCAAGCCCATCGCAGAACAGACCAAAACCAACCTGCAGACCTACCTGCTCGGTGGCTGCCAGTACCCGGTCCGCGCCGTCAACGCCAGCAACGAATGCTCGGAATTCAACACCAAGATGACCGAGGAAATTCTCAAGCGTAAGCCGCAGACCGTGGTGCTCATCGCCACTGTTGCCCAGGCACGATCGAACGACGAACGAGTCGACCCGAGCCTCGACGAGACGGTCCGCCGCCTCACCGAGGCAGGAGTCCAGGTCATCGGCCTGCGCGATAACCCGCGCTTCGAGTACAACATCTACGAATGCGCTCAGAAGGCCGGTGCCGACAAGAGCTCCTGCGCACGACCCGCAAGCGACAAGTACGCCGCCGAAAACCCTGCAAAGGAAATCTTCGACAAGTACCGCAACCAGGGTGCCGTCATGGTGGACCTGAAGGACGTGTACTGCCCGGACGGCATGTGCAGCCCCGTGGTTGGAAACATCTACGTCTACATCGACGACAACCATGTCTCCAAGACCTACAGCCGCACCATGGCTCAGGAAGTCTTCCAGCGTGCAGCGGAAGGCGGCTGGCTCGTGAGTGGAAAAGTGAACTTCTAAAGTTCGCCAATATGACGGATCCCCCATGCTGTTCTACAGAAGTATGAACAGTGCGGGGGATTCGCTATTTTCTGACCCGAAATTAGGATAGGCTAAGTTAGGAGGCTTCTGGGAAAAGCCTTAGAGAAGAAAGGACGCCATGAAAGAAATCACCGAACGCACCCTCAAAGTAGAGAACGTCAGCCTCGGCTACGGCGAAACCACCATCGTCAAAGACCTCTCCCTCGAATTCCCGAAGGGCAAAGTTACCGCCATCATCGGCCCCAACGGCTGCGGTAAATCCACCCTGCTACGCGGTGTCTCCCGACTACTCAAGCCGCTCAACGGCGACTTCACCCTCGACGGCAAACCCACCCACGAATACTCCATGAAGGGCTTCGCCCGCATGGTTGGGCTCATGCCCCAGCATCCCATCGCCCCCGAAGGAATTACCGTAGCAGACCTGGTCTCCCGCGGCCGCTACCCCTACCAAGGCCTCTTCAAACGCAATAGCGCCGAAGATGATGAGGCGGTCGCCTGGGCGCTAGAAGCCACCGACACTATGTCCCTCGCCGAACGACAGGTCACCGAACTCTCCGGCGGCCAACGTCAGCGTGTCTGGATTGCCATGGCGCTCGCCCAAGAAACTGACATTCTACTGCTGGACGAGCCGACCACCTACCTCGACCTGGCACATCAGGTGGAGCTACTCGACCTACTCTCGGACCTCAACGAACAGCGCGGCACCACCATGATCATGGTGCTGCACGAACTGAACCTCGCCGCTCGAGTCGCTGATTACCTCGTCGCTATGAAGGACGGCTCCATCGTCGCCCAAGGCGAAGCACACGAAGTGCTCACCCGTGAGAACCTGCACACCATCTTTAGCCTGAAGGCCGAGGTTGCGGACCCGTTTAACGACGGTAGCGTGGTGGTTGTTCCCCATCCGCGGAGGGCATCCGCAGCTACCGGGTCAGCTGTCGCATCCTAAGAAACCTCCGCTCATATCTGAAGAAGAACCCTCAACAGTGGGATACTGGAAAGCAGGACGCACCGAAAGCTAAGCGAAGAAGCCGGTACACCGCGCAGGTGTGCCGGCCTCTTCCACAGAAGGGTCATTCTCTATAGAGGCCCGGAAAGAAGAACATAATGACGACCCCGCTCCTAGACTCCAACGGCAAGCTCAACGGTGAATCAGTACGCTACGTGGCAATCGGTGACTCCTTCACCGAAGGCGTGGGCGACGTTGACCGCCGCCGCCCCAACAGCTTGCGCGGCTGGGCAGACCGCGTTGCCGAAGGCCTCGGTGCAGTAGACCCGCAGGTGCAGTACGCAAACCTCGCCATCCGCGGCCGCCTGCTCATTCCCATCCTCGAAGAGCAGCTGCCGGCAGCCCTGGAGCTGAAGCCCAACCTCGTCACCTTCTACGGCGGCGGCAACGACATCATGCGACCCAACGTGGATATTGACCAGCTCATGACCCACGTAGACAAAGCCTTCGCCACCCTGCGCGGCGAAGGAATCGAAGTGCTTACCGTAACCGGCCTGGACGTACAGGGCCAGGGCCCCTTCGCCCGTACCCGCGGTCGTACCGCCACCTACAACGAACTGCTACGCGGCATCGCCGAAGACCACGGCGCACACATTATCGACTACTGGCGCTGGAACGATTTCCTCGACTGGCGCCTGTGGGCTGACGACCGCCTGCACATGAACGACCTGGGCCACGAGCGCTTCGCCTCCCGCGTGCTGACGCAGCTCGGCCTGCCCGGCGTGGTGACCGAATCGGTACTGCCGCCGGAGGTGCAGCTGACCGTCCGTGAGAAGATTGAGCAGGAGGCACGCTGGGTTCGTGAGTTCGCCCTGCCGTGGATTGGCCGCCGCCTGAAGGGTACGAGCTCCGGTGACGGCGTGAGCCCCAAGTACCCGCAGTGGGTCCCCGCGGCAAGCCTGAAGAACTAGGCTGAAGAACTAGGGTCGCGGTGGCTCACGATACGGCGTAGAACTGTATGCCGGGGGAGTACCCTGCGCGGTATCTGTACCGTATTTGCGCTCGCATCTACGCCGTAACTGGGGCGGTGAATCCGCCGTTACTCGCACCGCTACGAGCCCTTAAACTGCCCTTTAAAACCGGGGCGGAAGCGTTAAAACGAGAGTTAAAAGCTCTTTAAACGCGTGTTTAAGCCTGTTTAACAGCCCTGTGCACACCATCAGAAGCGGTGGCGCGGGGCTGTTTGCGGCTTAAATCCGGCTTAAGCTGTTAATCTCACAACATGAATTTCACCGGTGTAATTTATCCCCGGTCACATAGAGAATGCCCGTTCTTAAAATTGCGGATTAACGCCTGACTAGGGGCGTTAAAGATTCCCTTAAAAACATCTGGACTTGCAAAAATACCCATTTTTGATAGAATGGATAGGTATGTTTGCCGCCCGGCGGCAGGCGTGCATCCGTGAATCGAGCGCTTCGCTTAAATGGGGCGCAATCGGCTCAGAACACCGAGATTCCGCGGATTTTTAAGGCAAAATCCGGCGTGCAGGCTTGCACGAACCCCCGTATTTACCTAGAATTTAACGCTGTTCGTAGTGGTGGAAACGCCTCTCGACACTAATAAGCTTCACCGTTTTTCCCGCGGCGGGGATCGATGCGTGGCCTCTCACCCACGTGACGATCTCAAACACTCTAGCCCGGCGAATAACCCGGTGCTTCTACATTGGTGGCGGGACGCTCACGAGTAACATCGACTGCGTACCGTCATAAAAGTCAATCAATAAAGGAGTGAAACATGGCAGCAGTCTGCCAGGTGACCGGAGCTGTTCCCGGCTTTGGACACAGCATTTCGCACTCGCATCGCCGCAACAAGCGTCGATTCGACCCGAACGTTCAGAAGAAGACCTACTGGGTTCCTTCGCTGCGTCGTAAGGTAACCCTGAACGTGTCCGCTAAGGGCATCAAGGTTATCGATGCTCGTGGCATCGATGCCGTTGTTGCAGAAATCATCGCACGCGGGGAGAAGATCTAGTAAATGGCATCCAAGGCTAAGGACCTCCGTCCTATCATCAAGCTCAAGTCCACTGCTGGCACCGGTTACACCTACGTGACCCGTAAGAACCGCCGCAACAACCCCGACCGCATGGTGCTGAAGAAGTACGACCCCGTCGTTCGCAAGCACGTTGACTTCCGAGAGGAGCGCTAAGAATGGCTAAGAAGTCCAAGATCGCTCGCAACGAGCAGCGCAAGGTCATCGTCGCTCGCTACAACGAGAAGCGTATCGCGCTGAAGAAGACCCTGATCGACGAGAACGCTACCCCCGAGGAGCGCGAAGCAGCACGCGTGGCACTGCAGAAGCTGCCCCGCAACGCTTCCCCCGTTCGCGTGCGTAACCGCGACCAGATCGACGGCCGCCCCCGCGGTACCTTCCAGAAGTTCGGTATCTCCCGCGTGCGCTTCCGCGAGATGGCACACCGCGGCGAGCTGCCCGGTATCACCAAGTCCAGCTGGTAAATCTGGTATTTTAGTTCCTAAACGGTTTTCCGTCGTCACCGACGGTCACTCGCTTTAGACTCAAACCTTAAGTCTCTGGAAGGGGCACCCTAATGGCTAAGAACCGTACCGAACTCGTTGCAGAGGTTGCAGAGAAGTCTGGCAAGAGCCAGGCAACTGTAAACGCAGTCCTCGACGCAGTGTTCCAGGTTTTCGAGTCTTCCGTCTCCAAGGGCGAGAAGATCACCATCCCCGGTTGGATGGCAATCGAGCGCACCGACCGTGCAGCTCGTACCGGCCGTAACCCGCAGACCGGCGAAACCATCCAGATTCCCGCCGGTCACGGCGTGAAGCTGACCGCAGGCTCCAAGCTGAAGGCAGCAGTCGCTAAGAAGTAATTCTTGAGACTTTGAATCTGCTAAAGACCCCCACCGTATGGTGGGGGTCTTTTAGTATGTCCAGATGCTCTCTTGACGATGGGGGAGGGGTGGTAGTTGCCGGGGGTGGTTAGGCTGGCGGGCTGAGAGGGGGCGTGCTGTGGGGAGCGTATGCAAGGTGGGTATTCAAGACCCTAACCCTATACTCGAGCCATAAAACACAGAAAGTGGCCCGTTTTCACAGAAGAAGCTAGGGTGGGCTACAGAAAAATAAAGAAAATTTATTCATTTGAGAATAAAGCTATGCATGAGCTGAGCGAAAAATCGGGATTATCAAACCCTGCTGGGAAAAATACTTATACATTGTCGTCTGGACACAGCTTAAACACAGCAAACTAAAGCTCAATCTTAGACTCACACCCTAAGCTGGAATCACCGGCGAAGGAAAAGCCACACACCGTACAAACGGCCCCACCCCAACCGGAAAATCAACCATACAAACCCCGGACGATTGACCCTCCGGGACGCACAAGGAGAACCACCTCATGGCACGCCCCGCTCAGCCTACTTCCGCACAGACTACCAACCGTCGCTTCCGCACCGGCGCGGCAGCACTGTCCCTGGCAGCAATCGTAGCACTCGGCCTGAGCGCCTGCGGTGCGCAGAACACCTCCGCTTCCGCCCCGGCACCCACCGCAACCGCAACCGCCAAGGCATCCTCCACCGCCGACGCGGCAGTCAACGCGGGCAACGGCAAGGTCACCGTCAAGGCAAGCGACGCAGCCTCCCCGAGCGCTACCGCAAGCAGCTCGCAGGGTACCGTCACCGTCACCGAAGGCGGCGTAACCGTCAGCGGTGCTGATGGCACCGGGGTCACCGCAGACGCTAGCGGCAACGCAACCGTCAACGGCGGCTCTGCATCGAACAACTCCGGTTCCTCCGCAAAGGTCGACGAGAAGGCAGGCGAGACCTCCGCCAAGAGCGGCTCGAATGGCTCCGTGACCGTCGATAGTGGAACCGTCAGCGCAGCCAACGGCTACACCCTCATCGAAATCAAGGCCGACGGCGGCTGGTCCTACCACGCACCCAACGGCGACATCATTGAGGTACGAGCTGACGGCTCCTGGGAGCGCGTTGGCGATGGAGGCGTCGTTGAGGTCGATGCTGACGGCTCCTGGGAACAGACCGGTGAGAACGGCGTCATTGAAGTAGAAGCTAACGGCACCTGGGAACAGACCGGCGGCAGCGGCACCATTAAGGTACCGACCGTTCCCGCCAAGCCCGCTGGCGCTACTGTTAACCCCGTCAAGCCCGCCACTCCCCGCCGCTAAACAACAGATTGATACTCCCGGCGAAAACGTGGGCTATCCCACTCGCTAGAATGCGGAAGAACGCCCACGCACCCGGATAATCATGCCCAAACTCGATAGAATTAACGCGGTTGGTTACACCGATAATCGTTATGGAATCCCACAAGGATCCTGCGCACGACGCGAGTACGTCGTCAACTAGCCGCACCATACTCAACAACCACAAGGAGAAACAATGGCTATCGCCCCCGCAATGAAGAAGACCACCGCGGTTCTGTCCATCGCTTTCGCAGGCGCACTGGGCCTGAGCGCATGCGGCTCCCAGTCCTCTTCCACCACCGCGACTGCATCCGCATCCGCTTCGGCAAGCGCATCGGCTAAGGCATCCTCTGCAGCTGCAACCACCTCGGCAGCTTCTGCTTCCGCTACTGCAGACGTGAAGGTTGACAAGGACGGCAACGTCACTGTCAAGGCTAACGACGGCGAAGGCAACTCCGCAGACGTGAAGGTCGGTGCAGACGGCAAGGCATCCGTAGACGCTAAGGAATCCGAGGGCAACTCCTCCAAGGTAGAGTCCGACGAAAAGGGCACCAAGGTTGAGTCCAAGGACTCCGAGGGTAACTCCTCTTCCACCGTTGAGGGCGACGTTATCGTTTCCGAGGATGGCGGCTGGGCCGTTCAGGGTGACGAAGGTCAGGTAGCTGTACAGGCTGACGGCTCCTGGAGCCGCCAGGACGCAAACGGCCAGGTCGCAGTCAAGGCTGACGGCTCCTGGAGCATCCAGGCTAACAGCGGCCTGCAGGCAACCGTGGACGCATCCGGTGAAGTAACCTCCATCGTTGGCGGCGAGAAGGCAGACCTGAAGGCTCCGAAGGTTCCCGCAAAGCCCGCACAGGCTAAGATCACCCCCGTCAAGCCCGCACAGCCCAAGTAAGCTGTAAAGAGCTGACAACGGCTTGTGACGCTACCAGAGCGTAACAGCCCCTTGACCTATAAGACGCCCCGTGCGCATCCGAACGTGATGCGTGCGGGGCGTTTTTGTGTTCTAGGGAGCTTGAACACAAAGGGCTGTGAGAGTAGCGGGGGAGGGGGTCCACCGGCGCGCGGCAACCCAGGGAGTTTTCAGGTCGCGGTGCTAGCATGAGGGCGTACACCGGGGACATACCCGCCTGTACCCCAACCACACTACGCACTGCGCCGTTGCAGAGCGACGCATGACGGAAAGAGAAATCTGCCGTGAAGAAGTCTATTGCTGTTCTGTCCCTGAGCCTCGCCGCAACTTTCGGCCTTGCAGCCTGCGGCGGCAACTCCGGCGGATCCACCTCCAGCCCCTCCGCATCGGCAGGTGCGTCTGCTTCTGCAACTGCCTCGGCACCCGCAAGCGCCTCCGCCGTGGCAACCAGCGCAAGCACCACCTCCGCCGCAGCTGAAACCACCAAGGCAGAAACCAAGACCACCCAGGGCACCATCAGCGCCCCCAGCGCTCTGCCCAGCGAAGCAAGCGAAGCACTTAAGAAGAGCGAGGAATCCAACCAGCAGGCAACCTCCGCACTGTACCGCGCCAGCAAGGAATCCCTGAACGAGTTCAAGGAAGATTCCAGCGTCAAGAAGGCACAGACCAGCGACGGCACCGTCTACTACAACGATGAAGTCGCTACATTCGAATCCAAGGACGGCGCTATTGTCATCATCAAAAATACCGGTGCGTGGAGTAGCTTTGACTCCAACGGTGGAACCATCGTCGTGGATGAGGACGGCTCCTGGATCAAGACCAACCCCGAGGACAGCCTCTACACCGCCGTTAGGGCAGATGGCGCCGCTGCCGTGCTGAACACTAAGACCTTAGAGCAGGCGACCGACCTCTCCACCATCGATATCCCGAAGGCCCCTGGCCCCGTCGACGGTTTCCGCGGCACCGCTAAGACCCCGGCCAAGCCCACCAAGGTTGCTGACTTTTCTGAGATTACAGGCCTCAAGTAAAAACGAGCTCCTGCCCCCCTTGGCCGAATAGCCCGACAGAACAGGGACACCAGCACCCCGTGCGCATCCGAACGTGATGCGTGCGGGGCGTTTTGCGTCTTCAAGCTACGCTGAGAAGACCCATGAAAAGCGGGGGAAGGGAAGCACCGCAACATCTCAGGGAGCTTTCAGGTCACGGTGCTAGCATGGAGGCGTACTCCGGGCATACTGGAGTACAGGTCAACCACACCATGCACTGCGCCGCCGCAGAGCGGCGCATACAGAAAAGAGAAATTCAGTGAAGAAGTCAATTGCTGTACTGTCCCTGACCATTGCCGGTGCCCTCGGCCTCGCAGCCTGCGGCGGTAACTCCGGCACCAACTCCAACTCCTCCGCATCGGCAAGCGCGTCCGCTTCTGCAACCGCTTCCGCAACTGCCTCGGCACCCGCAAGCACCTCCGCAGCAGCAACCAGCGCAAGCACCACCTCCGCAGCAGCTGAAACCACCAAGGCAGAAACCAAGACCACCCAGGGCACCATCAGCGCCCCCAGCGGCCTGCCCAGCGAAGCCGCTGAAGCGCTCCAGAAGGGTCAGGAAGCCGCCCAGCAGGGAGCCTCCGCAGGCTACACCGCCAGCAAGAAAGCCCTGGATCAGCTCAAGGAGCAGTCCGGCGTGAAGAAGGTGCAGACCAGCGACGGCACCGTCTACTACACCAATGAACTTGCCGCATTCGAAGCCAAGGACGGCGCTATCGTCAGCATCCAGAATAACGGTGTGTGGACCAGCATCGACTCCAACGGTACAACCATCGTCGTGAAAGAGGACGGCTCCTGGATTAAGACCAACCCCAAGGACAACCTCTACACCGTCGTCAATGCAGACGGCACCGCATCCGTGCTGAACACTAAGACCTTCGAGAAGGCGACCGACGTCTCCACCATCGAGACCCCGAAGGCACCTGGCCGTATCGACGGTTTCAGCGGCACCGCGAAGACCCCGGTCAAGCCCACCAAGATTGGTGACCTCTCCGAGGTCGCAGGCGCTAAGTAAAAACTAGCTCCTGCCCCCGGGCAGAACAGCCAGAACAGCCCGCCAGAATAGGGCTTACCAAGTGCCCCGTGCGCATCCGATAGTGATGCGTGCGGGGCGCTTCTGCGCACTAATCGCGGCACTGCAGCTTTACGAAGCTAGGAAGTACTAGACGACCATTGCTAGGATAGGGAAGCGCACAGAATCTAGCGCTCACTCAATGCACGCTCCATGTGGTGCAGAGACACACAACACGTGTCAGAAAAAGGAAAATTAGTGAAGAAATCTATTGCTATCTTGTCCCTAGGCCTTGCGACTACGCTCGGCCTGGTAGCCTGCGGCGGCAACTCCGGCACCAACTCCAACTCCTCCGCATCGGCAAGCGCGTCCGCTTCCGCAACTGCCTCAGCACCCGCAAGCACCTCCGCGGCAGCAACCAGCAAGAGCACCACCTCCGCAGCGGCTGAAACCACCAAGGCAGAAACCAAGACCACCCAGGGCACCATCAGCGCCCCCAGCGGTCTGCCCAGCGAAGCAAGTGAAGCACTCAAGAAGGCTGAAGGCTCCGCTCAGCAGGCAGTCTCCGAAGGGTACACCGTCAGCAAGAAAGCCCTGGAACAGCTCAAGAACGAGCCCAGCGAGAAGAAGGTGCAGACCAGCGACGGCACCGTCTACTACAACGATGAATTCGCTCACTTCGAATCCAAGGACGGCGCTATCGTCTGCGTCCAGAGTAACGGTGCATGGACCAGCATCGACTCCAGCGGTGTAACCATCTTTGTGAAAGAGGATGGCTCCTGGAGTAAGACCAACCCCAAGGACAACCTCTACACCGGCGTTAATGCAGACGGCGCCGCAACCGTGATGAACACCAAGACCTACACGCGGGCGACCGACGTCTCCAGCATCGAGACCCCGAAGGCACCCGGCCCCATCGACGGCTTCAAGGGCACCGCTAAGACCCCGGTCAAGCCCACCAAGGTCGCTCTCTCCGAGGTTGCGGGCATCAAGTAAAAACTAGCTCCTGCCCCTGGACCGAACAGTCCGCCAGAATAGGGACACCAGCGCCCCGTGCGCATCCGATAGTGATGCGTGCGGGGCGCTTCTGTGCACCCACACACCACCCGCAATATGACTTAATATGACAGGTCGTTAAGCCCCCAAGTCACAAAGCTCAACTCCCAGCGAACCACCCCCACCACGCTGGCATAATGGGGACAGCAAACCATCGTGCCTACACACGGCGCACCCAACAGGAGAGAGAACCCATGAGCGAGAACACCACCCGCAGCGTACGCGTACGCGCCAGCGAACTCGAAGGCCGAGCCTGGCTCAACACCGGCGACAAAAACCTCACCCTGCAGGATCTGCGCGGCAAAATCGTTATTCTCGACTTCTGGACCCTCTGCTGCATCAACTGCCTGCACGTCCTCGACGAACTACGCCCTCTCGAAGAAGAATTCTCCGACGTGCTCGTCACCGTCGGCGTACACAGCCCCAAATTCGAACACGAAGCAGACCCCGTAGCGCTCGCCGCAGCCGTCGACCGCTACCACATCACCCACCCCGTACTCGACGACCCCGAACTGACCACCTGGCAGGCATACACCGCCCGCGCATGGCCCACCCTCGTCGTCGTCGACCCCGAAGGCTACATCGTCGCCCACCTCTCCGGTGAAGGCCACGTACAGGGCCTCACCTCCCTCGTACGCGAGCTCGTCGCCGAGCACGAGGCGAAGGGCACCCTGCACCGCGGCGACGGCCCCTACGTGCCCCGCCCCAAGGCAGCCGGCACCTACGCCTTCCCCGGCAAGGCCATCGAACTGCCCGCCGAATTCGGCCCCGCAAACCTCTTCGGCAACCGCGAGCGCACCTACCTCGTCGCCGACAGCGCGCGCCACCGCATCCTGCAGGTAGCCGCCGACCTCAACACCGTCATCAACACCTACGGTGGCGGCGACGACCCCGTCAACCACCCCGTCAAGGGCCACGTCGACGGCACCGGCACCGAAGCACGCTTCAACGAACCCGCCGGCCTCGCCCTCGTACCCGAAAACCTGCGCGAACAGCTCGGCTACGACGTGCTCGTCGCCGACACCGTCAACCACCGCCTGCGCTCCCTCAACCTGCGCACCGGCGAAGTCCGCACCCTCGCAGGCAACGGTGTGCAGCGCGTCATCGACGGCGACAACGCCATCACCGGCGACCCCAACCACATCCCCGCAGGCGTACCCGCCACCGAAATTGCGCTCTCCTCGCCCTGGGATGCCGTCTACTCCCGCGAAGCCGGCCAGTTCATCATCGCCATGGCAGGCACCCACCAGCTCTTCGGCTACGAACCCGTCACCGGCGCCGTCAGCATCTTCGCAGGCTCCGGCGTCGAAGGTCTCGCCGACGGCCCCGCCGCCGAAGCCTGGTTCGCACAGCCCTCCGGCATCATCGAAGCACGTGACGGCAGCCTCTGGGTCGCCTGCTCCGAAACCAGCGGCCTGCGCCACGTCACCTTCACCGACAACGGCGTACAGGTCACCTCCGCAGTCGGCAAGGGCCTGTTCGACTTCGGCTTCGTCGACGGCGACTCCGACACCGCCCGCATGCAGCACCCCCTCGGCCTGACCGAACTGCCCGACGGCTCCATCGCAGTCGCAGACACCTACAACGGCGCCATCCGCCGCTGGGACCCGGTGACCGGCACGCTCGGCACCCTCGAACGCGGCCTCGACGAGCCCTCCGACCTGCTCGTCGAAGAGGTACCCGGCGAGGACCCGCGCCTCATCATCGTGGAAACCAACGCGCACCAGCTCGTGCGTGCCTCTATTCCCGCGAAGGCACAGCACGTTGACGAAGGCGCTATCACCACCGCGCGCCCCTCCACCAAGCTCACCGGCGGCACCCTCGAATTCGTCTCACGATTCACCGTGCCCACCGGCCAGAAGCTCGACACCCGCTGGGGCGACCCCACCCAGCTGAAGATCTCCTCCACCCCCGAGAACTTCATCCTGGAAGGTGCCGGCACCTCTACCGGGCTGACCCGCACCCTCGTGCTCAACCCCGAGATTACCGAGGCGGTCCTACACATCACCGCTCGTGCCGCCGCCTGCGACGGCACCCCCGATGGTGACATCCCCGAGCACGCAGCATGCCACCTCTACCAGCAGGACTGGGGTATTCCCGTCGTCGTGACCGGTGACGAGGCAGACGAAAGCGAACTCGTCCTGGACCTGCGCGGTATCAACTAGGAACCTATAAAAGAATCAAGGGTCAGTATTATCCTCGCTCCTACAGGGGCACCCGTCCTCGCTTCGCTCGGACACCCTGATGTCGCTACGGATAATACTGACCCTTTTCTGCTGTGCCGCCCTGATACCGCTGCGGATAGGACCGTTTCCTTTGTGTCTTTAGGATGAACGGAGGCGAAAGGGCCGGGTCATCCTCGCTCCTACAGGGGCACCCGTCCTCGCTTCGCTTCGGACACCCTGATGTCGCTACGGAGAACACCGGCCCTTTACAGGTCAGCAAACCTAGAAGGAGACTCGGACCGCCTTCGCGTCCGCCTCCACCGACGCCTTCAACGTAAACGGAATCTCCTTCTGCACCTGCGAACGCGCACCCGTAAACAAATCCAACTGAGTAAACGACACCTTCGCCGTACCCGACATCGGCTTCACCGACCACACACCCGCCGAACTCACACTCACCTGCGGATCCGCGACCTTCTCAACAGACCACTTCACCTCAGAATCCACGCGGCCCGAAAACGCATACTCAAAAGGGCACCCACCAGGATAAAGAGTGCTCTGCTGCGTACACTTCTTCAAATAATCCTGCACCTGCTCCTTCACCGACGACAACGCATTATCACTCGGCTTCAACTCCATACGCACCGCATGATTCGCATCCTGCGCAGTCACCACCTCATTCACCTTCTGCGCCGTATAAACCGTCGAATCATACGACACCGCATACACGCCCGGATAAAACACCGGGAACGACGCCGCACCATCATCCACCGCAACCTTACGGTTATTAATCGTCGCAGCCTCCACACCCTGAATATTCACCTTTACCGACGGCAAAGACGCCTCATCAATAGCCCACTTATCAAAAAATCCCCAATGCGTGCCCGAACGGTGCAAACGAAAATCCGTATGCTGCTGCGAACCCTCCAACGTATAGGACGCACGCACCGTCGCATGCTCACCATCCGCGCTAGTCTCCACCACCTCATACGACACCTCACCCAACGAAGACACCGAACGCCTCAAAGCATCCCCATCCAACAAAGACGCGTCACCCTCAGGAATCTGCGCACCCAACAAACCACGCGCATACGAACCATTACCCGTACGCAACGCATGAAAATACTCCCGCACCTGACCCGTCGGACCATACACCAGCTTATTCGTCATAACCAGCGCCGCAGCAGCCACAGAAACCGCCACCACAACACCGACCATCCACATTGCCAGGACCCGCTCCACGGGAGAAAAATTACGCATAGAACCAGAGTAACGCAGGTAGTCCGCTAGGTTTCACGCACCGCACACACTAAAGTTGTGTATATGGCAGAACGCGCTCACGAAGTCCCCGCCAAATACGGCGAAGTCAAAGAACTATTCCACCCCCGCATGCGCTCCTACGGCAGGCGCATCGAAGCGGCACTCCCCGGCACCATCGTGCTACTCGCCGCGCTCGCCTTCATCTTCTACAAGCGACCCGCCCTGCCGTACACCATCCTCGTACTGCTCATCGGCACCATCGCAGGCGTAAACCTCTACTCAGTCCTCAAACCCACCATTATCGTCATCACCAAAACCCACGTGCTCCGCGCACGCACCTTCGGCTGGTTCGCCGTACCCCTCGAAAACATCGACCACACCATCTTCGTCGAAAAGCTCTACCCCAAAAAAGCCTACGGCCAGAAACTCAAAACCGTCGCCGGCCGCCTACGCTACCGCAGCTTCCCCGCCATGTGGGCCGTCGACAAAGACGGCAAACAGCTCATGCGCATCGACGGCCGCGTCTGGGACGGCAAAACCATGCGAGAAGTCTCCTCCAAACTCTCCGCCCAGACCACCATCTACAAACAGATCAACGTGGTCAACATGGACAAAGAACACAAGGGACTCATCACCTTCAACGAACTGCACCCCGGCTGGCGCTCCAGCCTCATAACCGCACTCGCCGTCATCATCGTGGCAATCCTCTTCGCAGCATCCTTCATGCCCGAAGAACTCGCCCGCACCATCTACCTCATCCACTAGAACACCCACTCTTCACCGGTGCTTCTTTCGGATGCGTATCTTCCGAACGTGCAAAGGCCCGGCACCCACCCCACACGGGGCAGGCGCCGGGCCATTTGCATGCCTAGCTCAAGACGTATTACACGCTAGATTGAGAAGCGAGCCTAGCTCGCCGGGCGCGACAGAACCGCCACCAAATACTCCGAAGAGCCCTCCACAAACGGGTGCATCTGCCACGAAGAGTACGTGTTATCCACGTTCAAGCCAACCTCGCGGGCATCAGCGAGGAACTGCTCAAACGCATAATCGCGGCCCGGACCCGAACCATAACCAACCACCGCACGGCCACCAGGAGCCAACACGCGACGGAAATTCTCAACCACCGGCTTACGAGTCGAACGAGCCAAGAAACCCATCACATTACCCGCACACACCAGCAGCTCAAAACCATTCTCCGCCGTAGCGTCACCCTCAATGCCCAGCACCTCCGGCAAATCCACCAGATCAGCCGTAATCCACGTAGCATCCGGGCAGACGCGGCGCGCTTCCTCAATCAGCTCAGGATCAATATCAACACCCGTCACACGGTGACCCAGCGCGTGCAGCTGCTTACCCACACGGCCAGGACCCGAACCCGCATCAAGAATCTTCGCACCGCGAGAAGCCATAGCATCCAACAGACGAGACTCACCCGCCATATCATTACCCTCAGCCTCCATCGCCTTAAAACGGTCAATGTACCACTGAGAATGATTCGGGTTGCTCTCCTTGCGGACCAGCCACAAGGACTTCTCACGCTCGCCCGGAGCGTTGAAACTCATCATTGCCATAAAAACTCCTTAGACAGGGTTGAGGATGCGCCAACCGCCACCAGGCAAGGTGACCGCGGCATATAAGCGGTGTGTGCGCTACGTTCTAGCATAGCCCCACCCGGCACCTGCGGGTAAGGGCAGTAAGAGCCGGATGGGGCTATCGGGGCAGCGCGAAAGGCTGGGGCGCCACAGAGAAGCCACAGGGGCACGGTTAGAGGTGGTCACCACTAGTATTCGACATCTCCTCAGCAAACGCCTTACGCATCTGCTCCTGACGCTCCTCCTCAGCCAGACGAGCAGCCTCAGCGAACTGCTCCTCAATATCGGTCAGCAACGCCTCAACCTGCTCATTACCAGCCACCGGGCCGCCAGCAAGCAGACCATCAGCACCCAACACCACAGCCAACGGCACACCATTACCAAAATTCGCGCGCGCACCAGCCTCACGGTCAATCAGCGGAGTCAAACCCTCCGGCAACGTGCCCGCATTACGCGAAGTCTGCAACGACTCAAGACTCGAATACACCGGATGCAACGCCACCTGCGGCAGACGCTCCTGCCACGAAGCCATCGTCTTCAAAAACTTCACACAACCAGCACACGTCGCCGACACAAACACCAGCACACGCGCCTGATTCTTAGCCAACGCACGCAAATTCGTGTGACGACCATTCTCCAGATACAGCGCCGCATGCGGAATCGGCATGCGAACATACTGCTCCTCGCCGTTCTCGTCATACACCGGCTCCGGCAAAATCACCTGAGCCTGCGGCTCCGGCTGCGCCAAAGCGTCACCGCGGCGAACAGCCTCCAACGTCACAGCAATCAGCGCCGCACCAAAAACCCAAGTCCAGCCGCTATGACCCAGATCCAGCAGAGTCGACACAACACCCGTGCCGCCCTTCAACGCGCTCGCATGCGCACCAGCCGCCGCCAACAGCAGCGCAATATTACGGACCAGCGTGTAACGGCTCACCGGCGCATTTGACTCAGAACCGAAACAATTACAACCAGCAGTACGACCCGTCGCCAACGCGCGCGCAATCACCACCGTGTAGAACAGCATCAGAATCAACGCCAAACCCGAAGCAATCACAACAGGCAAACGCACCGGCGACAACAACAGCACCGCCGCCACAACAATCTCAAACCACGGCAGGACCAGCGACACAGCACGAGTCGGCGCAATCTTCTCCAAACCAAGATTCTGAATACCGGTCACGGTACTCTGCGGGTCCTTCGCCTTAGCAATACCGCTAATCAACAAAGTCAACGCAACAAGTGCCGTACACAAAACAAGCGGCACAGTAGAGACGGTGAGCATAAAACTCCTAGAGTGAGTGTGCGAAAACAGGAGGCGGCAGCAGCAGTTTTTAGGCAGAACAAACCGCGCGACGTGCCGCCGTGTTATACACGATTTTACGCCCTGCACATGGGGAATTGTCTCTACGGGTTAAGCTCTACGAGTTAAGCGGAAAGCGGTATGCGCCCTCGTTCCTGCAGGGAACCCGCCCTCGCTTCGCTTCGGGCACCCTGATGTCACTTTCGGACGATACCGCTTTCCTTACGATTAGGCGCGCTATGCCCTTCCTCCGCGCCTACAGGGGACCCTGATGTCGCCTCCGGAAGGGATAGCTACGCCTTGTATGCGTTTAGATAGCCGTGAGGCTCACACCGTACTCGCCCGCCAGCTCCGCGTACGCCTGTACAAAGCGCTGCGCTCGCGCACCCGAGGCGCAGAAAACGCCCACGCGCTGATCACGCACCGACTCAAACAGACTCAGCAGCTCCGCGGGCACGTCGGGTGCGGCGGGTAC
>OAVR01000214.1_pt1 | contig 21545 bp, 26 predicted proteins | sample 1476451 | NCBI WGS metagenome assembly OAVR01 (sample SAMEA2580105, study PRJEB22360) | human gut metagenome | biome: human gut; feature: human-associated habitat; material: faeces | place: Denmark | collected 2008/2010 | reverse complement strand
AAAACCTTCTTTTATACTACTAGAAATATATACCTTAAATGTTAAATAAAGTATAGCATTAAAATTAGTATTTTACAAGAAGGTTTTGAAAATTAAAAAAAAAAGAAACACAGATGAAAAAATTCATCTATGTTTCTTACTCATCTAACTTTTAAAAATTAATTTCAGTTTGACCTTTTCTATTTGATTGCTTTTAATTTTGCAATATCTTTATAATTATTAGCCGTAACTAATTCAACAGTTGATAAATCATCTTTTATTCCATCAATTTTATTTAATATATTACATCTAAATTCTACTAAATTAGCAGTTTGTTCTACTACTCCATCAAGTTTTTTATTAATAAGATTAATTTCATCTTTTAACTCACTTTGACATTTTTCAATATCTGAAAGTCTAGTATTAATATTTTTTAATAGTTCTAATATTTCTTTTTCCATTAATAATATCTCCTTTGCAATTTTCTTTAAGTTTTAGTTTATCTTTATATTATATCATAAAAGGACATCTTTAAAGATGTCCTTTTTAAGCAAAGTTTCTAATGGAAATTTTGCAAACTAAAACTCAAATTAATTTTAACATTTATTCATTTAATTCTCAATATACATGAGTATTATTAGGAAAATAGATATGTTATAGCACATAACATTCTTCTTTAAGAATTACATTGACTTTATCTGCTTTTATCTTATCTTTTTCTTCATTTATGATCGCTAATTTTATTTCTATATCTTCTCTTTTAGCATTTAGTTTCTTTTCCTCTTTTTCGAGTCTTCTATATCTTACTTCATCTTTTTCCATTAGTTCTCCTTTCGATTTTTGATAATAAAAAAGAAGCATATGCTATTTGCTTATACTTCCTAATTCTGATTATATTTACTTACTTTGTAGATTATTCTCATTTTCTTTCTTATTTTTATTTGAAAAAACTCCACCTAATGTAAGAAACGATGATCCTGCACATAAAAATACAACAAACATACTTTTGTCTGAACTTTCATTTAAGAAAGTTATTGCAGAAGCAACATATAGTAATATTGCACAAATAAAAAAGACAAGTGCTATTTTTTTATTATTCATAAACTATCTCCTTATTTCAAATTAAGTATTACTATAAAAATAATACCATAATATTATACAGGATATATATATATATATGTCAACCCAATAGCTATAGACCATAGTCAATGTAATAACACAAACTAGCTTGTTCTTTTGAAATTGTCCTTGTAGAAATAATAAACTCTCCTTTCACATTCATTTCAGAAATAACAACAGATCCATCTGCATTAACTTTTTCTACAAAGGCAATATGTCCATATTCTCCTGATGAGCCACCAACTCCTGGTGGAAAACTTATTGCAGTTCCTGCTCTTGCAACTCTTGATACAGAATATCCATAATTCTGTGCATAAAATGCCCATTCTCCACCATTTCCCATTGGACTATGCTTAATTGGTTTTCCAAGTTGTGAAAAGCGATTATATACATACCAAGTACATTGTCCAGGATAACCACCATTTAAACTTGCTACATGATTAGGATCAGGTGGAGGAAAATTTCCTCCTGAAACATCAAAGTCATACAAACTACTAATTCCACTAGGTAAAACAGGTGATCCTGCATCTCCAAAAAAATCTCCCATATTTCCCTTAGTTTCGTATAAAATTTCAAAATGCTTTATGTTATCAGGATAACCGTCAAATCTACTAAGTATTTCACTTTTCATATCTTTTTTATTTACAGTTACAATAAGTTTTTTATACTCATAAGGTACTTCTTCACTTTCTACAATTTCATTACCCTCATCATCAGTTGCAATATGATATTCAGTTCTGTATCGTATTTCTATTTCTTCAGTATAATCAACATCATAAATAGCATTAAACAAACTTTCTAGTTCATTTTCAACTGCATTCATATCCTCTGCTTCACCAAATCTTGAAGTAATATAGGCAAGTAGTAAATGTGTATCATGAGATATATCAGCATTTTTATTTATAATATACTCATCATATCCTAGGTGAGTAGTTTCAACTCTATTAATTTCATTTTCTAAGTTTAATTCTTTTGTTGAGTAGCTATGATTGATTGCTAGAAGTCTTGGTTGACTAGCTAAATAGCTTGTTACAAGGACATTATTACTTGTACTTCCCATCATACCACCAACAGACGAAACTAATTGAAATATCATCATAAATAAGATTAAGATAGCTACTAAACCTACACCTATTTTCTTTGCATTACTACTAATAAGTTTTACAGAACCTATAAGTATATCTTTAACTTTCTTTTTAACCCTATCTTTAAATGATACTTCATATTTTTGATAGATAAGTTTTTTCATCTGTCTTCTTTGAATGAATCTTTTATAGAAATTTTTTTGCTTGTAGTTATCAGACTGAATCAAGGAACTTAAGCTATCTTTATATTCAATTTTAGATTTTCTCTTTCTAATTCTGTGATTTAATTTTGATACTTTCTTCTCTTGTTTCTTAATTAAGTTACTTTTCTTATTTTTGGAATATCTACCTACTGTCCTTGTTACATCAGCCACTCTTTCAAGTGATTTTTCGCTACCTTCTGCACCTACATTTTCATCACTTCCATGTGATACATAAGTAGATAATAGTCTAGAACTCCCTGCCATAGCACCAAGCATTTTTTTATTACTTTTTTTAAAAATATTTTCTCTAGGCTCTTTATCTAGTAAACTATCTTTTTTATGTTTCAAATTCCTTAACTTTTTATCTTTTACAGATACAAAACTATCAACATCATCAAGGTCGTGTTTTAATTTACTTTCTTTAGATTTACCTAATATTTCTTCTACTTTTTGACTATGCGTCTTATTACTATCTCTAGTAAAAATCTCATTTTTAAAGTAATTTCTTCTCTTGTTTTTTGTTCTAGCAATTACATCTTTGGTATTTTCTTTTTCTACATCATATGTGGATGAAAAATATTCACTGTCATTTATGTTATTATCATACCTATCAATTACTCCGTCATTATCCAAGTCTTTACTAAGAGGATCATACACAACATTAGGAATATTATCTTTATTTTCTTTAAAAACTTTTATATTTGATTTTTTCTGTAGTTCTTTTTTATGATTAGTACTTATTGGAACATCGTCAAAATTAGTCTTTTTATAAGAAATTTCTGTTATATCACCACTCTTATCTGAGTTTGTTTCAATAACATTTTCATTTTTGATTTCTATTTCTTCTTTTAACTCTGTTTTAGTAGATTCATTATTTGTAGAATCAGTATAAACATCATTATCTATATTTTTTCTAATTCTTCTCTTTTTGGGAATTTCTAAATTACTATCTGATAAAAATCTAGACTTTTTACTTTCTATTTTTTCATCAAATCTTCTATTTTCACTTATTCTCTTACTCTTAAAGTCTTTCTGATGTTCTAAAGAATTAATATCCAATCTATCTACATTTTTCTCATTAAAATCCTTTATTAAATTTGTAGAATCTCTAATTTTTTTACCTAATTTTCTTTTACTCATAATCTACTCCACTTCTTCAGGTTTAGTTGTCATTTTCTTATAAAGTACAGTATGTTTAGGAAATTTATCTATAAATGGAACTATTGTGTTTCCCAAAAATAAAAGCCCCTCACCAGCATTTGAATTTGTTACATAGTTTAGCTGATAAGGGGATATTTTAAGTTTTTTAGCAAGTATTTCTCTATCTCCACTTGCTTGATTAAGCATTAAGACAAAGTCCGTGTTATCAAAGATATTTTCAATTTCTTTACTAGCTAGTAAGTCTTTTACGTTTTGGGTTAGTCCTGTTGGAATACCACCCCATTTACGAAATCTTTTCCAAATTTCAACAGAGTACTGGGCTGTTTGTTCTTCTTTTAAGAGTAAGTGAAACTCATCAATATAATACCTTGTTGATTTTCCCTCCACTCTATTTTTAGATACCTTATTCCATACTTGATCTTGGATAACAAGCATTCCAATCTTTTTAAGTTGTGTTCCAAGTTCTTTTATATCAAAACATAATAGCTTTTTATCTAAATCAACACTAGAGTGATGATTAAAGACATTTAAAGAACCAGTAACATAGATTTCCATTTCCGTTGCTAATTTCTTACCGACAACTTCTTCTTGATTTTTTAACATATCGTATAAATCTTGTAGTATTGGCATATTTTTAGGAATAGGATTATTAAAATACTTTTCATAAATCTTAGGTAAGCACCTATCAATAACAGACTTTTCAGCAGCACTAAGACCACTTCCACCTACAACAAGTTCAAGCATAGACATAATGAAATTTGCCTTATCTTTTAGTGGTGCATCGCCATCTCCATAGTTCATATTAATATCCAGTGGATTTAAATAATCTTTACTCTTAGCACTAATTTTAATCACTTCTCCATTAAACTGCTTAACAAGATTTCCATATTCTCCCTCTGGATCACAAATGATAACATCATCATCGGTAACTAAAATTGCATTTGCCATTTCTCGTTTCGCACTAAAACTTTTACCACTACCGGGTGTTCCAAGTATGAGTCCATTAGGGTTTTTTAGTCTTTTCCTATCTGCCATAATCAGATTATGACTAAGAGCATTAAGTCCATAATATAGACTTGCATCACTACTCATAAATAACTCTTGTGTTGTAAAAGGCATAAAAACTGCTGTTGAAGATGATGTGAGTTGTCTTTTAACACTTAACTTATTAATACCTAAAGGTAGTGCCGATACAAAACCTTGTTCTTGTCTATGGTCTAATATTTTTAAAGGACAATTATGACGATTGCAAATACTAGCGATATTTTCTACACTGGCATCTAGCTTTTGTTTCGACTTAGATAGATTAACAATAACAAAGGATACCAAAAACATTTTTTCATCTCGAGATTGTAAGTCATTGAGTAGTCTTTTAATATCTTGTCCATACGTGATTAAATCTGAGGGTAAAATATCCATATCATAGCCACTACGAATCGCTTTTTTATTTTCTTCTATCCTCATCTTATCAATATCCGTATTTTTTCTTTTAATCATCTTAATCGCTTCTACTTGATCAAGTGCTTGGACGTGCATAGAAACATACATATTTTCTTCTAATGATAAAATTTCTGATAACATTCTATCAGATAACTCACTTGCCATAATGATAAAATGACTTGCTGTACAAAGCTCTTTGCCTAACCTAAAACAATCTTTTGGAGTAAAATCTAAAGCATTAGGAATAATATAGCTTTTTGTTTTATCTTTTTCTTCCATTTGGATTTTAAATTTTGAATTTACCAAGATGGTTTCTAAATCTTCAAACGTAGATTTAAATGTTTTTCCTACATTTAACATATCGTGCATGATTTTTAATCTTTCATAACCATCTAAACTCTCTGCTCGAACACCCATCGCTTTTAATTGTGATAATATTTCAATCTCTAGTCGCTCTAGTTTTACCTTAGCTTGTTTTAAATGCTCAGCTTCTACAGTAAAGATAATGTACCTTTCTTTTTTCAGTCCATTATTCCCTTTAGAAAGCTGATTTTTTAGCATCTCTCTAAATTCCGTTCTAATCTCATTAAATTCATCTTCTTTTTCAGGAATACTAATGGCTTTTTCCATTTCTTTTAGTCTACCTAATTGATTTGTAAAGCAAAGCTGAATACCTACACTTGGGTCAAATGAATTTAAGAAGTTAGCAAACTGATTAAAAATCATATCTCTAGCTTCCTCAAGTGCTAGTTGGTAATTGATATCTTCAAATGAAATCATTTTGTTATAGGTAGTGTCGTTAATCATGCAAATACCATCTTCATACATTATTTCATAAGGAATACTATCCTCAATGGTGTATCGCTTATCTTCTAGCTTGAAATAATCAAAGATGCTTGAAACGATACCTTTTTTCTTTTCCTTGCCAAGTTTCTTTAAGTCCCTTTTATTTTGATTTAACTGCTTTTGGTCTTTTTTTAGTTTTTCTTCCCTTTTTCTTTGATTCTTTTGCAAGTTTCATCTCCTCCTTTCTCTGCTTTAAATACTCACTTTCTTTCATTCTCTTTTTAGACTGATAGAATTGGTGTAAATATACTGCCTTAAAATATTCTTCAGCCTTTAGTCCGTCCTTTTCATAAAAAGTCATAAATAGAAATGGAAATGCCAAGAGAATTAAGAGTATCATCGAGACATCATTACCTAAAACTGTTCTTGTGTTTAGATAGACTGGAATTGAAACAAGTCCAGCTAGAGTAAAACCAATCAACTGTCTTTTTGTAAGGTTAAAGGCTACCTTTGTTTTTACTTTACTTAAATCTTTTGGTATTCCTACATAAGCCATAATTAAATCACCTCATTATCATCTTTTTCTACCTTATCTTCTTTATCTAGCTGCTTGCTCAAAATTTCTATATGTTCATAACAAGTACCTACTTCTTCTTTGATATGGTCTATATCGTCTTTCATATCATTGGTTACCTCTTCTTGAAAATCTAAGAACTTATTGTATAAGCTCCCAAATTCATTGAGATTATCATTTAGATGATGACCTAATAAATCTACTCTGTTATCAATATTTCTAGTCTTGATATAATTGATTGCAAAACCAACTAAACCTATTCCAAATAAAACTCCACCTAATACCATATTTTCTCTCTTTTTTAATTTCATTTTTACCTCCTAATGTGCGTTCATTATACTTTTTGCGATTGTTCCACTCTTTAACATCATTAAGCCTAATAAGATTGTGTAAGCTAAAATCATAAATGTTGAAGTGTGAATATCGGTTATATTGACAGTTTTAATTAAAACAGCATAAATTCCAAGACAGATCATTAAGAATAATCCTTGTAATGCTAAAGCAAATAGTCCTTTAATATAGTTTGTACCAATACTTCCCCATTCCTTATTTCCCATTGTAGAAAATGGAATGGAAGCTACTGCACTATATACATAAATTTCAAACATACGACCGTAAACAATGATTGTAATTAAGATAGATACACCTTGTATCAGCATTTTTACAATGGATGTTTCTAAGGCAATAACAATTAAATCTCCTACATCTTTTTGTTTTAAGGCTTCAATCATTGCTGTAAACTCTGATGAAGATAAGTTAGAACTTGTTGTAATAACTCCCGCTGCTTTTGCTACTAAATTTTGTGCAACATCAAATGAAGCCATGGCAAACTCAAAGGCATGAGATACTAGATATACTGCGATTGCCATTTTAAAAACATACCTAAACAGTTCGAAGCTATCTCCGTCATGCATATTATTTTTATTCATCACAACTTGAATTAACTCAATACATAAAACAGCTGTAATGATTAAACCTGCAATAGGAATGATGACTGAATCATTGATGTTTTTAATAAAGGAAAACACCTCGCCGTTAAAACTTTGAGGTGTCTTTCCAACTTCTGCTGATACAAAAGTTACCTTATCATTAATATCTACAAACATTGCTTCTAAATTTGACTGGATTATTCCGATAAAAATCTCTTGGAAAAATTCTTTTATTTTATCGAAAATCCCAAACATAGATTACTCCTTAATTGAATACATTTGATAGTAATGGGATAAGTTTTAAACCAATAAGGACAATACCACCACCTGCCATTAGCTGCTTAATCCCTTGAGATTTTGCTCCCGGGTTGTCATTACCATATCCTTCCATTAGGTTGATTACTCCCCAACCTCCTAAACCTGCACCAATCGCAATAACTAATGTCTTTAGTACGTCTACTCCTTGTGTGAAAAATTCCATTTTATTCTTCCTCCTTGTTATGTGTATTTTCAACTTTGTTTAATGATTTCACGATAAAGTTATTATACACCTTATCTTCTTTTCTGTTTTCTTTGTAATATCCATATACATGGATATGATCACCTTTTTTAAATGTTTTAGCTACATCTACCTTATCTGCATAAGCTGAACAGTTGATATACTCCTTTCCATCTCCATATTTTTTAACCAATGTGAAATTAGCTACTATTACTTCCTTATCCTCTCTTGTAAAGGTACTAATCTTAATTTCATCAACTAGATTTGCGTTGATATTAATCATTTCATTATTCATTTTATTTCCTCTTTCTTTAACTACTTAGTCAGCTACATATAGTTCTAAATCTACATTTTTAATATGAAGATTCATATCTTTAACATCATTAGAAAAAGCTACAATTAGCTCAACAATTTCATAAGCTGATAAAGTACTTCTGTAATTTATATCTTCTTCTCCCCACTCAGTTCTTGAGAAAAAATCCATAGATATATCTTTTAGATATTCTTTATCCTCGTCAGTTAATTCCTTTTCGCTTTCCAATATAAAGGGTTCATCTTTTACAGACAGATATATTCTTGTTATTATATTTTGTTTATCTTTCATTTATTTATTTTTCCTTTCTTTAGTCAATAAAAAGCGACTAGATGTAATTATCTAATCGCCTAAGCCTTAAATATATAATTTTATTTGTTGGACTTCGTATCCTTATCATTTTTTCCTCCTATAATCTAAAATATGCACAAAAAAAGACAGCAGATTTTTTAATTTCTACTGTCTATAAATATTTTTAATTCGATATACCGTGATTTATATTTTGAATTTATCTACGAATATAATTTAATTCAATAATTCCATTACTTGTTGTAGTATTTATTAATTTTAACTTTTTCTCTACATCATTACTCCCAAATAACTTTATTCCATCTCCTAAAATTGTCGGAATAACTGATATTAAATACTCATCAATAACATCAGCAACCAATGCTTGTTGTACTAGATTTGCACCTCCACATATCCAAACATCTTTACCATCAACTTTTTTTAATTTTTCAATCAAATCTACTAAATTATCACTTGTAAAAACAATGTTCTTAGAATCTTTTTGTTCTCTATGAGTAAAAACATAAGTCAATAAATTATCATAAACCCAATTATCAGGAGATAACTCAGTTATTATTTGATTATAAGTATTCCAACCCATTAATACTATGTCAATATTTTCTATAAATTTAGAATAGGTATCTTCAGTTTCCAAACAATCTTCATGCCCTTTCAAGAAACTAACTCCCCCATTTTTATCAGCTATATATCCATCAACACTCATAGCAATATATAATTTTACTTTTCTCATCAATTAATATTACTCCTTAATTACATTATCCTTAAATTACATTCTTAATATTTGTATTTTAGATGTAATTTTAACCTTACCTTTTCTCTCCAAATACTTCTCAATGTCAAACAAATTTCTCATATCATAATCTTCAAGTAATCTATAATTCCTATGTTTCGTAATATCAAATTTATCGGAATAAAAAGGTCTTGAACCTCTTATTTCTAATATACATTTTCCTCCGTCCATCACTTTTATCTCATCTCTACTCATTAGTTCTTTGCCAGTCTTTTGATAGTTAAGCCCAAATGATTTTTGATTGGATCTCGTTTCAGATGTATTGTAAAGATCAATAGTTTCTTTACCTAAGTTTTCAGAAAGTTCTTTAAGAGTTGTTCCTTCTTTCCCACCTAAGAATAATTCACTATCACAGTTACCGATAATGGTATCTGCATTATCTTTGTAGATTGCCTTTAATTGTGATTTTGCTTGTAGAATAATACTTGCTGATATTTCTCTACTTCTGATTGTTGCTATTAACTTCTCAAATCTCGGTATAAGCCCAATATTGGCAAACTCATCTAATAAACATCTAACATGAATTGGTAATCTTCCACCATATTCATCATCTGCCTTATCACAAAGTAGATTAAATAGTTGAGAATACATAATCGAAACTACAAAGTTAAAGGTATCGTCTGTATCTGAAATAATAACAAATAATGCTGTTTTTCTATCTCCTAATGTGTCTAAGTCTAATTCATCTTCACTCATCAAGTTTCTAAGTTCTTCAATATCAAATGGTGCAAGTCTTGCTCCACAAGAAATAAGTATAGACTTCGCAGTTTTTCCCGCAGCTAATTTATATTTTTTATATTGTTTAACTGCAAAGTGATTTGGATTTTTTTCTTCCAACACTTCAAACATTAGGTCAATAGCATTTTTAAAGTTTTCATCATCTTCTCTAACTTCACTGGCATCAATCATAGCAAGTAAAGTATTAAAATTCTTTTCCTCTTTAGGACTTTCATAGTAAATATACCCAATAAGTGCTTGATAATATAACTTTTCAGCTTTTACCCAAAAATCTTCTCCAGACTTTTCTCCATCACCTTTGGTATTGGCAATAATCGTCTGAACAAGTTTCAGTATATCTTTTTCACTTCTAAGATAGGCAAAGGGATTATACTTCATCGACTTTTTAAAGTTAATGGTATTTAGGATTTTAATCTCATATCCATTTTCTTCAAGCATCTTGCCACACTCAAGTACTATCGTTCCTTTTGGATCGGTTACACAATATGATGAGTGCATTTGCATTAAATTAGGTTTTACATAAAATCTTGTTTTACCACTTCCAGATCCACCAACGATAAGCACATTTTTATTTCGTGCATATTTAGGATTAGGTGGTCTACCATTCATCGTAAGTCGCTCAGTACTCGTCAGTAGTATATTATTTTCAAACTTCTCATCTACATAAGGTTCAATGTCTTTTGCATTGCCCCATCTTGCTGAACCATATTCTTTGCCTTGTCTAAACTTCTTGGCATTTTTGACTTTTGTATAGACAATAAACTTAATCACTATTGCAAATAATATTCCTAAAGCTATATCTATTATAGCAAAGCTAGGAACAAAACTCATCTCATTTATATCAAGTAGAGCTTGAAATACTCTATCAAATATATCTCCACCAGTATAACTATTTACATGGCTTGCAAAGATATTTCCTAAATAAAAAAATACGAGATAAGGTACATTTTGTTTCATAAATGTCTTTTTATCTCGTATCTTAAATAGATTTTTTATATCTCTTATGATTCCATTAACTATCTTCACATAGTACCTCCAATTATAAACTCTGTTCCTTTTGTTTATTTTTAATCTTATCTTTATCATTAAACATCGCTTTTGATTTTTCTTGAAACTCCTTAATTTTCTTAAGTGTCGATTCTTTCCTATCGTGTTCTCTCTCAGCATTTTCCACTGCCTTTGTCAGGGCTTTTTCCATAACTTTCGTATCTTTTGCTTGATAAAACACCGAGTATTCTCCAGTTTCTTTATCTTTCATCACAGAAAAATTGACACCATAACGATTTAAAAGTTTCTTGAGTTCTTTTAACTCTCCTTTAGGTAGACTTAAATGTTCTAATTGACCTTTCTTTACCATATCTTTTAAAGGTTTTGCATTTGATTTAAACTTATCATCAATGAATTTATCTAGCTTTACTTTATTTTTATTTGCTTCTGCCACAATAAGTTTAAGTGCTTTTATAGCCTCATTAGCAGTTGCTTTAGCTATTTTTGTTTCAATAGTTATTAACTTATGCGTTAACTCTTCATTTATCACTTTATCCCTCCTTTACCAATTTCTTTGGTCGTAATTTACTTTATTTGTATAATACGAATCGATTGTAGTTGGTATATTATAAGCTGCCGTTAGAATAAATGCCCTTATATTTCTAACTTCTTGGTCATGGTCTTTTAACACAAATATTAGATGTTCTAAATGTGATTCTTTTAGATCTAAAAATCTTTCTTTCACAACACTCGCTCTTATATTTATCTGGTTTATTTTTATAGTTGACTCATCTTCAAGAATAAATACATCAGCTAGTACTTTAAGAACCTCATCAATATCTCTTGCTCTAAATTCATTACCGACTTCTAGGTTGTCATAGTATCCAGTATTATGTCTTAATACTTCTAAATACTCTTGATATGTTTTTTTCGTTTGTCCATCCATCCCTCCATCTTTCCATTTACTAGATAATATACTTTGTTCAAAACCATTATTTTTCTGTGCTAGTTGCTCAGAGGGAATGATGGAAGGATTTGTAGAAATATCTGAAGTAATCTCTGTAGAATTCTTTGTAGTAATCTCTGGTAATGGTTGGGGCAAATTGCCATATTGCATTGGGTCATTTTGCATAAATGCATTGGTGCAATCTGCACTTTTGCATTGGTGGATTTTGCACTCTTCCATTGGTGCATTTTGCCCTAATGCATTGGGCATAGGATTAATTATTTCTAAGTTATCCACATTTTCAGATAATACTTGTTTTTCTATTTCTCTCTTTTTAAACTCTATCTCTTGATATAACTTAAATAATTTTTCTTCATCTATCGTGTACCATTTTGTTTTATCTCTTGGATCTTTATTAAAATTACCAGTAATTAAATAACCTTCTTTTTCTAACTTTGCAAATGTTCTTTTTACAGTATCAAAACTCATATAGTCAAAATCATTTTCTTGCCAACTACGAATGGAATTATATGTCCAATACCTTCCCTCATAATAGTTGTTGCCAGTTTTTTTATTTATTTCTATCCAATAATTGATTTGTTGTAGTATTAGTGCTTCATTTAATCCAATCTCTCTAGCAAGTGTTTTATTTGCGATAATTAGATATTCTTCAAATAAATACATACTCATTTTTTACCTCCTCTTCAAAAAGAAAAAGACAAGCAGCCTTTTCCTACTTGTCTTTCGTTAATTTATATTTAGTTTTGTTTAATTATTCGTTTTTATCTTTGTCATCAGCATCTTCATCTGTAGACTTAGATACATCTTCTATTAACTTTCCTAAATCAATTGCATTTTTAGATGTGATAACAGGTTTACCTGTTTCTTGTTCTATTTCTTTTCTTGCATTACCTGCAATGCTACCCCCACGTTTTGCAACTTTCTTATTTTCTTCTAGTCCTTGAGGATTTGTTGCATTAGCAAGTTCTGTGGTTGTAGCTTCTGCAAGCATATTTAAAACCAATTCAAGTGTCGACATATTATCTCTAAGGTTTTGTTTCTTCAAGCCTTTATAGTCTTTGTATTGTCTAGTTGTCATACCAGACCATGCTTTTGTGATTTCATTGGTTAAAATGGCATATTCTTTCCCCTCTTTTACACCATGATCTTGCCAAGTATCTGTTAGTTCTTTTCTTACTTGGATTGCTTGTAGTCTTTGGTTAATCCATTCTCTGGTATATCCTTTTTGAAGATAAGTTTCTAAGGCTCTATCTATGGTTAATTCAGGATCTATTATTTCATCTATTCTTTCTTTGCCTACTTCTGCAAGCCACATCTTAAATGGTTCTGCTTTAGGTGATGGTACAGATTGTATGATACGAAATATTCCTTGCATATCAGCTACATCGGTATTGTATTTTTTACCATCTGAAGATTCTAATTTCAGTTGTACGATATTTTCGTACAACTGAATTGCACCTTCTTCATCTTTCATCTTTCTTTTTAAATCACTCCAGTATCTTCTAGGATTTTTACTATCCGTTAATACTCCAATAATATCAACTACAGAAAAATACCATTCTTCTTTTTCACTATCCCAAATAGATCGTATCTGATTTCCTTCGAATAATTTTATTTCGTTATCCAAATTCATTCTCCTTTCTGCCTATGTGTTGTTTACAATCATCTAAGTATTAGATAACTCTAAACAACACATAGATTACTATTTTTTAGAGTTTTAATATTTTGTAGAAGCACTAAAACCCTTGATTTTATTATACTTTTTACCACTGTCATAATTATGACATAAGACCCTGTTGCAAAATCCCATACATAAGAATCTTTATTAACTCTTGCAAGCTTTACTAATAGAGTTGCCACATATGAAGGAGTAAGAACAACATCGTTTAACTTATCTTGTGTAAATCCAAGCCAAGAATACATTTCATTAAATAATTTTCCAGTAAAATCTGTTGTAAGACCGATTTTATAATAAATTCCTAGATCATCAACTATCTTTGAAAAAACTCTTTTTAATTGACTTTCTCCATTTGTTACCTTGTTGATATTATCTGTTAATAAGGTGTTTTCTAGTGTTCTTATTATTAACTCTTCTTTTGCTGATGGTAAATTTTTATTACTTAAGAAAGACTTTATTTTTCTTACAATTATATCTCCATCTCGTTCTCCTAATTCTGTACTAGATTTTAAGTCTGATTTTTCTAATGGACGTACAACACCAGGAATACCTAGTGTTGCAATAATAGATGCTGCAACTAAATATACTCTATCATTTTCTCCTAATCCTTTTTCATTCTTGTAAATATCATTATTTAAGGCTACTAGACTTGCATTTATTTCTTTTTCTCTTTTTTCCTTTAATTGCTCTATTTCATCTATACTTAAGGAAAGTTGCTTTATTTTCTTTATGAAGTCATCAAAGTTTTCTTTTTTTAAGAAAGAAAGATCCGTATATTCTCCAACTTCTTGTCCTAAACCAAAATTATCTTTTGATACATAGTAAACACCAATAGAATATTCTAATTCTCCAATTTTATTTTTATATCCTGTAACACCTATGGCTATTACCTCAGTATAGCCTGTATAATGTAAAATTGCATTTGCATAATGTACTGCACCATTAACTGCATAAGAATTGATATTTTTATAGTTAGGCTCATTTTTAGTAGTTTTATTATCTACCTGCCCATTAATATCTAACTTTACTAATTTGTCTTTATATCCTTTGTATTCAATAAGAATAGGATAATAATTTGAATTTTTATCTTGTATTAATAGTTTTGCATCAGGTCTATTTCCACCTTTCCCTCCACTCTTAGAAGAATACTCATTTAAAGCTTTATCAATTTCGCTATTTAAGTTTTCTTGTTCCAATTTATAATCTAAACCATATTTTTTTAGCCAACCATTTACTAAATCAGCTATATTTGGCTCTACGGACTTAATACTCTGTTTTTTAGCTACTTTTTATCCTCGCTTTCTAAAATATAAATTCACAAACATCTTCTAGTTTAACATTAAAATATGCTTAATAACAATAAAAATGTAAAAGCTTATAAAAATTATTAATCTAAAATTTTTATACAAATTAATATAAAGCTATCTTTAAAATATATAAGAAATTTAAAAATTATATATTAATTAATTCCTGATAAATCAATATTTATTTGGGATGAGTTTAGTTTATAATTAAAAGCTCTAAAAATTTTATCTTCAACATCATTTATAATAAACTCTTTTAATATATTTTCATCAGTATATTGGAAGTTTGTATTTATTTTTGTAGGAGTTAAGTATATTGTTAATATAAACTCTTTTAAATTATTTTTAACTATATTATCTAAGAATATCGATGAAAAATTTATATCATTATATTTTTCATTTAAATCTAAAAGATATTTCCATGATGGTATTATGTCAAACAAATTTTTTATTTCAGTTTTACCAGTATCCCATTTAATACATTTTATTTTATTAATTTCTTTTATTGAAACAGTATAATTAAAATCAATTACATTAATATAATTTAATATAGTTTCATAATTTTCATCATAACATATTAATAAATAATCCTTAGTATTATCTTTAATTTTACTGGCACATTTTTTAGCAATTTTAACTTCTTTACTTTCAATTCTTTTTAAATTATACATAATATCAACACCTCATATATCAAAATTTAACAAGTTTCAAAGGTTTTAACCATCTCATAAAAAACAGTTTTCTTCAATCCTAAAATCTCCATGCTCCTTTTAGCAGTTAACTGACCTTTTTTCCATCTAGTGTATATCTCTTCAAAATTTGATGGCATTTCAACTCTAGGTCTTCCTAATTTCTTGCCTTTCTTTTTAGCAAGTTCTAATCCTTCTCTTTGGCGTTCCTTTATTCTTTTTAATTCTTCTTCAGCACTAATTAGCTCCCAATCAACTAAAAAGTTAATCATAAATTTACTCATTGTATCATTAAGTTTATATAAATCTTCTAGCATAGGTCTATTTAGAACATAAACCTTTACCCCTTTAGCAATTAATTCTGTAAACTCTTTTCTACCTTCTAAATAATTTCTTCCAAACCTATCTAAAGAAGAAACTATAATATTATCACCTTCAGTAACTATCTTTTTTAATAATTGATAGTTTGGTCTTTCAAAAGTTTTTCCACTAATCTGATCTGCAAGTATTATAACTTCTTTTTCTCCTATTCCCATTCTCTTACAAAAAGAATCCAATTCAGGATTTTCTTCTTGTCTATCCAATTTCTGACTTTTACTTGAAACTCTTACGTAATAAAACCATCTATTCATATGCTTCTCCTAATTTATAACAAAATATCGCCGTAAATATTATATCACATTTACGGCGATATCCGTTTAAATTTGTTGTATTTTTAGAACTAATTTTCGATATTTTTATCACTTTCCGTAAAAGTGAACTTTTGTGGAAAGAATTTCTTTTACTTATGTTAGGTTGATAAATTAATTATTATAATACTAATGAATTTAGATAATATAAATATATTTTTGTTTTAATGTAAGTATAAAAATATATTAAAATATAAATAACACTTTGTTTATTAGTTATATTGCAGAAAAATAACTAGTAAATATAATACTTCATAGTATTAAATATTTTTTTTCTAATATAATATTTTTAGAGTCTTTGAAAGTTTCTTCATAAATACAATCTTTTCCAAATGACTTACCTAATATATCTACATTATTCTGAGTAGATATTAATTTAGAAAAAATTTCAGGAGAGCTATAAGTTGTTTTATCCATAATAATTAACATATTTTTGAATTTTATTTTTTTACTAGCATGTATAATATAATTTTTTATCTCAAATGTATTTAAATCCAATAATTCTAATACAACATTTTTTTCTAAAAACATAGATAAAATTATGCTCATAGTTTTAATAGAGCCACCTGTATTATTTCTTAAATCTAAAACTATTGTTTTATAGTTTTCTTTAAAACTTATATTGGGGAATTTTTCAAAATCAACTATTTTAAGAAATAAACAATTATTATCATAAATATATTCATTTTTTTGATGTTGTATAGCATATATTGTTTTTTTATTAAAAGTATTATTTTTTTTACTCCACTTAATAATACTTTTATCATTATTAATATTTGAAATATCAGCATGTATAAGATCACCTATAGTTATATCATTATAAACTGAATATAAAACATAAAAAGTATCTTTTTTTATTTTATAAGAAGATATACCTTGTTTTTTTAATATTTCGATTCTTAAATCATCATCATAAATTATTTTATTTGGATACATTAAAATTACCTCAAATCTACAATTTCATCAAATAATTTTAAAAAGTCATTATTATTATCATGTGAAGTACAAATAATTATTTTATTAGTAAGTTTACTAATTAAATTTATAATAGCATTTTTAGATGCTTCATCAATATTAGAAGTAGGTTCATCCAATAATATCACTTGATAATCTCTTATTAAAACTCTAGCCAATTCTATTCGTTTTCTTTCTCCTAAAGAGAATGAATGATTTGTATTGTTTATTTCTTCATCTAGTCTAGAATTTAAATATCCTAAATTTAAATTATTCATAATATTTTTTAAAAATTCATCATTTTTTTCATATCCTAGTAACAAATTATTTCTTAGTGTATCATTTATAAATATAGGCGTATCATTCATAAATCCAATAATATCATTAAAATCATTTTTTCTATAATCAGCATTATTAAAAAGTATTTCACCACTATAACTATCAATATCTTTAGTTAAAGTTTTTAAAATAGTAGTTTTTCCTATTCCACTTCTTCCACGTAATAGATACTTTTTATTTTTAGTAAATGTTATATTAAAATTTTTTATTATTTCTTTATTACCATATTTAATTGATATATTATCTAAACAAATAGATTCAATATTTTCATTATTGTAGGTTTTAAAAGTATATTTTTGTTTCGGAGAAATAATAGTTTTATTAATAATTTTTTCTCTTGTTTTTTTGAAACTTGTTACGCTTTGGTATGCAAATGATATACCTACTAATGGATAACTCAATTGCTCAACAAACCCAATTAATAAATATGCATTTTTTATATTTAGTACATTAATAAATAGTAAATATGTACATAAAATAATTGCTATAAAATGTGCAGAATAAGAAATTAACATATTAATATTTCTTAAGATATTATTATATTTAAAATTCTTATAATCACTTTCAACTAAAAAATTTAATGAATTATTAAATTTTTTATTAAATAAGTTTTGTGCCGAGAAAGAAAAAATAAGTCTGTATCCAGTCATAAATTCTTCTACTGTTTTTGTGAAATTTTCTAAACTATTCATGTATTTAATATTATGTTCTTTAAGCTGATTACCTAATATTTGGGGTAGTAATATTTGAGTTAATAATAATAACATTACAATAACTGTAAGAAAAATATTTACTCTTAACATTAAAAAAATGATAGTGAGTGATTTTAAAATTAAGAAAATAAGTAATGTAAGTTGCATAGAATGGTTTTCTTTTAATAAATCGATTTGTTGAGTTGCTATATTTATAAATTCACTTTTTTTATCTGCATCTAAATTCTCTTTTTCTAAGCTATATTTTTTATAGAGATTTTCTCTAGTTTTTTTTGAATCATTTATAGCATATTTTTTAGAAAAATCATTCATAAAGTACGTACAAATAATTTCAAGTAATATAAATATAATAAATAAAATTGAAGTTATTATAAATCCCTGCTTTTTATTAACAGCAATATCCAATAAATCAGCTCTTTTATATTGAACTAATATTGAAAAAATTATGCTGGTTATAGTAAAAATAATAACACCTATTAAGTATTTATAACGTTTTAAATAATTCATATAAATTACCTTTCTTTTTAATGTATTTAATACTTTCAACTTTTTCATTAATTTTTATAATAGATTTAAATTTAGTTTCATAATCAATATTTGAGCTACAACACCCTTTTTCTATTAAAGTGATTCTTTCATCAAAGCTTAAATTATTTTTGTTAAAATCACTTAAAAAGAATATGTTATTGATAGGAACTTCAAATTTAATATATGGATTTTGAAACAAATCATCTAAATGAAAAATTCTTGTAGTAACATTATTAGATTTATTTAAAAAATCTTTATGTTCAATTTTAGAAATTGAATCATATAATGATAAAAATTCAGGTGAAATATTTTTAGAACTTGATCTAAAACCAGCTGGTTTATAATATGGTATAATTTTTTCTTTATCAATATCATAAAATAATAAATCATCACTAATGCATTTATAACCATGTATTAATCCATATAACAAGATACTACTTTTGCCAGAAAAATTATCTCCTAAAAAAATAAAAGTTTTATTATCCTTATATAAACCTACTCCATGCAAAATTAAAAATTTATTTAAAAATAAATTAGTATCAATAGGTGGTAAAAACGTATTTTTTGAAGTCCATTCTTTAAAGTTTTTATTATTAGTTAGTTTATAATATACCTTATTATTAAAATTACAAGAAAAACAAGATAGTGCATCCATAATATCTAATTTTTTATCGTTATCAGAATCAATCTTAATAATTATATCTGAATTTTTTTCATATGATATATATTTTTTAAAGATATATTTAATATTATTTATATCTTCTTTAATATCACTAATAATTTTAATTTTTACGTCAAATAATTTTAAATTAATTTCATTCATTTTTTTCACTCACCATTCCATATCCAGTTTTCATTATGCAAATATTGGGATTGTCTTGTAGAAAATAACAACATCCTTTACAATTATATTTGTATTTACATTTATTGCATAGTATATGATTTGAGTTGTATATTAGATTATTGTTTTTTTTATAAGATTCAATATTAAAAATAGTTTTACCATTGACAATTTTACCATAAGACATATCCTTACCACTTAAGTAACAAGGATATAAATTTAATTCAGTATCTATTTTAATTAAATTATTGGCATTACAATTTTTTTTGGCTTTAAATAAAGTATTGTTAATAACAGAAGTTAATATTTCAGAGTTGATTTTCATAAACTTATTATTATACTTTATTAGTAATAAAAAAATTTTTTTAAATATTTTTCATCTTTTATCATAGATGAAACAAAAGAAACATTTACATACTTAACATTTAAGCTAAATAGATTTTCAAATAATTTTTCAATTTGATAAATTTTTTGACCATATATACATACCACTACATAGATTTCACTAAAAAATTTTTTGTCAGCAATATCTTTTGATAATAATCTTTTTAAGTTTTTTTCAGATTCATCATAAGTATCTAAGCTACAACCAATTAAAACATTTCTTTTTTTTAGAAATTCATAAAGATCATCATCTAAAAGATGTAGATTTGATATAAGTTGAATTTCAACGTCAAGTAAGTTATTTATTTTATTGATATATAATGTATCTATAATGTTTTTAAAGTTATTATGTAATAATGGTTCTCCGCCAGATATTATAATTCGTTTACAATTTGATTTTTTTAAGAAATTAACAACATATTCTAAATTTTTTTTACTAAGTTCTTTTTTAAATATTAAATTTTTATTGTTATAGCAATAAGGGCATCTAATGTTACATTGTGTATTAATTTCTAAATAAACATCAGTTAAATTTTTTTCAATATTAATGGTATTCATTTTATCCCTCTTCTTTAATTATAATTTTATTATTTTTTAAATATGCTACTGCTTCCTCTATATCTTTTTTTATTAAGTCTTTATCATTTAAATCATATTGTATACTATTAAATATTTCTTTTTCATAGTTTTCACATGTTAGAAGTTTATTGATTATTAATGCAAAAGAAGAGTTGAAATATAGTTTTTCATTTGTAATTCTATTTAGTATAATAATTTCATTTGAAAAGCATTTTAATATTAGATTATCATTTAATTTATACATATACATCCCCCTATATATTTTTAATATTTGCATATTAATCTATAAATTAACATGCATTCCTTGATGACAACCACTAGCATATAGTGATGATTCTATTGTTAGAGTCTTTTCTAAATTATTAGATAATACTTTAACTACTGGTTTAATCCATGCAAACATTTAATCTCTCCTTTCTAATGTTATATTTTGTTATAATAATAATTAAATGTTAAGTTTTAAAATTTAATTATTATTTGTGAAAATTTTACCATATTAATAATTTATTTACAATACATTTTTGTATTTTTTTGAAATTATTGTTATATTTAGTTTAATATTATTTAAATTATTAGGTTAATTTAATTTTAATAAAGTATAAGTAGATGTATATACAAAAATATTAATTTCATGGTTGAATTTTACAAATAATTATATAGAGTATTTTTTTAGGTGTACAAATACTAACATTATTATTTTAAGTATATTTGCAAGTTTATATAAGAAAAGACATATCAAAATTAAGCTTTGATATGTCTTTCTTATAATAAGTCTTAATATGTATAGTATTGTTTACGAGCTTCTTTTGACTTTTTAACATAAACATAAGCTAAAGAAGCTGTAGCAACAATAGGTGCAAAAATAGTTGCTATTTTTATAAATTTCATAGGTATCCTCCTTATAAAATTAACCGATCTGTTAAGTTAAATGAACATTGCTCTTTTCAGCACTTGAGAATACAATAGTT
>OAVR01000213.1_pt1 | contig 21642 bp, 40 predicted proteins | sample 1476451 | NCBI WGS metagenome assembly OAVR01 (sample SAMEA2580105, study PRJEB22360) | human gut metagenome | biome: human gut; feature: human-associated habitat; material: faeces | place: Denmark | collected 2008/2010 | reverse complement strand
AGAGAAGGTGGAAGAACAGTAGCATCAGGTGTTGTTGCTTCTATAATAGAGTAATCTATTACTTCTAATATATATGAAGGAAGATGTACTTACATCTTCCTTTTTTATTTAAATTAAAAAGAATAAGGATATATGTTTTAAGTAAATTTTAATGAAATAAAATTGGTTGACAAGAGGCTTAAAAGAAGATATACTAACTTAGTACCCGTTAAGGTTCTCAGCACAGATTTTGTAGTAACTATTACATACAAAAAATATTTTGTAAAATTATAAAAAAAACTTGTAAAAAAGTAAAAAATAATATAAAATATAATAGTGTGCTTGAGAGATGCGAAATAAAAGAAAAAGTAAAGTAATATCCTAGAGATAGGCGACGAGATGCCGATTTGATAAAAACGCAACACACCCGGAACTGTGTATCGGTATCAGTCGTGCGTAACTAAAAAAATTAAACGTACGATAAAGGAGGGAAACTAAAATGGCTAACAATGGAAAAATAAGAATAAGATTAAAGTCATATGATCACAAATTATTAGATTTTTCAGCTGCGAAAATAGTTGAAACTGCTAAAAAAGCTGGATCACAAGTTTCAGGACCTGTGCCACTACCAACTGAAAAGCAAGTTGTAACTATATTAAGAGCTGTACACAAGTATAAGGACTCTAGAGAGCAGTTCGAAATAAGAACTCATAAGAGATTAATAGACATAGCAAATCCAACACCTAAGACAGTTGATTCATTAATGAAATTAGACTTACCAGCTGGTGTTGATATAGAAATAAAATTATAAGATAAGCCTCTAAGATACGATCCTATAAGGCAACTATCTTAGAATGATTATGATGAAAATTCATAATCCGCTGTAAGATTATAGGAGGTGCGATATGAAAGGAATATTAGGTAAGAAGTTAGGAATGACTCAAATATTCACTGAAGCAGGGAATGTAGTACCTGTAACTGTTGTTGAAGCAGGACCAGTAGTTGTTACTCAAATAAAAACAACAGAAAAAGAAGGATACAATGCAGTTCAAGTAGGTTTCCAAGATGCTAAAGAGAAATCTTTAAACAAGCCTCAAAAAGGACATCTTGCTGCTGCTAACGTATTAAAGAAACACTTAAAAGAATTCAGAATGGATTCTGTAGAAGAGTTTACAGTAGGACAAGAAATCAAAGCTGATATATTTGCAGCTGGAGAAATAATAGATGTTACTGGAACAAGTAAAGGTAAGGGATTCCAAGGTCCAATAAAAAGACATGGACAATCTAGAGGTCCTGAATCTCACGGTTCTAGATACCACAGAAGACCAGGTTCAATGGGAGCATGTTCTTTCCCAGGTAGAGTTTTCAAAAACAAAAAACTAGCTGGTCACATGGGTAGCGTTACAGTAACTGTTCAAAACTTAGAAGTAGTTAGAGTAGATGCTGAGAAGAACCTTATATTAGTTAAAGGTGCTATACCAGGAGCTAAAGGTTCAGTGGTAACTATAAAAGAAGCAGTAAAGGCTTCTAAATAATAACTAACCTAAGAAAGGAGGAAGCACAATGCCAAAATTAAATATATTAAATGTTAATGGACAAAATGTTGGAGAAATCGAATTAGCAGAAGCTATATTCGGTGTTGAAGTTAACGAGCACGTATTATACGAAGTAGTTAAGAATCAATTAGCAAACAAGAGACAAGGTACTCAATCTGCTAAAACTAGAGCAGAAGTTAGAGGTGGCGGAAGAAAACCTTGGAAACAAAAAGGAACTGGTAGAGCTAGACAAGGTTCTATAAGAGCTGTACAATGGGTTGGTGGAGGAGTTGCTTTCGCACCAAAGCCAAGAGATTACAGATATACTTTACCAAAGAAAGTTAGAAGATTAGCTATGAAATCAGCTTTATCATCTAAAGTTCAAAACAATGAAATAATAGTTTTAGATGCTTTAACTATGGAAGCTCCAAAAACTAAAGAGTTCGCTCAAATATTAAAGAACATAAACGCTTCTAAGAAAGCTTTAGTAGTAACAGCTGAGAAGAACGAGAACGTTGTTAAGTCAGCTAGAAACATAGAAGGTGTACAAGCTGCTACAGTTAACACTATAAATGTTTACGACATATTAAAGTACGATACTTTCGTAATAACTACAGATGCGGTTAAGAAAGTGGAGGAGGTGTACGCATAATGACTAATCCACATGATATAATAATAAAGCCAGTTGTAACTGAGCAAAGTATGACTGAAATGGTTGAAAAGAAATATACTTTTGTTGTTGCTAAAAGCGCAAACAAAACTGAAATAAAGAAAGCTGTAGAAAGCATATTCGGAGTTAAAGTTGATAGAGTAAATACTTTAAACTACGATGGAAAAGTTAAGAGAATGGGTAGATACGAAGGAAGAACTGCAAGTTTCAAGAAAGCAGTAGTTAAATTAGCTGCTGATAGCAAAGAAATAGAATTCTTCCAAGGTATGTAATTGACCTTAATAAACGAAGGAGGGAAAACAGATGGCTATAAAAAAGTTTAGACCAACTTCTCCTGCCTTAAGACAAATGACAGTTTTAGTTTCTGATGAAATAACTTGTAACGAACCAGAAAGATCTCTTTTAGTTTCACTAAAAAAGAACTCTGGAAGAAACGTACATGGTAAAATAACTGTTCGTCACAGAGGTGGAGGAAACAGAAGAAAATATAGAATAATAGATTTCAAGAGAAATAAAGATGGAATACCTGCAAAAGTTGCTACTGTTGAGTATGATCCAAACAGAACTGCTAACATAGCATTATTAAACTATGCTGATGGTGAAAAGAGATATATATTAGCTCCAGTTGGAATACAAGTTGGAGATACTATATTATCAGGACCTGAAGCTGATATAAAGCCAGGTAACGCAATGGCATTAAAAGATATGCCAGTTGGTACAGTAGTACACAACGTTGAATTAAAGCCAGGAAAAGGAGCTCAGTTAGTTAGATCTGCTGGAGCATCTGCTCAATTAATGGCTAAAGAAGGTAAAAATGCATTATTAAGATTACCATCTGGAGAGATGAGATTAGTAAGCATAAACTGTAAAGCTACTATAGGACAAGTTGGAAACTTAGAACACGGAAACGTTGTTATAGGTAAAGCTGGTAGAAAAAGACATATGGGTATAAGACCTACAGTTAGAGGTTCTGTAATGAACCCTTGTGACCATCCACACGGTGGAGGGGAAGGTAGATCTCCAATAGGTAGAGCTAATCCAGTTACTCCTTGGGGTAAACCAGCACTTGGATACAAAACTAGAAAGAAAAATAAAGCTTCTGATAAGTTAATAGTATCAAGAAGAACTAAGTAATAGATTTACTTTTGCTCGAAAGGAGGAAATAAAATGTCAAGATCAACTAAAAAAGGACCTTTTATACATGCAAGACTTTTAAAGAAGATAGAAGATATGAACGCTTCTGGAAATAGAGAAGTTATAAAAACTTGGTCAAGATCTTCAACTATATTCCCACAAATGGTTGAACATACAATAGCTGTACATGATGGAAGAAAGCATGTTCCAGTTTATATAACAGAAGATATGGTTGGACACAAGTTAGGTGAATTCGTTCCTACAAGAACTTTCAAAGGGCACAAGGACGACGAAAAATCTAATAAGAGAAAATAATTAAGATCTAACTGAGGAAGGAGGAATTTACAATGGAAGCAAAAGCTACTGCTAAATACGTACGTGTATCACCTAGAAAAGCAGGTCAAATATGCGGCCTTGTTAGAGGAAAGAATGTTGATGAAGCTTTAGCAATATTAAAGTACACTCCTAGAGGAGCTGCTTCAATAATAGCTAAGGTTGTTAAATCTGCAAAAGCTAATGCAGAAAACAATCACGAAATGGATGCTGAAAAATTATATATAGATTCAATAGTTGCGAATCAAGGACCAACTATGAAGAGATTCATGCCTAGAGCTATGGGTCGTGCAACTATGATAAGAAAGAGAACTTCTCACATAGAGGTAGTTCTTAAAGAGAGAAAATAATAGTAGATAGGAGGGAAACAAATGGGTCAAAAGGTTAATCCACATGGTTTAAGAGTCGGTGTTATAAAGGACTGGGACTCAAGATGGTTCGCTACTGATAAAAAAGAGTTCGGAAACTTATTATTAGAAGACCATAATGTACGTAAATTCTTAAAGAATAAATTATACTCAGCTGGTGTTGCTAAGATAGAAATAGAAAGATCAGCAAACAAAATAAAACTAGACTTACACGTTGCTAAGCCAGGTGTAGTTATAGGTAAAGGTGGAGCTGGAATAGATGCTCTTAAAGCTGAGTTAGAAAAAATGACTAAAAAAACTATTATAGTTAATATAGTAGAAGTTAGAAACCCAGATAAAGATGCTCAATTAGTAGCAGAAAATATAGCTTTAGCTATAGAAAGAAGGGTTGCTTTCAGAAGAGCTATGAAGCAAGCTATACAAAGAGCTATGAAGTCAGGAGTTAAAGGAATAAAAGTTTCTGCTTCTGGTAGATTAGGTGGAGCTGAAATGGCTAGAACTGAAGGATACAGCGAAGGAAATGTACCTCTTCAAACTTTAAGATCTGACATAGAGTACGGATTTGCTGAAGCAAACACTACTTATGGAAAAACTGGTATCAAAGTTTGGATATGCAACGGAGAAGTTTTACCAACTAGAAACGGTGTAAATCCAAGAGAAGATAGAAGAGATAACAATAGAAGAGATAGAAGAGATAACAGAAGAAACGATAGAAGAGACAACAACAGAAGAAACAACAGAGGACCAAGACCTCAAAGAACTGAAAACAAGCAAGCTTAATATAAGCACAGTTAAGGAAGGAGGAAAATACTCATGTTAATGCCAAAAAGAGTAAAACGTCGTAGAGTACACAGAGGTAGCTTAGCTGGAAAAGCTCATAAAGGTAACAAAGTTACTTATGGAGAGTTCGGTTTAGTTGCTTTAGAGCCATCTTGGATAACTTCTAACCAAATAGAAGCTGCCAGAATAGCTATGACTAGATATATAAAAAGAGGGGGAAAAGTTTGGATAAAGATATTCCCTCACAAACCAGTAACAAGAAAACCTGCAGAAACTCGTATGGGTGCTGGTAAAGGTTCACCAGAATACTGGGTAGCAGTAGTAAAACCAGGAAGAGTAATGTTCGAATTAGCAGGTGTTTCTGAAGATAAAGCTAGAGAAGCAATGAGACTTGCGATGCATAAACTTCCAGTTAAATGTAAGTTTGTGAAACGTGAAGATTTAGAAGTAAAGGGTGGTGAATAGGATGAAAGCTAAAGAACTAAGAGATTTAACAAGCGAAGAATTAATGAACAAGTTAAATGGTTTTAAAAGTGAATTATTTAGCTTAAGATTCCAATTAGCTACTGGTCAATTAGAAAACACAGCAAGAATAAAGTTCGTGAAGAAAGATATAGCTAGAGTTAAAACTATACTTGCTGAAAGAAAGTTAAACGAAACTAGAGCTTAATTTTGGAAAGGAGGCTGTCAAACATGGAAAGAGGAAGAAGAAAAGTAAGAGTAGGCCGTGTTGTTAGTAATAAAATGGATAAAACAATAGTTGTTTCTGTTGAAGATTTCGTACGTCATCCATTATATAACAAGCCAGTTAAGAGAACTAAGAAATTTAAGGCTCACGATGAGAACAACGTATGTAGCATCGGAGATAGAGTAAGAATAATGGAAACTAGACCTTTATCTAAAGACAAGAGATTCAGACTAGTTGACGTTATCGAGAAAGTTAAGTAGTTTTTGAAGAAGGAGGGATTACGATATGATACAACAAGAATCACGTCTAAGAGTTGCTGATAACTCAGGAGCTAAGGAACTTTTAACTATCCGTGTATTAGGCGGAAGTAAAAGAAGATATGGTAACATAGGTGACGTTATAGTTGCAACTGTTAAAAGTGCAACACCAGGTGGAGTTGTAAAAAAAGGTAAAGTAGTTAAAGCTGTTATAGTAAGAACTAAGCAAGGCGTAAGACGTAAAGATGGTAGTTATATATCATTTGACGAGAATGCTGCAGTTATCATAAAAGATGATAAAACTCCAGTAGGAACTCGTATATTCGGGCCTGTTGCTAGAGAGTTAAGAGACAACGACTTTATGAAAATAGTATCTCTTGCTCCAGAAGTACTATAATAAGGAGGTGCAATAGGACATGATGCGTGTTAAAAAAGGTGACACTGTTGTAGTTATAGCAGGTAAAGATAAAGGTAAAAAAGGTACAGTTACTAAGGTTTTCACTAAAACTAATAAAGTATTAGTTGAAGGTGTTAACGTAATAACTAAACACCAAAAACCAACTGCTGTAAACCCACAAGGTGGAATAATAAATAAAGAAGCCCCAATACACATATCTAACGTAATGCCAGTTGATCCTGAAACAGGAAAAGGTACAAGAGTTAGATTTGAAGTTAAAGATGGGCAAAAAGTTAGAGTATCAGTAAAGAGCGGAAAAGAAATATAATAAGCTTGAAAGGAGGGACTACAAATGACTTCTAGATTACAAGAAAAATATGTTAAAGAAGTTGCTCCAGCTTTAATGGAGAAATTTGGATACAAAAACGTTATGGAAATACCTAAGTTAGAGAAAATAGTAATAAACATGGGTATAGGTGATGCAAGAGAAAATCCAAAAGGATTAGAAGCTGCAGTTGCAGAATTAGAAATGATATCTGGTCAAAAGCCTGTTATAACTAAGGCGAGAAAATCAGTAGCTAACTTCAAATTAAGAGAAGGTATGCCTGTTGGAACTAAAGTTACTTTAAGAGCTGACAAAATGTACTACTTTATGGATAAGTTAGTTAATATATCTTTACCAAGAGTTAGAGACTTCAGAGGGGTTAATGCTAATGCATTCGACGGAAGAGGTAACTACGCTTTAGGATTAAAAGAACAATTTATATTCCCTGAAATAGAGTACGACAAGGTTGACAAAGTAAGAGGAATGGATGTAATATTCGTAACTACAGCTAAAACTGATGAAGAAGCTAGTGAGTTATTAAGATTATTAGGAATGCCATATTCTAAGTAAATAAAGGAGGGATTCCAGTGGCTAAAAAAGCGATGGGTGTAAAACAACAAAAAAAGCAAAAGTACGCAACTAGAGAATATACTAGATGTACAATATGTGGTAGACCACACTCTGTACTAAGAAAATTCGGTATATGCCGTATATGCTTTAGAGAATTAGCTTATAAAGGTCAAATACCTGGTGTAAGAAAAGCAAGTTGGTAAGACTTGGTTAAAATGGAAGGAGGGTTACAATATGACAATGACAGATCCAATAGCAGATATGTTAACACGTATAAGAAATGCTAACATGGTTAAGCATGAAACTGTTGATGTTCCTGCTTCTAATATGAAGAAAGAATTAGCTAGAATCTTATTAGAAGAAGGTTTCATAAGAGGGTACGATGTTATAGAAGATGGAAAACAAGGAATAATAAGAATACAATTAAAGTACGGACAAGCAGGAGAGAAAGTTATAACAGGATTAAAGAGAATATCTAAGCCTGGTATGAGAGTTTACGCTGCTAAAGAAGAATTACCAAAAGTATTAAACGGATTAGGTATATCAATAATATCTACTTCAAAAGGTATATTAACTGATAGACAAGCTAGAAAAGAAGGCGTTGGTGGAGAAGTAATCTGCTACGTTTGGTAATAAAAACGAACAATGTAAGGAGGTGCAACTATGTCAAGAATAGGTGTTAAACCAATAAACGTTCCTGCAGGTGTTGAGGTAACTATAGCTGATAACAATGTAGTTACAGTAAAAGGACCAAAAGGAACTTTAACTAAAGAATTCACTAATGAATTATCTATAAAAAAAGAAGAAAATACTATATTAGTTGAAAGACCAACTAATAATAAGAAACATAGATCTTTACACGGATTAACTAGAACTTTAATAGACAATATGGTAGTAGGTGTTACTACTGGATTCGAGAAAAAGTTAGAGTTAGTTGGTGTTGGGTACAGAGCTCAAAAACAAGGAAACAAATTAGTTATGAACTTAGGATTCTCTCATCCAGTTGAGATGGTAGACCCAGAAGGAATAACTGTTGAAGCTCCAAACCAAACTGAATTAGTTGTAAAAGGAATAGACAAGCAATTAGTAGGAAACTATGCTGCTAAGATAAGAGCTTGGAGAGAGCCAGAGCCATACAAAGGTAAAGGTATAAGATACGCTGGTGAAGTTGTAAGACGTAAAGAAGGTAAAACTGGTAAGAAATAATACCAAAAGATAAACGCTAGAAAGGAGTGATCTCTGTGTTTAAAAAAGCTAACAAAAACGCAAATAGACTTCAAAGACATAAGAGAGTTCGTAGAAAAATAACTGGAACTACTCAAAGACCAAGATTATGTGTATTCAGAAGTTCTAATAACATATATGCTCAAATAATAGATGATACTAACAGAGTAACTGTTGTTTCTGCATCTTCTTTAGAAGCTGAAATAAAAGGTGCTGTTAATCACTGTGGAAATAAAGAAGCAGCTAGAAAAGTTGGAGAACTTATCGCTAAGAGAGCTGTTGAAAAAGGTATAACTGAAGTTGTATTTGACAGAGGTGGATACTTATATCACGGAAGAGTTCAAGAATTAGCTGAAGGTGCTAGAGAAGCTGGACTTAAGTTCTAATACAAAGGAGGGAAAAAAATGCTACGTCGTAAGCCAATAGATGCAAGACAACTTGATCTTCAAGAGAAAGTTATCGAAGTTAGACGTGTTACTAAGGTTGTTAAAGGTGGTAGAAACTTTAGATTTGCAGCTTTAGTAGTTGTTGGAGATGAAAACGGACACGTTGGTATAGGTGCTGGTAAAGCTATGGAAGTACCAGATGCTATAAGAAAAGCAGTTGAAGATGCTAAGAAGAATTTAATAAATGTACCTATGGTTGGTACTACTATACCTCACCAAGTTAACGGACACTTTGGTGCTGGAAAAATATTAATAATGCCTGCTGTTCAAGGTACTGGGGTTATAGCTGGAGGACCTGCTAGAGCCGTACTTGAATTAGCTGGATTAAAGGATGTTAGAGCTAAATCTTTAGGAACTAACAACCCAAGAAACATGGTAAATGCTACAATAGAAGGTTTAAGATCTTTAAGAACAGCTGAGGATATAGCTAAACTTAGAGGTAAAAAAGTAGAAGATCTTCTAGGGTAAGGAGGTAGTAAAGAATGGCTAAATTACAAATAAAGTTAGTTAGAAGTACAATAGGAACTACTCCTAACCAAAGAAAGAACGTAGAAGCGTTAGGATTAAGAAAAAGAGAGCAAGTAGTTGTTAAAGAAGACAACGCTCAAATGAGAGGTATAATAGCTAAAGTTAGTCACTTAGTAGAAGTAACTGAAATAGCTGAATAATAATATTTAAACACACTAAGGGAGGTGCAATCCATGAAGTTACATGAATTAAGACCAGCTGAAGGTGCAGTTTCATCTAAAAAGAGATTAGGTAGAGGTACTGCTACTGGACAAGGTAAAACTTCAGGACGTGGACAAAAAGGTCAAAAGTCTCGTTCAGGTGGTGGAGTAAGAGTTGGATTCGAAGGTGGACAAATGCCACTTGCTAGAAGACTTCCTAAGAGAGGATTCAAGAATCCTTGTAAGAAAGTTTACTCACTAGTTAACGTAGAAACTTTAAATAGATTCGAAAATGGAACAGAAATAACAGCTGAATTACTTAAGGCTACTGGAGTAATAAGCAAAATAGAAAAAGACGGCGTTAAAATCTTAGGTGAAGGTAACTTAGAAAAAGCTTTAACTATAAAAGCTGCTAAGTTTACTGCTTCAGCGCAAGAAAAAATAGAAAAAGCTGGAGGAAAGGCAGAATTAGTTTAATCTAATCTGCTAACTCTTGGCCATAAGGCAGGGGTGAGTTTAACGTGCTGTCAAACTTAAAACAAGCTTGGAAAATAAAAGATGTAAGAAGAAAAATTTTATATACTTTGATGATGATTGTTATCTTTAGGATAGGATGTACAATTCCTGTTCCTGGAGTTAATAGAGATATTATAAAGGGAATGGTTGACGGAAACGGTCTTCTTTCCCTATATAATATGTTTACAGGAGGAGCTTTTAGTAACTTCACCTTATTCGCATTAGGGATCAGTCCTTATATAACAGCATCGATAATAATTCAACTTTTAACTATCGGATTCCCATCTCTTGAAGAACTTCAAAAGTCTGGTGAAGAAGGTAAGAAGAAGATAAATAAATACACTAAGTATACGGCATTAGGATTAGCTATAATACAAGCTATCGGTATAACACTAGGAATAGTGAGACGTGCTTTACAGATAAATAGTGTATTTTTTATAGTTACTGTTATAATTACATTAATATCAGCGAGTATGTTATTAATGTGGATGGGCGATAAGATTACTGAAAAAGGATTAGGTAATGGAAGCTCTGTGATAATATTTATAGGAATTATATCTAGAATTCCTACAGATGTAAAACAAGCTATAGGACAATTTGAAACAGGTAGCATTGCGCTATGGGTTTTAATTATTATGGCTATAGTATCGCTTCTTACAGTAGCTGCGGTTACATATATACAAGAAGCAACAAGAAAAATACCGGTACAATATGCTAAAAGAGTTGTAGGAAGAAAAACATATGGGGGTCAAAACTCTCATATACCAATGAAGGTAAATCAATCTGGAGTTATACCAGTAATATTTGCAAGTTCATTGTTAGCATTCCCACAAACTATAGCAATATTTATGGGTAAAAATGCTCAGGCATTTGTAACTAAATTTTTATCTCCTAGTGGAGAGCCAGGTTTCTGGATATATTTAGTTATAGAAGTTATTTTAATAATATTCTTCTCTTATTTCTATACTACTATATCATTCAATACGGAAGATATAACTAATAATATGAAAAATAGTGGAGGTTTTATACCAGGTATAAGACCAGGTAAACCAACTATGGATTACTTAAATAGAATATTATCTAGATTAACATTAGCAGGAGCTTTATTCTTAGCTGTTATAGCAATAATTCCATCTATAATAAGTAAGTTTACAGGAGTGCATTTAAGTCTTGCTGGAACATCATTACTTATAGTTGTTGGAGTTGCACTTGAACTTAAGAGACAGCTAGAATCAAACTTAGTAATGAGAAGTTATCAAGGCTTCTTAAAATAAATGGAGATGATCATATGAGAATAATATTACTTGGACCTCCTGGTGCGGGTAAAGGTACTCAAGCAGCAGGGATAGTAGAAAAATACAATATACCTCATATATCAACTGGAGATATATTCAGAAAGAATATAAAAGAAGGTACAGAACTTGGGAAAAAAGCTAAAGGATTTATAGATCAAGGTCTTTTAGTTCCAGATGAATTAACAGTAGGTCTAGTTACAGATAGAATATCTCAACCAGACTGCAAAAATGGATTCATGTTAGATGGATTTCCAAGAAATGTAGCTCAGGCTCAACATTTAGATAAATATCTAAAAGAAGTTGGTATATCTTTAGACAAAGTGGTTAACATTGAAGTTGACAAAGATATATTAGTTGGTAGAGCAGTAGGCAGAAGAATTTGTAAATCTTGTGGTGCTACTTACCATGTTGAGTTTAACCCTCCAAAAGTAGATGGCGTATGCGATGTATGTGGAGGAGAACTTTACCAAAGAGCAGATGATAATGAAGAAACTGTATCAAAGAGAATACAAGTTTATCTTGATGAAACTAAGCCATTAGTTAACTATTATTCTCAAGAAGGTATAATAGCTAATATAAATGGTCAACAATCTATAGATAAGGTATTTGCAGATATAGTTAATGCTCTAGGAAGTGAAAAATAATGATTATTTTAAAATCTAAGCAACAAATTGAGCTTATGAGAGAATCAGGTAAAATTGTTGCTGAAACACATGAGATTTTAAGAGATGCTATTAAACCGGGAATATCTACTTTAGAGTTAGATAAAATAGCTGAAAGTCATATTAGAAAATATAATGCAGTCCCATCTTTTAAAGGTTATAATGGTTTTTCTGGTTCTATATGCGCTTCTATAAATGAAGAAGTTGTACATGGAATTCCGGGACCTAAAACTTTAGAGGAAGGTGACATAATAAGTATCGATATAGGTGCTTATTATAAAGGATATCATGCAGACTCAGCTAAAACGCATGGAGTCGGTGTAATATCTGAAGAAGATAGGAAATTAATAGAAGTAACAAAAGAAAGCTTCTATGAAGGAATAAAGTTTGCTAAACTAGGATGTAGACTTTCTGATATTTCGCATGCAGTACAAACACACGTAGAAAAAAACAATTTTTCAGTAGTTAGAGACCTTGTAGGACACGGAGTGGGCACACAGTTACATGAAGATCCTCAAATACCTAACTATGGACGACCAGGAAAAGGTCCAAAACTTAAAGAAGGTATGGTACTTGCTATTGAACCTATGGTTAACTATGGTAAGCACTATGTTAAAGTTTTGAGAGATGGTTGGACAATTGTTACAATTGACTCTAAAAAGTCAGCTCATTATGAGCATACGATAGCTATTACTGAGGATGAACCTTTGATATTAACAAAGCTATAATCTATAAAGTAGGTGAAAAATTTGCTATCAAAAGATTTATGTATAGGTCAAGTTGTTCGAAACTTATCTGGAAGAGATACTGGTAGATTATTTTTCATAGTAAAAGTAATTGATAAAGAGTATGTTCTAATATCGGATGGTAAAAAAAGAAAACTTGAAAAACCTAAACTAAAAAAAGTTAAGCACTTGCAAAAGTATGATATAATTAACAATGTTGTTAAATATAAAATAGAATCTAATAATTCTATCAATAATGCTTTTATAAGAGCTGAACTTGGAAAGTTAAACTATGTTTAGCTTATTGAATGGAGGTTTGGTTAGTTAATGGCCAAAAAAGATGTTATAGAATTTGAAGGTACAGTTACAGAAAACTTACCTAATGCTATGTTTAAGGTTAAACTAGAAAACGGACACGAAGTTTTATGTCATCTTTCTGGAAAATTAAGAATGAACTTTATAAGAATTCTTGAAGGAGATAAGGTTAATGTTGAACTTTCTCCATACGACCTTACAAGAGGCAGAATTACTTGGCGTAAGAAGTAGACTAACAATGCTAGTCTAAGGAGGGATTAATAATGAAAGTAAGACCATCAGTAAAACCAATGTGTGAAAAATGTAAAGTAATAAAGAGAAAAGGTAGAGTAATGGTTATATGCGAAAATCCTAAGCACAAGCAAAAGCAAGGTTAATAAATTGTGCTAGCATTTTGTTAAATATTATAGTATAATATTATATTGTGATAATTAACAAACTTTTTTTGGATTTTATGTAAACATGAATCGGAATTCACTTATTATTTAAGAAAATTTAATCATGAAAAAAGTTTAAAAAGTTAAGTTGTAGGAGGTGCAAAGTATGGCAAGAATAGCTGGGGTAGATTTACCTAGAGAAAAAAGAGCAGAAATAGGCTTAACATATATCTACGGTATAGGTAAGGCAACTGCTAACGAAATATTAGCTAAAGCTGACATAGATCCTAACGTAAGAATCAAAGATTTATCTGAAGATCAAGTTAACGACTTAAGAAAGATAATAGATAATGATTTCTTAGTTGAAGGAGATTTAAGAAGAGAAATAGCTTTAAATATAAAGAGATTAAGAGATATAAAGTGTTACAGAGGTATGAGACATGCTAAAGGTCTTCCTTTAAGAGGACAAAAAACTAAGACTAACGCTAGAACTAGAAAAGGTCCTAGAAAGACTGTATCTCGTAAGAAGAAGAAGTAATAGTTAGAAGAGGAGGGAAGAATAATGGCTAAACCAAAAAAGAAAGTTACACGTGTTAGAAGAAGAGAGCGTAAAAACATAGAACGTGGACATGCTCATATACAATCAACTTTTAACAATACTATAATAACTTTAACAGACGTTCATGGTAACGCGTTATCTTGGGCAAGTTCTGGACAATTAGGATTTAAAGGATCAAGAAAAGCAACTCCATTTGCTTCTCAAATGGCTGCTGAAACAGCTGCGAAAGCTGCAATGGAACACGGATTAAAGAGTGTAGAAGTATTCGTTAAAGGACCAGGTTCTGGTAGAGAGGCTGCTATAAGAGCTTTACAAGCTACTGGTTTAGAAGTAACTATGATAAAAGACGTTACTCCAATACCACACAACGGATGTAGACCACCAAAAAGAAGAAGAGTGTAATTTAGGAGGTGTAATTAATGGCAAGATATACAGGTGCATCATGTAGACAATGTCGTAGAGAGGGAATGAAGTTATTCCTTAAAGGTGACAGATGTTATACTGACAAATGTGCTATAGTTAAAAGAAACTATGCTCCAGGACAACATGGACAAGGAAGAAAGAAAGTTTCTAACTATGGATTACAATTAAGAGAAAAACAAAAAGTTAAGAGAATATATGGAGTTTTAGAAACTCAATTCAGAAACTTATACGAGCGTGCTGAAAAAATGCCTGGTATAGCAGGGGAAAACTTATTAAGCTTATTAGAAAGAAGATTAGACAACGTAGTTTACAGAATGGGATTAGCATCTTCTAGAAAAGAAGCTAGACAATTAGTAAGACACGGTCATTTCACTTTAAACGGACATAAGGTAGATATACCTTCTTTAACAGTAGTTAACGGAGATGTTATAGCTGTTAAGGAAACATCTAAGTCTTCTGCAAAATTCAAAGGATTAGTAGAAAGTAACTCAAGAATAGCTCCTAAATGGTTAGATGCTAACTTAGAGAACATGACAGCTTCTGTTGTTGCTAATCCAGGAAGAGAAGATATAGATCTTGAAATAGCTGAACACTTAATAATAGAGCTTTACTCTAAGTAATAAGTATAGTTATAAAAAATATTTTAAGATTTTGTTTACCCTCAGTGGATTAATAAATTTTAAGGAGGGTTTTGTCCATGATAGAAATAGAAAAACCAAGAGTAGATATAATTGAAATTAGCGAAGACCATAGATATGGTAAATTCGTTATAGAGCCTCTAGAAAGAGGATATGGAATAACTATAGGTAATGCATTAAGAAGAATATTATTATCTTCTTTACCAGGAGTAGCTGTTAACTCTATAAGAATAGATGGAGTTCTTCATGAGTTCTCAACAGTTCCTGGTGTTAAAGAAGATGTTACTGAAATAATATTAGCATTAAAAGAATTATCAGCTACTATAGATGGTGAAGGAAATAGAACACTTAAAATAGAAGCACAAGGACCATGTACAGTAACAGGTGCTGACATAATATGTCCTCCAGATGTTGAAATAATAAGCAAAGACTTACATATAGCTACGCTAGATGATAATTCTAAGTTTAACATGGAAATATCTGTGAATAAAGGAAGAGGTTATATCTCTTCTGAAGACAATAAAACAGAGCATATGCCTATAGGAGTTCTTCCTGTAGATTCAATATATACTCCTGTTGAAAAAGTTAGCTACCATGTTGAAAATACTAGAGTTGGTCAAAAATCAGATTATGATAAATTAATACTTGAAGTTTGGACTAATGGAAGTATAAATCCTCAAGAAGGAATATCACTTGCAGCTAAGGTTCTAGTTGAACATCTTAATCTATTCATAGATTTAACAGAGCATGTAAGCAATGTTGAAATAATGGTAGAAAAAGAAGAAGATCAAAAAGAAAAAGTTCTTGAGATGACTATCGAAGAATTAGACTTATCAGTTAGATCTTACAACTGTTTAAAGAGAGCGGGAATAAATACAGTTGAAGAATTAGCTAATAAATCTGAAGAAGATATGATGAAAGTTAGAAACTTAGGTAAAAAGTCATTAGAAGAAGTAATCCAGAAGTTAGAAGAACTTGGATTAGGTCTTAAACCAAGCGAAGAGTAAGCGCAAAGGAGGGATAAGCATGGCTAAGTACCGTAAATTAGGACGTGTAACTGCTCATAGAAATCTTATGTTAAGAAACTTAGTAACAGACTTACTAAGAAATGGAAAAATAGAAACTACAGTTACTAGAGCGAAAGAAACTCGTAGAATGGCAGAAAAGATGATAACTCTTGCTAAGAGAGGAGATCTTCATGCTAGAAGACAAGTTTTAGCTTATGTTTTAGATGAAACAGTAGTTAACAACTTATTCACTGATATAGCACCAAAGTATGCTGAGAGAAACGGTGGATATACTAGAATAATAAAAATAGGACCAAGAAGAGGCGACGCTGCTGAAATGGCTCTAATAGAATTAGTATAGTATATAAAGGATTAGGCTTTGCCTAATCCTTTTTTAATGCAATTAAATATCAAATTTGCTATCTATGGTGTTATAATTTAATAGTGTATGACTTAATTAATTAAGAATTTTTGTTTTAATGTGTAAATTAAATTGTGATATAATACAGTATAATTGCTATTAAGAAACACTACTAATTAAAGGAGAGCAAATGTATGAAAGATATAGTAAGTGTTAAAGATATATCGTTTGAGTATGTAACTGAAGATAGTAGATTTAAAGCTATAGATGATTTATCTTTAAATGTGAAGCAAGGAGAATTTGTTGTAGTTATAGGTCATAATGGATCGGGAAAATCTACTCTTTCAAAGAATTTAAATGCTATTCTCATGCCTACTAAGGGTGATATATATATAGATGGCCTAAACACTAAAGATGAAGAGCATTTATGGGATATTAGACAAACAGCAGGGATGGTTTTTCAAAATCCAGACAATCAAATTGTAGCTACTATAATTGAAGAGGATGTAGCCTTTGGACCTGAAAATTTAGGTATAGAGCCTATTGAAATTAGAAAAAGGGTTAAAGAGGCTTTAACAAGTGTTGGAATGTATGAATTAAGAGATAGACAACCTCATTTATTATCAGGGGGTCAAAAACAGAGAGTAGCTATAGCGGGTATAATAGCTATGAAGCCTAAATGTATAATTTTTGATGAAGCTACAGCTATGTTAGACCCATCTGGAAGAAAAGAAGTTATGAAAACTATAAAAAGGCTTAATAAAGAAGAAAATATAACTATAATGCATATAACTCATTTTATGGAAGAAGCAGTTGATGCAGATAGAGTTATAGTTATGGAAAAAGGTAAAAAAGTTTTAGAAGGAACTCCTAAAGAGGTATTTTCTAAAGTAGATAAGTTAAAAAGAATAGGGTTAGATGTACCGTATATGACAGAATTAAGCAAAGAGCTTAAAGAAGAAGGATTAGATATAAATGATGATATATTAACTGTGGATGAGATGGTGATGAAATTATGTCAATTATAATAGAAAATTTAACACACATATACAATGAAGGAATGCCCTTTGCTAGTAAAGCATTAGATAATATAAATTTAACTATAGAAGATGGAGACTTTGTAGGTCTTATTGGACATACAGGATCGGGGAAATCAACTTTAATTCAACACCTAAATGGTATATTAAAACCATCAACAGGAAAGATTTTAATTAACAAAGTAGATATAACAGATAAAAACTTAAATTTAACAGATATAAGGAAGAAAGTTGGCGTCGTATTTCAATATCCAGAATACCAACTATTTGAAGAAACGGTAGAAAAAGATATAGCCTTTGGACCTTCAAATTTAGGCCTAGAAGAGGAAGAGATAAGAAAAAGGGTCAAAACTTCCATGGAAGCTGTTGGACTTGATTATGATGTATTTAAGGATAAATCACCATTTGAATTATCTGGTGGTCAAAAACGTAGAGTTGCGATAGCTGGAGTTATAGCTATGAATCCAGAAGTTTTAATTCTAGATGAACCAACAGCGGGATTAGATCCTAAAGGAAGAGATGAAATATTCGAATTAATAAAAATGCTACATGATGAAAAAAATATGACTATAATATTATCATCTCATAGCATGGATGATATGGCTAAGTTAGTTAAAAATATAATTGTAATGAATGCAGGTAAAGTGGAGTTTATGGGTTCTACTAGAGAGGTATTTGAAAATCATTCTAATAGGCTTAAAGAAATAGGCCTAGACATTCCTCAAGTTTTAGAACTTTGTAATAAGTTAAGAGAAAAAGGTTTTGATATTAGAACAGATATACTAACTATAGAGGAAGCTAAAAAAGAAATAATAAGAGTTATGAGAGGAAAAGGAAAATGCTAAAGGATATAACTATAGGGCAATACTATCCTACAAGCTCAATTATCCATAAACTAGATGCTAGAGTTAAGCTTGTAGCAACTTTTATATTTATGGTTTCATTGTTTATAATAAATAAATTTTGGCCATATTTGATAGTGGTAGGATGTTTACTTTCTGTAATCAAATTATCCAAAATACCTGGAAAGTTTATAGTAAAGGGTCTTAAACCTTTAAAGTGGATTATAATATTCACATTTATAATAAATATATTTTTTATACCGGGAGATCCTATTTGGTCATTTGGATTTATAAAGATAACTGAACAAGGTGTAAGTCAAGCTATATTTATGGGACTTAGACTTATATTTTTAGTTGTTGGGACATCTTTACTTACACTTACAACATCACCTATTGAACTCACAGATGGGATAGAGAGGCTACTAAAACCTTTAAGAAAAATTGGATTCCCTGTACATGAACTAGCTATGATGATGACTATTGCTTTAAGATTTATACCTACACTGTTAGATGAAACAGACAAGATAATGAAAGCTCAAATGTCTAGAGGGGCTGATTTTGAAAGTAAAAATATAATAAATAGAGCAAAAAATTTAGTACCTTTGTTAATACCTTTATTTATAAGTGCATTTAGAAGAGCTGATGAATTAGCTATGGCTATGGAAGCTAGATGCTATAGAGGCGGATATAATAGAACTAAAATGAAAGAAGTTATAATGACTAAGGCTGACTATATAGCATATGCTATACAATTTATTTACTTAGGTGTAATATTAGTTATAAGATTTATATAAAAGAGGTATTTTATGAGAAATATAAAATTAACTATACAATACAATGGTAAAAATTATTGTGGTTGGCAAAAACAAAATGATTCTTTAGGAGTACAAGGCACTATAGAGCAAGCAATAAAAGAAATAACTAGTGAAGATGTTAAAATAACTGGGTCAGGAAGAACTGATGCAGGAGTTCATGCGTTAGGACAAGTTGCAAATTTTAATACTGAATCTAGTATACCAATAGAAAAGATACCTAGTGCATTAAACTCAAAGTTACCTAAAGATATATCTATAATAAATGCAGAGGAAATGCCTTTAGACTTTCATTCAAGGTATTGTGCTAAAGGAAAAACTTATAGATACATGATATATAATAATTCATATAGAACACCTATATACAATAATATATCTTATTTTGTTAAGTATGATTTGGATCTTGAAAAGATGCAAAAAGAAGCTAAATCTTTAATAGGAACTTATGATTTTAAAGGATTTATGAGTTCTGGTTCGTCAGTAAAAGATACTGTTAGAACTATATATGATATTCAAATTATTAAACAAGAAGATTTGATAGTTATTGAAGTTCAAGGTAATGGATTTTTATATAATATGGTAAGAATAATAGTTGGGACATTGGTTGATATAGGAAGAGGAAGAATAAATTCAGACATGTCAAGTATAATAGAATCTAAGTCAAGATCAATGGCTGGTCACACGGCTCCAGCGCAGGGATTATTTCTTAAAAAAGTTGATTATTAGCTTGACACACTAGGGTGCATGTATTAAAATATACAAGAGTGTGTTAATAAGTCCACTTGCCCCGGACTTGACATAGACGGTAAAATATCATATGGAAATAAGATAAGGAGGGACTTGTAATGAAAAGTTATATAGCTAAACCAGCTGACGTACAAAGAAAATGGTACGTAGTTGATGCTGAAGGAAAAACATTAGGTCGTATGGCTACAGAAATAGCTACAATATTAAGAGGAAAGCACAAACCAACTTTCACACCTCACGTTGATGGTGGAGATTTTGTTGTTGTTGTAAATGCTGATAAAGTAGTTTTAACAGGAAAGAAATTAGATCAAAAAATGTACAGATACCACACTGGATATGTAGGTGGATTAAAAGAAATAACTTATAGAGAAATGATGGAAAAGAAACCTGAAGAGGTTGTTATGCATGCAGTAAGCGGTATGTTATGTAAGAACAGATTAAGAAGCAGAATGATGACTAGATTAAGAGTATTTGCTGGACCAAATCACGGACACGAAGCTCAAAATCCAGAAGTTTTAAACTTTAAATAATCATAACGGGTGAAAGGAGGAGTTAATCATGGCTAACGTACAATACTACGGAACAGGAAGAAGAAAACACTCTGTAGCAAGAGTAAGACTAGTTGCAGGTGAAGGAAATATAATAGTAAATGGAAGAAAAGTTGAAGAATACTTCAACTATGAAACTTTAATAAGAGATGTTAAACAACCATTAGTTTTAACAGGAACTGAAAACAAATATGATATCATAGTAAAGGTTGAAGGTGGAGGATTCACTGGACAAGCTGGAGCTATAAGACATGGTATATCTAGAGCTTTATTAACAGTAGACGCTGAGTTAAGACCAGCTTTAAAGAAAGAAGGATTCTTAACTAGAGATGCTAGAATGAAGGAAAGAAAGAAATACGGATTAAAGGCAGCAAGAAGAGCTCCACAATTCTCAAAGAGATAATTATATATGTTTATTCAAAGACTTTGGAATATTCCAAAGTCTTTTTTTATATAATATATGGGGTGATATTATATGAAATATATTAAACATGTAAGCATAATAGGATTTTTTATGTGTTTTCTCTGTATATTTATATTTGAAGTGAATAAAAACTCTAAGGATGTTATGTCTTATATGCCTATTACTAATAAAGTTATATTATTAGATGCTGGTCATGGAGGAATAGACCCAGGAGCTACAAATGAGGACAAATCTATACTAGAAAAAGATATCAATTTACAGATTACATTAAAGTTAAGAGAATTACTTGAATCGAGTGGTTGTTTAGTTTTATTAACTAGAGAAGAAGATACCAGTCTCTATGAAGAAGAAGCTGGAAAAACAACTAGACAAAAATATAATGAAAATCTTAAAAATAGAAGGAAAATGATAGAAGAATCTGGTGTAGATGCTTTTGTATCTATACACCTAAATAAGTTTGAACAAAGTAAATACTATGGAGCTCAAACTTTTTATCCTGAGGGTCAAAATGATAGTAAATTATTATCTCAATTTATTCAAGATGAATTAAAGAGAGTTGTAGATAAGACAAATCAGAGAAAAATTAAACCAAGTAAAGATATATATCTTTTAAAGGAAAATAAGATTCCATCTGTTTTAATAGAATGTGGATTTTTGTCTAATGAAAAAGAATCTAAATTATTAAATGATGAGAAATATCAGGAAAAAGTAGCTTGGGCTATATATGCAGGAATACAAAAATATTTTGGATCAAATGTACATAATTAAAGATTTCAGGGCTCATATATGCAAAATTTGCAATGTATATATGAGTTTTATTGTTTTTTATAATAATATTTTAAAAAAGTTTAAAAAAAGTATTGACCTTTTATTAGAAAGATAGTATAGTATTACTTGTCCTTAAGAAAAGGGCAAAACAAACTAAGAACTTTGAAAATTAAACAGTAGGTTAATTATAAAAATTCTTTTTAAAGAATTAA
>OAVR01000211.1_pt1 | contig 21789 bp, 28 predicted proteins | sample 1476451 | NCBI WGS metagenome assembly OAVR01 (sample SAMEA2580105, study PRJEB22360) | human gut metagenome | biome: human gut; feature: human-associated habitat; material: faeces | place: Denmark | collected 2008/2010 | reverse complement strand
CTGTATTTCCTGGTATTACTTTTTTAGCTGCTTTTGACATCTCATCTTCTACAACATGAGTTTGATGTTTTATGACTTCTGCTCCAGCTTCATAAGCTGCATCTACCATTTCAAAAGCAGTTTTTAAAGATCCTTCATGATTTATTCCTATTTCAACTATAACTAACGGAGCATAATCTTCTCCTACTTTCCTATTTCCAATCTCCATATACTTTCTACTCATTGTGCATCCTCCTCTTTTACTCAGATGAATTAAAGTTATATATTTCCAGTAAATAATAGCCAATTACGATTACTCTTTTAATAAATTCTTAAAGTACCAATTAAACACTCGTCTTAATTAATATTAAATTTAATTGATATTAAATTTATATAAAATTTTTCTATAAAAATATTTTTTCTATCTTTTTTATGTAGCGTTTAATCATTTTTATATAAGTTATTTTAATATATTTATATATTCGTCCTATTTTGTATATTATAAATACTAATATATCTAATATTCTAAGGATTTCATGGTTATATGCTTCTAACTATTACTCACTTACTGTGTATGTAAAAATATTCATTATAAATTTTAGTCTTATAAATTTTTTATTAATAGCTTAGCAATTTCTACATCTAACATATCGTCTATATCTACACCATATTGCTCATCCATTATATAAACTAGTTTATTGTCATTAAAACTGGTATCATAATTTAAATTTTCATTTATTTTATTTATATATATAGCTCCATTAACTTTATAAAAATCCGGAAATTCTTGTCTTCTCTTTGTGCTAGATCCTTCTAATAAATTTATAGCATATCCATTTTTATCTATAGTTCTCATAAGTACAGGATGATCCTTTACCTTAGATATACTAACTAGTGAATCTTCATTTCTTTTTATAATAAGTTCAAAGGCTTCATCTATATGCCATGGTTGTCTCAATGGTTGAGTAGGTTGCAATAATACTACGTAATCATATTCTTCGCCGTTCTTTTTTAACTCTTCTATGCAATGAATAACACAATCTATAGTTTTAGCAGTATCAGTTGCTAAATGCTTTGGTCTTAAAAAGGGAACTTCTGCTCCATAATCTTTAGCTACTTTAGCTATTTTTTCCCCATCAGTAGATACAACTACTTTATTTATATGTTTTGATTTTAGCCCAGCTTCTATAGAGTGTGCTATAAGTGGCTTCCCATTTAAATCTATTATATTTTTATCTTTTATACCTTTGCTACCTGCTCTCGCCGGAATTATTGCTAGTACTTTACTTTTTTTCATTTTTAACTCCTTATTATAATGTCTTATATATATATTTCGTCAATAATTCTTTTTATTATATACTTATTGAAATCCTATTTTTCATATTTAGTATTATATATAAATATATATCAGTTAAATATTTTTTAAATTTAGTTAATTAATTTAATAATAATTACTTGTATTTATATATTTAAAATAGGATATAATTATCTGTGATTAAAATTTTAGGAGGTTATATATTGGAGTTAAAGTTTAGTTTTTTAGTTTTAATGACTTTTATAATAGTTTATTTATTTTTTAGAAGCTTATATTTGTTGATTAGAAATACTAAGTTTGATTTTAAAATAGAGATTACTAATTTTGGACTATATATATCTATAGTTGCTATAGTGGCTGCTACTTTGTTTCCAATTAAGTTTAATATTGATTATAAAGGTTTTGAAATATACAATATCATTCCATTTAAAGTTGTAATATCATTATATAAAAACTACAGCTTTGGATATTTTCTATACCAAACTTTAGGTAATATACTACTGTTCTTTCCTTTTGGATTTTTTACATATTCTAAAAGTGGATTTGACTTAAATAAAACTATTGTTACTTGCTTTTTATCATCACTATTTATAGAATTTGTTCAAGGATTTATCCCTTATAGATTTTGTGAGATAGATGACTTATGGCTAAATACTTTAGGTGGCTTCATCGGCGGTGTAATTTATATATACCTTTTAAAAGTATCTAGTAGATATACAAAGTTTAGTAACTTAAATTAAAATAAAAAAAGATAGTGATTATTTATGCACTATCTTTTTTTATTTTAATTTATAATTTTTCCTTAACAACACTTGGTAAACTAGTTTCATTTACTTCCTCATAGCTACTAATACTATATACACCATTTTTATCTTTGCCACCTTGTACATTTAATTTAAGATAAGCACCTTTTCTTAGATTCTTTTCTGCGTAAAAGCTAACTTTGATAGCTTTACCATTTTTATTATAAGCTTGAATATCATATTTATATTTCCATGTGCTATCTTCTTTTTCTCTATCCTTATCTACTACACCATCTTTTTCTATCTTTGTAAAATATTCATCAGTTAAAATTGATGTTCTAATTTTATCTAGAAATAATGGATCTGAATTGATTTTAATCCCTGTAAATATAACTAATACTACTATAACCATACAGCTTATACCTATAAATTTTTTTAAATTTCTATATTCTTTTTTCATAAATATTTCTCCTTATTTTATTAATTTGCATGATTAATAATAGCATGGATTTTTAATATATTCAATATTTTTTATTGTTTTTCGATATATTTTAATTAAAAATAAGAAAACATTTCAAATAAACATTTTCTTATATTATTATAAAATTTATTCAATTATTGGCAATTTAACTTTAAATACTGTTTTTATATTATCGCTAGTTACTGATATTTCCCCTAAATTAAGTTCTATAATATTTTTAGTTATTGCCAGTCCTAAACCAGATCCTCCATCATTTCTATTTCTAGATTTTTCAACCCTATAAAATCTATCAAATATATGAGGCAAATCTAGTATAGGTATAGATTCTCCATAGTTTATTATCTCAACTACTGCCATAGATTTTTCCTTACTTGTTACAACATCAATATATCCACCATCTTTTCCATACTTCATAGCATTAGTAATTAAATTTTCAAAAGCTCTAACTAGTTTAATTGGATCTGCCATAATTATAAATTTATCCTCTGAAAATCTAACCCTACATTTGATTTTTTCCTTTTCAAATAAAAACTCGAAGTGGGATACTATCTGTCCTATTAGCTCTACCAAATTAATTTGTATTTTATCCATAGGCATAGAGTTATTTTGCATTTTTGTTAAATCAAACAAATCATTAATAAGTAAATTTAATGTTTTAGCTTTTTCATAAGCTATATTAGTATAATATCTTAGCTGAACTTCATCTTTGTATTTATCTTCTTCGATTAAACTTAAATATCCTATTATTGAAGTTAGTGGAGTTCTAAGGTCATGTGAAACATTAGTGATTAAATCAGTTTTAGTTTGTTGTGCTATTCTCTCTTCTATAGTTATATCTCTTAATCTATCAACTATTGTATTTATATTATTAGCTAGTTCTTTTACTTTTTTAGGATTTTCTATTTCTATCTTTTGTTCTAAATTCCCATCTGCCATTTTTTTAACACTATTTATTAATAAAATTATGTTCTGACTCCTCTTGTATGAAATTAATGCATATATAATACAAGTTATTAAAATAAATAAAATTGCATAAATTAAATCTCCTAAAAAAAATCCTTTTATATACATAAAGTAGTCTACTGCATTGTTTAATATTTTATATTTTGATGATCTATAAAGACTATCAGCAACTACATATAAGGTGTATATAATTCCTGTAGCTAAGAGTCCACTTAAAATAAAGTATATAATTGGTTGAAACATATATCTAAATATAAGTAGATTATTATCTGTTTTATTTTTCAATTTTATATCCAACTCCCCATACTGTATGAATTACCTTATGCCCATCCATATATTTTTCTATTTTATCTCTTATTCTACTCATATGTACCATAACCGTATTATTTGATTGATAGTAATCTTCCTTCCATACTTTTCTAAATATATCTTCTGAACTAAATACAATTCCTCTATTAGATGCAAGTAAATATAAAATATCAAATTCCCTAGAAGTCAGTGGAATTTCTTTATCTTCAACTGTTACTTTATGTTGATTTTTATCTATGACTAAATTTTCTATATTTATAATATTTATACTTTGATTAGAATTGGAATTATTGTTAAAATAATAAGCTCTTCTTAAAAGAGATTTTACTCTTACAACTAATTCTAATGGGTTAAAAGGTTTTGTCATGTAGTCATCAGCACCAGTCATAATTCCCTTTATTTTATCCATATCTTCAGATTTTGCACTTAACATTAAAATTGGTATATTTAATTTGTGTCTTATTCTTTTACAAACTTCAATTCCATTTAATTTAGGCATCATAACATCTAATACAATTAACCTTATATCTTCTTTTTCAACAATATCAAGAGCCTCTTGTCCATCATTTGCCTTTACAATATCAAACCCTTCATTAGAAAGATATATTTCTAAAAGATTTCTTATTTCATTGTCATCATCTACAATAAGAATTTTATTTTTCAATTTAAACTGCCCCCTATTTAATTATTTTTGATTTCTATATATTCTTCAAATGTTATTTCTTTTTCATAAATTTCCTTTGCTACCTTTTTTCCTACATATCTTATATGCCATGGCTCATAAGCTATTTTAGTTATTTCAGTTTTATCTTCTGGATATCTTAATATAAACCCAAATTTATAAGCATTTTTCTCTAGCCATTTAGCCTCCTTTGTAGACTTTACAAACCATCTATCTTTATTTGTTACATCTATAGCTAGTCCTGTTTGATGTTCACTCTTACCTGGTTTTGCAACATATTTATCGGCTTCTTCTTTTCCTACTGAATTAACTCTATTTAAATAGGTTTCTTCTTGAGTTTGATAAGATCTATAAGCTGATGTACCTAAAAATTCGATTCCCTCTTTTTTAGCTTGTTCAAATAACTGCTTGATTGCTTTAGCTCCTACTGTCTTCATATATTTTTCTTCTTCAATTGAATCTTCAACAAAAGGTATATTAAGTTTTGTTAAATTTCTAGGTTTGTAATTTGATGTTAATGGATTGTCTTTATTAACTAATATTAAGTTTGAATCTATATTTTTATCCTTTACTTTATTGTCTACATTCTTTGATGGTTTAATAAAGTTACACATAATATTATACTCTAAATTTGAACCCTTTAAACTTATAAAAAAAGCTACTAATGCCAATATTCCTGCTACTATTATTATCTTTATTTTCATATCTATCTTATCCTTAAGTTCATGTTTTTCTTTGATAATGTAATTTTAAAAGATAGATATTAACTTATTTATAAGTAAATCTTAAGAAATATTAAGTTTAAATTAACAAGTAGTAATTAAACATAAAAATACCTATATAAAGTTATATTAATATAACTTTATATAGGTATTTTCTATCCTAAATCTTGAATGTGCATTTTTTCTATTTCACTGTTTAAATTCATTTTTTTCCCACTTAAATAAGTTATCATTAATAATACTGCTGTAGGAATATTATATATTAAAAATATTATTACATATGAAATTATATCTTTTATATTAAAATTACTTGAACTGCAAGTAAGAATCATAGTTAAAACCGATCCTGTTAAGTTTATACAGGGTAAAACCAACCCTAATAATTTATTATCCCTCGTAGATAGAAAAATTTGAAGCATTACAAGCGCTATTAAAAATATTAACCCTAGAAATATTATCATATCATTTATCCTCCTGTTTTGAGTTTTTGTACTCTGATATTAAAAATTTGGCAGTTTCAAAATCTATTTGATCCTCTATAGCTAATTTTTTTATAACAGATATATAAGGATCTATATTATTAGATTCATTTAAATTAATTTTTTGTATAAGCTTATCCAATCTTAATCTTACTGTGGGATATGTAACTCCATATAAAGATGCCACTTCTTTTAAAGACCCAGATGAAAGAATAAATTTTTTTATAAAATTTATATCTTCATCATCTAAATTTTCTAACCAGTCTGGTAAACGTCTCATTAAATACCTCCCCATAAAAAATCTGATCCAAAAAACATTTGATAAATTCTATTTTTTTAATATAATTAATATATACTTTAATAATATTAAAGTCAATGTTAAATTTATTATAAATAAAATTTAATATTGTAAAATATAACTTATAGGAGCATTTAAATTATGTATAAAAAATATAATAAATTTATTTTAGCATTTTTTGCTATTATGATAATAACAACCCTGATTATTGTGTCAAATATACTTTTAAATAAAACTTCAAAAACTAAATATAGTCAATTAGATAACACTGATAAAAAAATGCTTGATGATTTATCTAAAATATACGAAGAGTTTGATAAAAATAGCGATGAGCTATGGAATAAAAATTACAAGTTAAATAAAATGCCTATTATTTTAATAAGAACTAATAAAGATAAAGGTATTCTTAAAAAGTATGCATTTGCAATTAATGTAAATGAAATTGAAAATAGCTCATTCTCAAAGGAAATATCAATACCTAAAATTTTAAATTTACCAAAAGTTTATAGAATAAGTAAGTTTGATATTAATATGTTTAAAACCTTAATGCCTTCTAACTTTGGTACTTTAAATATAGATGAAAATCAAATTTTTTATTTTAAATATTATCCTAAAATGATGACTAATCCAGATTTATATTTTGACTTTTCTTCATTTTTATTACATGAATCTTTTCATATATACAACCAGAGTAAATGGACATATGATAAAGTAGGAGATGGAGAATATATTGAAAATTATCCTGTTAATAAAGAAAATTATGCTTTAATAGGTTTAGAATTTAAACTTTTAGATAAATGTATGGAAAGTAAAAATAAAAATGATATTAATAAATTTTTAAAACAATGGACTGAAGTTCGTACTTATAGATATAAAAAATGGCCTCAATTAATAAATGAAACAAATACTGAGGCCATCGAAGGAACTGCAAGATATATAGAATATAAATATAGTAATTTAACAAATGGAAAGTTGACAGTTCTTGCAACTAAAGAAAAACCATATCACGTTACCTTTTCATATGCTTTTGACTGTATCGCAGGTAAAAAGGAAGTTAGTCCTTCATACTTAGAAAGATCGATTAAGTATGAAACGGGTTCAGCATTAGGATTAATAATGGATAAATTAGGTATAAGCTGGAAAAATAAAATAGAAGATAGTCCTACTAAAAATGGGAAAACTCAATATGAAATTTTAAAAGATTATTATAAAACTTCATATAAAGATATAAATTCTGAAGAAATAAAACAAATTGAAGATGAAAATGACTATAAAGAATTGTTGAAAAAAGGTCAGTCAATAGTAAACATAATTAACGAAAATAATTCTAAATAATAATAGTAGTACCTTAATACCATAATTCTATAAAATTAAATAAAAAAAGCTAGGCACAATTACATGTACCTAGCTTTTTTATTTAATTTTATAAAAAACCAATGTATATACCCACGGTTTTATTCAAATCATATTCATCTACATTGTTTCCATCTTCTTTGTAAGGATGCATATACCTTACTTGAATTTTTAGGCCTTCATATTCATATATAACTTGATTTACTCCAACTTCTTTTTCATATACGTTATCAATTTCTTTTGAACCATTAGGAATTATACCTTTTACATAATCTATAGATTCTTCCATAGATAGTTCTTTAGGATTCTCTTCACTACTATATGAACTTTCTCTAAATTTATCAGCTAGCTCTAATAGTTCTTGATGTTTATTATCTTCATCATTTTTTTCTACACTTTGATTTAAACTATTCTGATTTGAGGTATCTAAATTTTCTTCTTTATCTTTAATACTACATCCAGTCATTGCTAAAGTTAAAATTGCTATTCCTACATAACTTTTTAATTTCAATGTCCAATCCCCTTTTATATAATACTTTAGTTAAAGTATACCTATTTCAGAATATTATGTAAATATTTCCATCTAAATTATTTTTTCCATTGTTAATGCATTTAGTACTTTTCCATTCCAATTTAAATTTATCTCTTCAATAATTTCAAATCCATTTTCTAACCAAAAGTTAATAACATTTTTATTATAATTTTTAACCACATCTATTTTAATAGATATACTATTTCTTTGCTTTAGATAGCTTTCAATTAAATTATATACTTCTTTTCCTAAGCCTTTATTTTGATATTTTTTATGTATTATGATTAATGATATATATGATTGATTTGATATTTTAAAATCTATTATCCCCATTATTTGATTTGATGTTTTTTCTACTATCTTATAAGATAAAAATCCTTCTTTTTTCATAGTTTTCATTTCTTTGTCTAGCCAATCTGTAGTTATTGATTTTGTATCTTGATGTATATTTAAAAATTGTTCGTTTGAATTATATATTTTTATAATTTCTTCATAATCTTTAATTGAAATTTTAGTTAAATAGAATTTATCATTTTCAATATGCACTTGATTTTCCTCCTAATCAAGTAACTCTTTTGTAATCTCTATATTTTCTTTTAAATGATTAATATTTTTAGTTCCAATAAAATAAGAATCGCACCCACTTTTTTCAACTAAATATCTTATGTATTCTTTAACTTCTAAATAATCTTTAGCTTCTCCTTGACCTAAAGGTCCACTAATGTGTATTTCAACATTATATTTTTTTGCACATTCGACAATTGTAAGTACATCGTCTTTATATTTTTGATTTTTATTTTCAACACATAATCTATTTTTTAAATTTATTGGAACCATTAAATGCTTAAAATGATGATTTGATCTTACACTTTGAACGACTTCCATAACTTTTTCAAGGGATATATATTTTTCATCTTTAGGATCTAATTGAAAAGCATCCCATGTAGCCATACCATATTCTCTAATTTTTCCTTCATCAACCATATTTTCATATGCAATAACTATATCTTTTAATTTTTTATAAAACTTTTCTGCTCCATAATGTTTCATAGACAGTTCTAGTTCATGCATATAATAAATATCGATAGTTTCTAAGTTTAAATGTTTTCTACTTATATCTATGGCATATTCAAAATACTTTGGATTCATTGTAAGCCATAAAGTATCTTCCATATATACATCTTCTTTATCAAGTATTTTTGTGTTAAGAAGCTTTTCTTGCATATAGTTAATAGGTCTAAGCATTATTTCTCCATCACCAGGTATTATACCAGCTTTAGATGATATTATCATTTGATTTCTTTTTAAAATATTTCCTTCTATAAGTTTTGTAAGCACAAATCCAATATCTCTTTCAGATATCATTCCTCTATAATTTATCGATGTATCTATAAAGTTAATTCCATTTAACAATGCATATGCAATTGATTCTCTAAAAAATTTTGAGTGTTCCTCACTAAAATCTCCAATATAAGTTCCTAAGCCTAACTTTGAGTAACAAAATCTATCCGTTTTTACTACCCAATTATCTGATTTTTGTTTGTTTTTAAAATACTCAATCGTTCCTTTTAAATCTGCATATCCCTTTATCATCTATAACCTCCAATATTTAATTCATAAAATTTATAGTTATAAGTTTATATTAGATTTTTATTAACAAAGTTCCTCTTTATTTACAATCAAATGTTCACTATTTTATATGTTTAATATCAATTTGTAAAAATAAATAAAATACTATATCATTAATATGTAAAAAAATATAAAAGGGTGGGATTTTAATGCAACCAGCTAATGATATACATAGCTATAAAATAGATTGTGAAAAATGTTTTGGACTATGTTGCGTATCTTTATACTTTTCTAAGTCCGATGGATTTCCTTTTAATAAGGATTCTGGTAAACCTTGTTTAAACTTAGAAAATGATTTTAAATGCAGTATTCACAGTTCACTTTATAAAAAAAATCTTAAAGGTTGTACTAACTTTGATTGCTTTGGTGCAGGTCAAAAGGTGTGCCAAGTAATATACAAAGGTGTTGACTGGAAAAATGACTCTATTTCTTCAAAAGAAATGTTTGATGTTTTTGTTATAATGAGACAAATCCATGAAATGCTTTGGTATCTAAATCAAGCTTATTTAGTTTCAAATGATACCAATATTTTAGATATGATAGAAAAAACCTATGAAATTTCTTTACTTAAACCAAAATCTATTTTAAATTTTGATTTAGATTCTCATAGAAAAGAAGTTAATAAATTATTACTTAAAGTCAGTGATAATTATAGACCTAGATTTTTAAATAAAAATTTGCCTAAAGGTAAAAGAAAATTTAAAAATGATTTTGATTTTATAGGTAAAGACCTTAGAAGTTTTGATCTTAAAGGAGCTAAGTTAAGAGGTAGTCTTCTTATTGCAGCTAATCTTTCTGGTTCAAACTTAGATGGTGCTGACCTTATCGGAGCTGATTTTAGAGATGCAAATATAAAAGGTGCTGATTTTAGTAAAAGCCTATATATTACTCAGTTTCAGGTTAACTCTGCTAAAGGTGATATAACTACAAAATTACCTAGTTATATAACTAGGCCTTCTCATTGGGAAAAGTAGATTTTACTAAATATAAGTGGGTAGTTAAGTTGCTTAAAAGTATTTAACTACCCACTTATATTTTTTATTTAAACTTCAAACTTTTTTAAGTAACTATCTATAGTATTTATAACTTCTTCTGTTTTTTCAATAAATGGATAATGTCCTGATTTATATATGGTTTTTATCTCACATTGATTTACTTTATTTTTTATATAAAGACTAGATTCTATTGGTATAAAATCATAATCACTATTTATTATTAAAATTGGTGATTCTATACTACTTATATCATAATCACTTAATAAATTTACATATTCATTAAGCAAAGTTGTATTTATAAATTCAAAATTTTTTATATAGCTTTCATTTACATCAACCCCATCAAATAACTTATATACAAGGGTTTCATCAAAAAAGTTATGCCTATTAAGCTCTACTAGATATTTTTTTAAAGTATCTTTATCATAGTTTTTAAAATTTACTGTGTTTGTTATGTTATCTAGGTCTTTGGTATATGGGTTAAGTCTTTTAATCATTATTTCATTCATCTTTCCAAGTGCATTTAAATTCATTGGTGTAGCATTACATAAAATTAGATTTTCAACATTTTGTGGAAACTTTTTCGCATAATCCATAGCAAAAAAAGTACCCATAGAATGTCCAAATATTATTAGCTTATCTATGTTTAATTCTTTTCTTAAAATTTCAATATCATTTGTAAATTGATCTATATTTATATATTTACTATTATTTAAATAGGTAGACTTTCCATTGCCTCTTTGATCAAAAAATATTAATTTATAATTTAACTTAGCAAGTTCTAAAAAATGTGGTAAAAAATAATTATGAGTTAATCCAGGTCCTCCATGTATAAAAAGGATTGGCCTACCTTCACCAATTACTTTATAAAATATTTTTCCATCTTCATTAACTATATATTTATCCATATTAAAATCCCCTTCAATCTGACATTATTAAATTCAATTAAATATCTAACCCCCATTTACTTTTATATTATACCTATCTCATAATTATTCCTTTATTTTTAATCCTTCATAATAAAAAAGCCCTATCACAAAATTATGATACGACTTTTTTTATATATAAAATTAATATATTAAAAATACTAATTAATCTCTTCTTTCTCTTTTTGCTTTATTAAACTTCCTATTATCCCACCTATTATAGTAGGTATTATCCAGTTAAAACCTAACTTATAAAAAGGTAAGTACTCTATAAAAGCTACATTAACTCCCATATTATCTATAACAGTAAGTACACTTATGATTAAAGCTACATATGTGGCTCCTTTAAATGTATTATCATTTTTAATTTTATTATTAAATAAAGTCATTAATACAAGTACAATCGTAGCAGGATATATTACTGTTAAAATTGGTGATGCAAATTTTATTATCGCACTAACTCCAAAGTTTGCAACCACTGCACTAAATATACAAACTCCTATTACTATAGTTTCATATTTTACTTTTCCATTAGACATCTTTGTAAAATATTGACCTGTTGCTGAAACAAGACCTATAGATGTTGTCAAACAAGCTAGCCCAACAATTATTGCTAATACTATTTTACCAGGATAACCTAATAATTGTTCTGTTATACCTACTATTAAAGCTGTCTGATTTATATCTGATGGATTTATACCTTTAAATTGATGTGCAACTGTAGATCCTAAATATGTTAATCCTCCATATACTATAAACAAAGCTACTCCTGCAATAATTCCTGCTTGAAGTGTTATCTTTACTTTTTGTGACTCTTTCGTATATCCCTTTTGTGTAATTGAAATTATTACTACAGCTGATAAAGCTATTGCTCCTAAGGGGTCCATTGTTTGGTAGCCTTGTGCTATACCTTCTGCAAAAATTCCCTCTATCATTTGTGGTTGATTTAAATCTCCAAGTGGAGATACAATACCCATTACGATTAAAAATACCAATGCAACTAATAATGCAGGTGTTAAATATTCTCCTATAATATCGACTACTTTAGACGGCTTTATGGTAAGTATAATTGTCAGTCCAAAGAATATCACTGAAAATAATACTGGACTAAATCCATTAAAAATAGGTGCTATACCCATTTCAAATGTTGTAGCCCCCGTTCTAGGTATTGCTAATAGCGGTCCTAAACAAATCATTATTGCTGTTGCCAATACTTTAGATAGTGTCTTTCCACTTCTTGATAGAACCCTACTTATATCTCCATCACATTTTGCTGCAGCTAATATTGCTAGTAACGCTAATCCTACATCTGCTAAAACGAATCCACAAAAACCTAATAACCAGTATTCACCTGATACTACTCCTAAATATGGTGGAAATATTAAATTTCCAGCTCCAAAGAACATAGCAAATAAGGCAAATCCTATAACTAAAGTATCTAGATATTGTTTTTTCATATTAACCCCCTGTAATAATTTTATAGGTATTATTGTATTAATTTGTTAATTAATTATATGTAAATTTAATTAATTAAATCAATAGTTTTCAAAAATTTAACAAAACTATGAAACTTTTTAAAATTTTCACTTCTTTTTATTAAATTAAAGTTAAATTTACATTAAATTTTTTAATTATCACAGAGATTTACTTTTTATATCTAATAACTTCTTTTAAAGTTTTAGTTGATTCTTTGTCTAATTTTTTTAATCTAATTTCATCAAAGTTTTCACCTACTCTATTTCCAATTAAACATATATCATCTTTAAACCATAATCTTAATTCCATTAATCCAACACCTTCTCTTGGACTATTTATCATTATTTGTACATCCATTTTTTTAGGATTTAAATTTATATTTTCTATATCTTTTGCATTATAAAGTAGTGAATCAAGTAAATCTATTTTATGTTGATCTTTATAATCATTTAACTTTTTATCTATATTAAGCATATCTTCTGGGTGTTTTTCATCTGGATAGCTAATAACAATTTCTCTAGATGGTTTTAACCTATTTAAAATAAAGTCCTTTTTAATTAATCCAATAATTAATACTAATCCAAATATAATTCCCAATGATATAGCAAATTTTCTTTTCAATAACTTTATCCCCCTATTTTTTAGCTATTGTAAACATACAACATTATAGTTATAAATATTACTGGAAATCCAACTATTCCAGATAGTATAGTAATTATGGTTTTAACCTTTTTAGAATCCTTTGTTATAAACATCAATATTTTATATATTAATATTCCTATTAAACCACCTATTGTGTTAAGAATTATATCATCTATGTCACTACTTCCAAGTGCAAATGTAAATTGAACTATCTCTATAATTAAACTGGCAAGTACAGTTATTAAAACTCCTTTTATTAAAGACTTTTCTTTTAAAAATATCATTAAGTATATTCCAAAAGGAATAAACATCAATACATTTCCCCAAATATTCATATCTACTAACTTGTGCCTAACTCCATCGTAAACATTTACATACTGAGTAATACTTTTAAAAGGAATTAAATTAACCGATCTCATACTATCTCCAGTTCTAAAAAAGAATACAGTATCTAGTAAAATTAAAAAATATGCTATAAATATGGTACAAAAAACAAAATTCAAAAACTTTTTCATAATAATCCTCCTTTTTAGTAAAATACATACATATTAATTATAAATAAAAAATCGTTATAAAGTTTTACAATTTTATAACGATTTCCCAATATTATATTTATTTTTTATCAAATTTTATAAATCTATACTTAACCTAATCATATCTATACATTCAATTCCATTTTCTTCAATTTTTTCTTTGTAATGTTTTTTAAAGAAATCTTTATCTACTCCTACTATTCTAAAACCACATTTTTGATAAAATGCTAGCTGAGATATACTTGAATTTCCCGTTCCAACCTCTAAAGTTTTTACTTTTAATTCTCTTGCTTTATCTATTGCACTAGCTACTAACTTTTTACCTATTCCACTACCTTGATAACTTTCTTCAACAGCAATATTTACAATTTCTAAGATTGATGGTCTTGTTTTTATTAAAACATATACTCCTAAAACTTCATCATTATTATATGCAATATAACAATCTCCTCTATCTAAATAATCATTAACTGATTCAATTGATGGGTCAGCACTGTATAGTAATTTGTATGGTATTTCATCTACTTTAGATAACTTTCTAATTTTAATGTCTTGCATCTTATAATCTCCTGTATCCCCAATATTTTAAAGTCTTCTAATATTTCTTTTAATCTATATAAAGTCCCATAGCAATAGTATTATAATAAACTCCATTTACACATATATCTTTCTTTAATAACCCTTCTCTTTCAAATCCAAACTTTTCATATAATTTAATCCCTCTATAATTATCTTCTCTAACTAAAAGGTTTATCTTCTTTGTTATATTGTTAGATTTAGCCCATTGTATAATATATTTCATAGACTCGCTACCAAGCCCCATTCCCCAATATTTTTGCCTAAAACTTATTCCCAAAGTTCCATTATGCTTCATTCTAGCTTTTTTTACTGAGTTTATAGAAATAATACCTGCTAATTCATTATTTACAACAGCTATTATACATTTTGAGTTCTCCATTTTGTTTATTGCCTCTATATAATCTTGTTCATCTTCTAAGCTAGCTGAAAATTCATCTTTACCAAAAGTTAAAAAGTCACTTTCGCCTCCAATTGCATTTAAATAATCTATCATAGCTTGTGCATCGTCTTTTGTAGGCTCTCTTAAAATTGCAACTTCCCCATTTTTTAATTTTACCTCTTTCATTAAAATCCCCCCTTTATAAATATTATTAATTTACATATAATTTTTACTTTCTCTAATCCAGTCATTATAAAAATCCAAAACACTATTATATCTATCTTCTTTCTTTTCACTTACTGCTTTTAGAGCTATGTTATATAGCTTTTCATCAGCTTCCCATTTTTCAAAAGACCTATCTAGTTCTCCTCCTAAAAGTCCAAAAGCTAAAGCCCCTAGGTTATAGACATTAGTTTTATTATCGATTATCATTGACTTTGTTTTTTCTTCAGGAGATTTAAATCTTTTAGAACCCCAAAACTCCTCTCCTGTTTCATTAACTAAATATCCTTTATTATATAAATCTATATCACAAATTTTAGTTACATGATTTTTATCATCATACATTATACTTCCATCATATAAATCAATTGCTACATACCCCTTCTCTTCAACATATTTATGAAATTCAAATATTTTATTTATGGATTCTATCCTATTTTTCATATTCATATGTTTATGTTTAAAATAAGGTGAATTTATATTATTGTGTTTTTCATAAGTGTTAAATTTCCAATGAGGATGTAAATTGTCTCCATTTACCCATTCAAATATTAATGCATAGCCATTATTTATTTGAAAATGTTCTATAAGTTTAATTAAATTATCATGTTGTAAATCTTCATAAATTTTTACTGATTTTTTTAATCTATTTATAGCTTCCTCTAAATCCCCCTTATAATTTATTGTTTTTGCTCCAGCATATTTAATAAATTTTTTATTTTCCTCATCATCTACTCCAAAGCATATGTTACCTGAATCTTGTTGATCAAAAACACAAAATACTTTTCCATAATTTTTTAGCCAACTAAAATCTTCTTTTTCTTTTAAATTAATTTCTACTTCGTCTAATAAAATTCTAACCATTTATTTCCCCTTACTTATTTTCATTATTTTTTATGTATATTTTAAAGCTTTTATTCATAGTATTTTCTCCTTTTATAAATAACTATAATGTAAAAATTTTTTTATATCTATATAAAATAAAAAAGCACTAATTTTATAGTTTTATTAACTATTAATTAGTACTTTTTTATCTTGAAATTTAAATATAATTAATGATTAAGCTGTTCTAGTTCTCTATTGTGTTTTTTCTTATTAGTTAAATCATTAACATTTAATACTATAAGTGCCAAATCTAGTATTGCTATACCCATAGTCATATTAATTTCCATATGATTAAGATATACATCGTAAGCATTCTTTACGAAAAATATACTAAATAAAATTATAAATACTACATTACTTGCTATGCTTTTTGGTTTTAAATCTTCGGTGTTGTTCATTATAAGCCTCCAAAATTGATTTAATGTATATGTAATATTTTACCATTTACATAGTTGATAATCAATTTATCTAATCCCTTTCTCCATTAGAGACCCTATTATCCCTAAAATTAAGGTAACTAATAAAATCCATCCTAGCCCTATAAAAATATTTACTATGCTCTTAAAAATTATACTAATTTTATATCTAAAATCTAGATTTTTTTTATTTATAATATTATTAACATCAATATCTTTCATAAGTTTTTCTAAACTTAATTCAAAAAAATCACTTAAAATTGCTAAGTTCTCAAAGTCTGGATAAGACAATCCCCTTTCCCACTTTGAAATAGTACTCTTAGAAACCTTTATCTTCTTCCCTAACTCCTCTTGAGATAAGCCTTTTTGCTTTCTTAAGTTTAATAACCTCTCATCAAGTTTCATTATACCTATCCCCCTTTTATTTTTATATACTTATAATTTATATTTCTATAATTTATATATATCAACCTTTTTTTATAGTTTTTTATATTATGGATTCTGTAATAATTAAAATCTTTGAATAAAAAAAGAGATTATATATTATTTTTATAGAATATAACCTCTTTCATTATTCAAGCTAATTTTTAGATAATATTTAATAATTTATTTAAATTTGACAAATCCCTTATGGAATCAACTTCAAATGAATCTTCACTTTTAATTTTTCTTATATATACATCTAATTTAGATAAGTTATCTTTAACTACATCATCCCAGTATAAATCTTTAAATTTTCCATTTTCTATATACTTTTCTAATTCATTATTTATAATACTTGCATCACTTTTACTCCAATATGATATTCCAGATAAAATATACCCTTCACCATCACCTACAATAATATTAGATACTTTATTATTTTCATCATAATCTAATTTCCATTCATTTTTAAATCCAGTTTTATAGCCACTAAAATATGTAGATTTCTCTATATCTCGTTCTAAAAAATTGCTATGAAGATAAACATCTGCATCTATAACATAGCTATCTCCTAGGTATTCTCTAACCAAATACATAGTATATATATTATTATATATATCAAACTTATCGTTATGAATAAGTTTAACTCCATATTTCTCTATAAGATATTTAAATTTTTCATTTAAATAACCTGTTACAACAATTATCTCATCAATATCAATTTCTCTTAAAAATTCTATTTGTCTCTCTAACATAGGCTTACCATTAACTTCTACTAATGATTTTGGTGTTGTAAGTGTTAATGGTCTAAGTCTTGTTCCCATCCCAGCTGCTAAAAGTATTGCTCTCATAAAATAAACTCCTTATATAAAATTAATTTTTAGATACCATAATAGATCCTATTATTATAAGAACGCTACATAAAATTAACTTTAATGTAATACAATTTCCTAAAATAACTACGTCAAATATTATAGACCAAATACAATAAGTTATATTTAAGCCTGTAGCCTTTACCGGTCCTACCCTATCTATTGCTTTATAATAAAACATGTATGATGCCGTTCCAATAAGCGCTGTAAAACATATTAAAATCGATATATTCGATGTAATAACAACCTTAGACAATCCAATTCCTCCTATTATAGGAATTATTATTGTTCCATAAAATATAGCAGATACAAATTGTCTTATCTGTAGTGCTTGAGTTGAACTTACTTCATCATCTTTCATACCATAAGCACATATAACGCTTTCTAATGACCATCCAAATACACAAAGTAAAGCTAATAAAAATCCTACTAAGAAATTTTTATTCGTAATATTATCTGGAGAATATCCTAATATTATTACCGAAAATATACTTAATGTAAGACCAGCAATAGCCCTTTTACTCAATTCTTCCTTTAAAAATAGATATGCTCAAAATGCTCCTAATGCAGGATAAATAGCTGATATACTTGCAGTGTATCCTGCTCCTATATACTTTATATCCATTAAATAGGATGCCATTCCTACAGGTCCCCCAAGTATAGCCGCTATACAAATAAACTTTGTACTTCTAGTTTTTATTGATTTTAATACTGTTTTTAATTGTTTTGTAGTTATTATATATAAAAACATCCATAAACTTGAAAACATATCGTGTAAAAATACGCTTACAATTGGAGCTAATAATATAATTTTTGTCGTTTTTATAAATGGATTCATGGTAAGAATTGTTCCAGTTAACGCTGTATCTAATCCCCACAAAACTCCAGACATTACCCCTGAAAATAATCCTTTATTTTTATTAATCATAATTTTTCTCCCAAACTAATTTAATTCTAAAATTTTATTTATATTAGTTTTTGCTCTATTGTATCTATCTTCTCCGTAAGTTCCAAAGTCATCTCCATTAGCTTCTTTTATATTTGTCCATATACTCCATAAAAAATCTTGGCAAATTTTATAAATAAGGATTTTAGTTTTGTATCTAGGTTCTACTTTTTTATTAAAATATAAACTTAAGAAAAGTTCTTCTTCATTGTTAGAAAAATCACATTCTAAACAATGTGCTGCCAAATCCCACATAGGGTCATTCATTCCTGAGTATTCCCAATCTACTAAGTATAACTTATCATCACTTTTCACGAAATTTTCTGGTACTGTATCATTATGACAGGGAACACTTTCTTCCCCTAAATCTTTAAGTATTTCTTTTAACTTTAATACTTGTTGTTTTACAATAGAATAGTCTTTAAAATTAGTTCCATTTGATTCTTTTAGTAACTTTTCATACTCTTCTATTTTGTTGAAAACATTGAATTCATTAGAAAATTTCATGTTAGATTTATGAAGTGTTCTTAATAGATTTGTAGTTTCTATCATATTCTCTTTTTTCTTTGCAATTTTAGGATTTATAGTTTGTGCATTATTTATATACTTAGCTATTTTAACTCCATTTTCTTCATCAAAATACAATATATCAGTATCTAATTCTAAGTCATTTGCAATTAAACTATTATATTTTTCATCATATCTACTTATAATTTTATCAGCACCATTTCCTGGTATTCTTAAAATATAATATTCATTATTTATAAAAACCTTAAAGCTTTTATTTGTCATACCGCCAACTGATTCTATACTACAAATATTATTTTCACTTATATTAAGTATTTTAGATAGCATTTTCTTTATACTATTATATTCTTGTTTTCGTTCTTCTCCATTAATTTCATGGTATAAACAATTTATATTAAATTCATCCATAAATCCTCCTTTTATTTCTATTTACACTAGTTATATAAAACTTAAATCTGTAAATTAATTTAATCTCTCAATTATTTATACGAATCTTTTACTACGCACTTTAATTTTAGTATTTAATGTTTTTTAATTTATTGTATTTATTTATATATTAAAGTAGCTTTATCTTTTATTAAGATAAAGCTACTTAGTAAAAATTTACATATTTGATAAGTCTTCTTTACTTTCAATTAATTTCAATGTTTTTTCTAAAGGATCTTGCCAGTCTTCAACTCTAATATCTGGCTCAATAGTTTTTTCTTGGTCTTTAGAAGCATCTGGTCTAAGCCACTTTGTAATTGATATTTGACCCATTAACTTAGTTTTTGCCAGTTCAAAAGAAGGTGCATTCCCAAAAGAAGATGGTCTATTCCTACTTGGTTTTCCTAATAAAGTTCCAATCTCCCCATCCTTAACCAAAGTAGCTACCCATTGAGCAGAACTAAAACTACTTTCATTCATGATTACATATAATTCAATATTTTCATTCTTAGCCACATTATTATATCTTTCAAATTCTTTATATTCCATTGAGTTTAAATCTGGATAAAACTTTGTTGCTATATCTGAAACTCTAGTTATACCTCCAAAGTTTCCTGCTTTAATATTTAGTGCCTGTAAAATTTTTTCAAAAGCAGTTGAATCTCCTCCTGGATTATCTCATACATCTATAATTACATTATTTATATCATCTAAGTTTTCTCTTAAGTATGTATTGATTTTGCTTATATAGTAATTATCCTCACAAAATCCAAATCTTATATACACTGTTTTGTTTCCTAAATCATTAATGTATATATCATTACTTAGGTTATTTCCCCCCTTATTATAATTTATAAATTCCACCTTAATCAAACTCTATACTAATAAAATTATATTCATCAATTTAGTGTATTCATCCTTTATTTCAATAAAATAAAAAAAGCAAACAGTTATATACTGTTTGCTTTTTTTATTAAATATATATTTAAACAAAACCTTAATCTATAATAGATTTTAATGTTTGTCTAGATATATATTATTCCTCATATTTTGAAAAGCAACTTTTATCTGCTCCACATTCTGGACAAACCCAATCTTCAGGTACATCTTCCCATTTAGTTCCTGGTGCTACTCCATTTTCTGGGTCCCCTAATGCTGGATCATAAATATATTCACAAGCTTCACATATGTATTTTTCCATCTCACATTCCTCCTAAATTATATTATTTTAAAATTTATTTAAACATTATATACCCTCTACATATTGCATTAAATCTATCGTACCTTAAGACATAATAATAAAAATTTTTGACTTTTACTAAATTTTTAAATAACTTCGAAATAAATAAAGTGAAATTTATATATATAAAAAATTTTTTAAGTCTAAATAATCTAAAATCAAAATTTCTTTATATTAAGTTTTAAAATTTTTTATTATATTAAGTTTCTTATCTATTTTCTAATTTGTCTATAAATTACAATAGTGCTATATTAAAAATGAAGACGCAAGTAATCGTTTTCACAAAGTAAGACACTACTATTTAATCAAAATCTAGGAGGAGAATTACTATGGAAAACTTAAAAAACAAGAAATTTGCTACAAAAGCGATACATGGAGGGCATCACAAAGACCCTGTATCTGGAGCATTAACTACACCAATATTCCAAACATCAACATTTGTATTTGATAGTGCGGAACAAGGTGGACGAAGATTTGCACTTCAAGAAGGTGGATATATATACACAAGACTTGGAAATCCAACCAACACTCAATTAGAAGAAAAAGTAGCTTTATTAGAAGGTGCAGAGGCTTGCATGTCTACTGCATCAGGAATAGGAGCTATATCTTCTGCTTTATGGACAGCTTTAAAAGCTGGAGACCATGTAGTTGCGTCTAAAACACTATACGGTTGTACTTTTGCATTATTAAATCATGGATTAACAAGATATGGAGTTGATGTAACTTTCGTAGATGCAACTAATTTAGATGAAATTAAAGCTGCTATGAAAGAAAATACTAGAGTAGTTTATCTAGAAACTCCTGCAAACCCAGACT
>OAVR01000210.1_pt1 | contig 22115 bp, 20 predicted proteins | sample 1476451 | NCBI WGS metagenome assembly OAVR01 (sample SAMEA2580105, study PRJEB22360) | human gut metagenome | biome: human gut; feature: human-associated habitat; material: faeces | place: Denmark | collected 2008/2010 | reverse complement strand
ACCATATCAAATTAATGAATCAAACATTTAAAACAAATCAGTTAAAAGGAGATCATTTTTCATTTCCATTTCCAGGAGCAGTCACGCTTGTTACTCATAATGTAAATCAACAACGTCAATTGATTTATTATTATCAAACAACAGCAGATATTAACTCATACATTGCTTTTAATCTTAAAACAAAAGATACACAATCCATAGACCATATTGAGTCTCAATTAATGAAACAATATGATATTCAAATTGATAAAAAAGATGAATTAAATAAGGAAATGTTTGATATTTATGGTGGTCTCATTTTTGTTGGAACTATTGTTTCTTTAGTCTTAATGATTGGTACATTTACGATGATGTATTACAAAAATATTGCTGAGGGATATGAAGATCGGAAAAACTATCGAATTATGCGTCAAGTAGGTTTAGAAGAAGAACGAATTAAATCGGTTATTAATGACCAAGTAGTTATTATTTTTACTTTACCTATTATAATATCTATGATACATGTACTATGTGCTTCTAAAATGATTTATACTTTGCTTGGTATTTTAGATGTTAATGATATAAAATTATTTTTAACAACTTATATTGGTGTCTTAGTGTTCGTAATGATAATCTATGCTTTGATGTATGTAATGACGTCTCGTGTATATTATCGTCTCATTCATCGTTGATATATTAGTAAAAAGAAATCCTCATTCTTATATATAAATGAGTGTAAGACTTTAGGCAGTAGGGTATAAGGATAAAAAAAGGAGGCGGAATAATGGTAAAACAATATGATGATACAACAAATAGAAATAGTAACAATAACATTAAACGTACAGGGGAACACGTCCTTACTTGGATCGGTGTCGCAATTCAAGCATTAGTTGCAATTATGTTTTTAATGATTAAACCATTTATTGGTAATGCTGATTTTAAAGAACAAATTATTAATGAAACACAAAAACAAGGCAATGAGGTTTCTATAACAGAAATAAATAATGGTATGGATGCATTAGGTGGTTTATTTAATTTCTTTACATGGGGCGCGTTCATCCCATTAATTCTTGCAATTATTGGCGGTATTTTAATTAATAAAAAGCCTAAACTCGCAGGTATCTTATTAATTATTGCAGGTATTTTAGCGATTGCTACAAACTGGATTAGTTTAATTTTATGGTTAATTGCTGGTATTATGTTACTTGTTCGTAAACCTAAGTATGACGTGTATGGCAATGGCGGTTATAATGATCATTACAAAAGAGACCATCATGATGTAAATGCAAATAATAATGCATTCATTTTGAATGAAGAAGAAGAAAAACAGCAACAACGTTATATTAAAGATCATTATTCAAATAAAGATCAAGCAGCGGACAATAATAATGAAAGATACCACGATACACACGTAAATGATTCAAATGATGACGACTATCGTGATCAACGTTATTCAAATCATAAAACGAATAAACGAAGTAATGATTTTATTCAAGATGAAGCAAGAAAGCTTCAAGAAGAAAAAGATAACGATCCATACAAATATTAATAATATGATATATAAAAGCGATGGTATTCCTAAGTTAATACCATCGCTTTTTACGTTAATTTCTACTATATGGTTTGGATAAAATATATTAGACATTAAATTAAATCTAAGTGTTCTCTTAGTGTAGAACCTTTATACTGATGTCGATATAAGCCACGACGTTGTAATTCAGGTACAATGAGTGTAACTACGTCGTTTAAACTATCTGGTAAAGAAGGTGGCATTAAGTTAAATCCATCTGCAACACCTGCATTAAACCAGCGTTCCATTTCATCTACAATTTCTTTTGGCGTACCTATGAGTGTCAGATGTCCACCACCCGCATTAAGGTAACTTAGCAGTTCTCTTACAGTAGGTTGCTTATCTTGAATAATTTCTAAGATGGTTTCATATCGACCCGCGGGACCGTTAAACTCTTCTAAGGAAGGTAGTTTAGGCACAGGAGCATCTAATTCCCACTGACTACAGTCTTGTTGAATGAAAAAACTGAGTTGCTTTAAAGCGGCTTTGATAGGAAGTCGTTGATCAAGTTCTGCTTTCTTTTTCAATGCTTCTTCATGTGTATGACCTACATAAGTGACTAGTCCAGGAAACACTTTAATATAACGCTGATGGTCACGTTGTGCCATTTCACTATCTAAGCGCTCGCGATACCGTTTTGCTTGCTTCATATTCCAAGAAACGGAATATACTGCATCTGCATATTTTGTAGCTAATGCAATACCTTGTTTAGAGGCACCTGCTTGCATCGCCACAGGTTTTCCCTGAATGCTACTTGGTGTTGTCAATGGTCCATGAACTTGAAAATATTTGCCATTGTGGTGAAGCGGTTTGATGTTGCGATTGATCATTGTATGGTGATGCCGGTTGGGTTTGAAATCTTCAGTATGCCAAGAATCAAACAATCCATTCATGACTTGAGCAAACTCTTCAGCCTTCTTATAGCGTTCATCATGATTAGGTAGATGATCCATGCTGTGATTTTGAGCTTCGGCATCTGTCATGGAAGTGACTAAATTCCATCCCACTCGTCCACCACTAATATGATCTAAACTAAGTAACTGACGTGCTGCAGTGAATGGATTAGAAAATGTACTTGAAATCGTAGGAACTAATCCAATATGTTGTGTGACTTGAGATATAGCAGTTAAGTTAATCAGTGGATCAAACCAAAAACTTGGCATCGACGTATAGCTAGGGATAAAAGACTGGTTATCTGCGAAAAAAACTACGTCTAACAGTCCTTTTTCAGATAACTGGGCTAATTCTTGATAGTAATGAATATCACCGAGACGTTCAATACTTGAATTGGGAAGTTGCCAAGCAGCTTGATGATGACCACATCCATAGATTAATACACCGAGATGAAGTTGATGTTGATGAGTCAATTTAATTTCTCACTCCAATGTTCATTTTATTTCTATTCTAAGCTAAGGAAGACCAGACCTATATTAATTCATGGTTAAACCACCATCGACAGTAATATTTTGACCAGTCATACCATCTGCAGCTTCGCTACTTAAATAAGCAACCATATTAGCAACATCTTGTGGGGTAGTCACCTTACGTAATGGAGTCGTCTGTGCAATTAAATCAAAAACATCTGGTGTAGTGACAGCACTAGCATCAGTTGTTTTAAGCAATCCTCCTGACACTACATTAGCAGTAATACCATATTGCCCTAATTCGGCTGCAACATTACGCGTGAATCCAATCAACCCAGCTTTAGCTGTTGTGTATTCATGATATGGGACAACGGGATGTTGATACAAATTTGTGCCAATGCTTACAATGGCACCAGAACCACGTTCTATAAATTGCGGAATGACACTTTGAGTAACATTAAAAGCGCCTTTTAGGGTACCATCAATTTGTTGTTGGTAGTCTTCCCATGCTAAGTCTTTAAAGGCCTTTTGCGCATTAGGATCGAATTTAAAATTAACTAATGCGTTATTGACCACAACGTCAATTTTTCCAAAATGATGTGTTGCCTCATTAACTAAACGATCAACTTCATCACGTTGTGTGACATCTGCTTGAATTGCGATAGCTTTGTCACCAAGCTCCTTTGCAAGTGACTCAGCCGCTTCACGACTTTGATTGTAATTAATGATCACTTCAAATCCTTGTGTAGCTAATGTTTTCACAATGACCGCACCTAAACCACGGCTACTTCCAGTTACTAATACTGTTCTCGTCATAAATATCGTGCCTCCATTTACTTCATTTACAGCAAAAAATATGCAACCTTCACATTAGGAAAGTTGCATTAAAATAGATCTATCATTATTGAGAACAGTTTGACACATCTCAACAGGTCATCTTATTTTATACGACACTTTCCTACGCTAGTATAAGCTAGTTCAGGTTCAAAGGGTTTGAGGTTACACCTCATCTCAGTTTTAAAACACCCCTAGTGCATATGATTTAACTATAGTTTCACTTTATGACTTCTATTATCAGAAGTCAAGCGCTTTCATTAAAGAATATATTGATTACTTTTTTATTTGAATATAAAAATAAAAATTTATATAATTTATTTTTATAATAATTTTCAATTATATGATTGAAAATCAGATATACCGTGGTTAAAATAGAAGTTACACTAAATAGGTGCTTTATAGGATAAGTAATAAACAGTTTAACGTTGAATGAAGATTTAACGTTTTTATTTTTTGCAAATAAAATATTGAGGAGAGCGACACGTATTATGAATTGGCTAGCAATTATTTTATTTTTAGTCGTCGTTATGGGGGTCAGTCTTTATGCGTTCTGGCGTTCAAAAAAAATAAAGACTGATAGTGCAGACGGCTATTTTATGGGAGGCAATAGTTTAACAGGATTTACGATTGCCTCAACGATTATTATGACTAACCTATCTACAGAACAAATTGTAGGGCAGAATGGTCAAAGTTATGGTAAGGGTATGGAAGTGATGGCTTGGGAAGTCACAGCTGCTGTAGCAGTTGTCTTACTTGCATGGATATTCTTACCAAAATATTTAAGGTACGGTGTGGATACCATTTCTGAATTACTTGAAATGCGTTATGGTATCTTTACTAAACGTTTCGTTTCTATATTATTTATTTTCACTTATGTTGTATCATTTTTACCAGTTGTCTTATATTCTGGTTCATTAGTATTTAATAAAATGTTTAGTATTGGGGAATACTTAGGAGTAAGTGATGCCACAGCAACGATTATTATTGCATTTGTCATTGGTGCAGTAGGTGTTATCTATTTATTCATTGGTGGTTTATCACTGAGTGCATTTAGTGATTCAATCTATGGTGTTGGATTAATTATAGGTGGTTTGATTATTACAATTTTAGGTTTACATCATTTAGGTGATGGGAATTTTGTAAAAGGATTCGACCACATGGTCCAACGTACGCCTGAAAAACTAAACGCTTTTGGGGCCATTGATTCAGATGTTGTTCCATGGCCAACATTATTCTTTGGTATGTTCTTTAATAATTTATTCTTTTGGTGTGCGAACCAAATGATTGTACAAAAAGCATTAGCTGGTAAGAATTTAAAAGAAGCACAAAAAGGTGCGATATATTTAAGTTTATTCAAGGTATTTGGTCCTATTTTTACAGTGATTCCTGGTGTTATTGCATATAATTATTTCAATGGGGGTATAACATCTAATGATAATGCTTATCCTGCATTGATTCAGGCGATTTTACCTGATTGGGGCTATGGTTTATTCGGAGCAGTTATTTTTGGAGCCATATTAAGTTCATTTGTTGGATCATTAAACAGTACAACAACACTCTTTACTTTAGACTTTTATAAACCTATTTTTGGTAAGCGTGCTTCAGATCAACATATTGCACGTGTCGGTCATATCGCGACAGTTGTGATTGGCATTATTGTAGTAGGTATATCTCCACTTATTGCCCTTTTCCCAAGTGGATTATATGCGATTGTGCAACAGTTCAATGGTGTATATAGTATGCCAGTACTTGCATTGGTCTTAGTTGCATTTTATTCTAAGCACACATCTAAACTAGGCGCTAAAGTAGCTTTAGTTACACACATTGTGTTATATGCTGCAATTAGTTTTATGGTGCCACAATTAAATTATCTATATACTTTTAGTTTTATGTTCTTTATTGATTTAGCTATTATACTTGTCTTTAATAAATTTAAACCTTCCAATACGTTTGACTTAAATACTAATCAAGCTAAAGTGGATCTTACACCTTGGAAATATCGTTATGTTACAGGCGGTATTGTTCTAGGTTTAGTAGTACTTGCTTACATTATCTTTTCACCACTTGTACTTGCTAAATAATTATTTATAAATAGGTGTACGTTTGAAAAGAGTAGACTTTTTCGACGTACACCTTACTTTTTATATTTATAAAGAAAGGAGGATAACACAATGCACAAAATTGGTTTGATACCTTCACCGGGTGTGTCTCGTAAACACGTAGAAGCTGTTATTCCAGATATAAAAGAACAGCTGAATCAACGTGTGAATGATCAACAAGAATGGGTATTTCAACTACACGTTGATTTAATGATTGGCTCAGCTGAAGATGTACATGAAAGTATTGATAAAGCGGCAAAAATGAAAGAGAAACATGATTGGGATTTTGTTGTATGTATTACAGATTTACCAAGTATTTCTGGAAATAAAGTAGTGATTAGTGATTTTAATAATGACAAACAAGTAGCGATGCTATCTTTACCTTCATTAGGTTGGATAGACCTACGACGAAAATTAAGAGATAGTTTAACTTCTATTATTGAACAATTGTATTATTCAACTTCAAGAGTGGCTCCCAAGATTCATCCTCTTATACATCCTAAAGCAGTAGAACCAAATGAAGATGAAACGCCAAAGCAACGTTATATTCATCGATGGTTTATTCTCAGTTGGATCCAACTTATTTTAGGGTTAACACGGGCAAATGAACCATGGAAAAATATTTTTAATTTCAAAAAGATTATTTCAGTTGCTTTTGCAACTGGGACTTATGTATCAATTTTCTCCATGCCTTGGGAACTGAGTATACAGTACTCCATAGTACGATTTATTATACTTATGCTTATTGCTATCCTAGGTATGACTGGCTGGTTACTCTACGCACATCAATTGATTGAACGTAAAACAGCTAAATCGCAGCGTGTGTATCGCTATATTTATAATTTCACTACCGTATTCACATTATTTATTATTACACTTTTAAATTATATTATTTTATATCTTTTATTAGCGATAAGTGTATCATTGTTTGTTCCACCAAGTTTATTTAATCAATGGACCAGCGCACATCCTCATTTTACATTTATAAATTATGTAAAATTAGTATGGTTTGTATCTTCACTAGGTTTACTTGCTGGGGCAATGGGTTCTACTGTAGAGAATGAAGAGAAGATCCGTCAGATTACTTATTCGTATCGACAATATCATCGTTATAAAGAAGCAGAACAAGAGAAGAAAGAAAAAGAACAAGCTCAATCATCTTCTCATGATGCGTCAAATCAACAAGTTGAAGAAAGTGCATCCAATAAACAAAATAATGATAATCAACAAGATGAACATAAAAAACAAGATCATAGAGAGGAGGAGACAACATGAGTGAAGAGAAAACAATTGGTCTCGTGGTGGCGCCAGGAGTGACAGAGAAATTAGCACAAAGTTTAATTGATGACATACCCAATATATTATCAGAACAAGATAATCACCAACGTGACTGGCAAGTTGATCTCGTGGTGGATCCTCTTACTGGTTTTGCGGAAAGTGTGGAAGAAATATTCAAAAAAATTCAAGATTATCATGATAAAAGAGAATGGGATTATATTGTAGGAATTACAGACTTACCTATGTTCTATCATCAAAACGTACTTGCTTTAGATATTAATAAAAAAAATGGCGCTGCCATATTTTCATATCCTGCTTTTGGATGGCGTCCTGTAAAGAATCGTTTTAAACATGCTATCGTAACCATTATTAATGAACTTCATTATTCTGAAAGAGAGCATGTGGGTTATGATGACAATAATAGAGTTAAGAAAGAAATTAATAAACAATTTCCTTTTTCACGTATTGAGAAAACTGAAGTACATTTAAAAGAAACAGGAAACAATCATTTAAGATATTTATCAAATTCACGTAGTCTTGGAATGATGCGACTTGTCAGTGGGATGACCTTTGCGAATAACCCACTGAATATGATGGCAAGTTTAAGTAATATTGTAGCGATTGCTTTTACGACAGGTGCATTCGGATTGATTTTTTCAACCATGTGGAATATGGGTCTTGATTTTTCTGTATGGCGATTATTTGGAATTTCCATCATGGCAATTTTAGGTATGCTCGTTTGGATAATGGTATCCCATGGTTTATGGGAATCTACAAAAGAAGCTAAGCATAAAAGAATTGTAATGTTATATAATTTAACAACTATCATGACTTTATTTATAGCCATTGTTATATATTATATGATTTTATATTCATTATTCTTAATAGCAGAGCTGGTTTTATTACCTCCAGGATTCTTAGGACAACAAGTAGGTTTAAAAGGACCAGCCAGTGTTCAACTTTATTTAAGTATTCCTTGGTTTGCAACCTCAATATCTACTGTTGCAGGAGCAATAGGAGCAGGTTTGCTTAATGATCAATTAATTAAAGAAAGCACATATGGTTACCGTCAAAAAGTACGTTATGAAAAGAATAACTAATTAGTAATAATGAAGTGAGAAACACTTCATTATTATTTTTTATATAATATAATAAATTTATAGAAAACATCTTTAAAGTCATTTAAAATAATGAATAAATATAAGTGTGAATGGATTAAACTAAGACACAGACAACCTACAACACGAACAGAATTATGTGCATCATAAGAAAGAAAGTAGGTAACATCATGAAATTTTGTCCACAATGTGGAAATCAAATTAAAGAAGGTCAATCATTTTGTAATAAATGTGGTAGTGATTTAAAAGTTTTTAAACAATATAGAGAGAATCAATTATATGAAAGTGCGGCATCTCAAAAAAACAAAAGGTGGCCATATATTTTATTCGTAATACTTATAGTAGCTATTTTAATTTCTGGAGGTTTAACATACTATTTCTTTTTTGTGAAACCAGAAATGGTAAAGAGTGAGGAAGTGACAAGCACACATCATAAAACTAAAGAAGACATCAAAAAGACAGTGAGACAAGGAGAGAAAAAATCTAAACAAAAAAATGATAAAGAGATACGTATGAAGTCTCCAAATATTGATGTGATGTCCGAAGATTTTGAAAATACATATTTAAAGAGTGATTGTAGAGACGGCTATTATGGTATTAAGGTAGGTATGACAAAAAATGAAGTTGAAAAATTAATAGGTAAACCTACAGGCATATTGGAAGTGCCAGGGTTCAAATGGAAATCAACGAAATATGGAAATATTACAGTAGATTATAGCCCTAATAATGAAGAAGGTAAGGTAATAGCAGTAGGCGTAAGCCCAGATAATGTAAAAGTAGATGATTTTTTAAGTCGCTATTATTCATATGATAGTTATACACCTACTGAAATTATTTATAACAATGATAAAAGTAACGGATATTTAGTTGCAGTTGATATTGATGGCAATCATATTGCAAAAATTCAGTGCTTAGCTGAAAGATAAAAACAGATATCAACATGTTCACAAGCATCTAAGAATTTAACCTCAAGAAGTGAAAGTAGGTAATAAAATGAAATATTGTCCACGTTGTGGGAATCATATTCATGAAACTCAACGCTTTTGTAATCAATGTGGGAATGATCTAGAAGCATTTGAGCAATATAGAAATCAAATGATCACTAATTCAAAGCGAAAAAAATGGTCTTTTATTGTAATTGTCATTTTAGTTATTGCAATGATTGTCGTAGCATGTTCGACGTATTATTACTTTTTTGTCAGACCAGTAGATGCACCTAAAAAAGATACACCAGTGCATCAAGTATCTAAAAAAGATAGTGAAGAAGGTAAAGTTCCAAATGATCCTGATAAGGAAGGGAAAGAAACGATAGAGAATAAGAAATCACCACAGATTAATGTAATGAGTGATGATTTCTTAGAAAATTTCATGCATAAAAATACATTGAATGGATATATGGGGATAAAGCCAGGAATGACTGAAAAGGAAGTTGAGAGGATAGTTGGAAAATCAACAGGAAAAATTCATATTGATGGTATGGATCATGAATCTATTAAGTATGGAGATTTGGCAGTTAATTACGATCCACACTCTAAAGAAAAGATTGTCACTTCAGTGGGAATTGCTCCAAATAATATAAGTGAAGAAGAATTTATAAGTCATTACAATAATTATGATAAAAGAAATTTTAGAGATATTGTTTATAACAATATCAAAGGAAATGGTTATGAAATTGTAGTATATTTAGATGGAGATAAGGTGGGACTTATATTTGCGGTTCCAGAATATTAATAAAAAAGTGCGAGTCCATAATAGGATATTGCACTTTTTTTATTAATATTATTTTTTTAGTTCGAATAAAAAATGTATTTTTATTTTAAAGCAAATATTCCCTAAACTTTCTTGACTTTCTATATGAAACTCGTTAAAGTATTAGCATATTATTCTGACAATTCTGATAGGTATTAGATTAATAAATTTGTAAATACTGAGGAGGGACCATAGGTTTATGTCAGTATCAAAGATAACGTATGAGAGTTTTGATGGTGATCCATTTATTGACTCCATTTCTACTGACGACGCGACAAAGGGTGCCTATGAAATTTTAAAATGGGCTTATACTACGTATGGTGAAGATATCGTTTACTCATGTAGTTTTGGGGCAGAGAGCATGGTACTTATTAATTTGATTTATCAAATTAAACCAGATGCTCAAATTGTATTTTTAGATACAGATTTACATTTTCAAGAAACATACGATTTAATTGATAGAGTAAAAGAACGTTTTCCTAAGTTACGTATTGAAATGAAGAAACCAGAATTGACGCTTGAAGAACAAGCTGAGAAATACAATCCTGCATTATGGAAAAATAATCCAAATCAATGTTGTTATATTCGTAAAATTAAACCTTTAGAAGAGGTACTAGGTGGGGCGATTGCCTGGATTTCGGGACTACGAAGAGATCAATCTCCGACTCGTGCTAAAACAAATTTCGTTAATAAAGATGAACGTTTTAAATCGATTAAAGTATGTCCTTTAATTTATTGGACGGAAGATGACGTTTGGGATTATATTAAACAGCACGATTTACCTTATAATGAACTGCATGACCAGCATTATCCAAGTATTGGTTGTATTCCTTGTACAGCGCCAGTATTCAATTCAGATGATTCCAGAGCAGGACGTTGGTCAAGTTTTGAAAAAACAGAATGTGGACTTCATGTTGCAGATAAACCGTGACGTAAGGTTTAAAAAATTTTATACAAAAAACATAGTATTCTGATAAGGATTTAAAAATATTCTATATTCGATTTTTACTGGAAAGTCGAATATAGATTACATAATATAGAGATAGTAAGTATTTTAAAATAAAATAAAGATTGAAATGATAGAGGTGGATGAATTGAATCTAAGTGTTACCAATAGTCCTTTTACTGAAGGACAAGCCACACAAATTAATGAATTATTACAGATACTTACACCAGAACAAAAAGTATGGTTAAGTGGCTATTTAGTCGCAAATCAACAACTTACATCAGGAACATCTGACACACAAGGTTCACAAATAGGAGCTGTTTCAAAGGATACTGAAACAATGCTTCAACAAAATGAACCAACAATTCAACCTGAAAAACGAGCGATTACATTATTATATGGTTCAGAAACAGGAAATGCACAAGGTTTAGCAGAAATATTTGAAGAACGTCTTTCAAATATTGGACATAATGTAACGTTAAAAGCCATGGATGAATTTAAACCTAAAAATCTTAAAAATGTTGAAGATTTATTTATTATTACTTCCACACAAGGTGAAGGAGATCCACCGGATAATGCAGCCGAATTACATGAATTTATTCATGGTAGAAAAGCCCCTAAATTAGAGGGAGTAAGATTTTCAGTACTTGCATTAGGTGACCAAACTTATGAGTTCTTCTGTCAAACAGGTAAAGATTTTGATAAAAAACTTGAAGAACTTGGTGCCGAACGATTATATGAACGTGTTGATTGTGATGTGGATTATGAAGAAGATGCCGAAAAATGGATGGCTAATGTCATTAATACTATTGACTCAGCACCTGAAGGTACACAAAGTGAACAAGTTGTAAGTGAATCAATTAAATCTGCGAAAGAGAAAAAATACTCAAAAGCGAATCCATACCAAGCTGAAGTATTAGAAAATATTAATTTAAATGGTAGAGGATCTAATAAAGAAACACGTCATATTGAATTCTTATTAGATAATTTTGGTGAAGAATATGAAGTAGGAGATTGCTTAGTCGTTTTACCACAAAATGATCCAGCTTTAGTTGAATTACTGATGAGTACATTAGGATGGGATCCGGGAGATCAAATTGAAATCTCAGAAGATGGAGATACGATTTCTTTAGAAGAAGCATTAACATCTTACTTTGAAATTACAAAATTAACGAGACCATTACTTCAAAATGCAGCAGCATATTTTGATAATGAAGCGTTAGAAGACAAAGTTCAAGATAGTGAGTGGATACAAAATTATATTGAAGGTAGAGATTTTATTGATTTACTCAATGATTTCCCACCTGAAGAATTAGAACCTGAAGATTTATATCAAATCCTTAGAAAATTACCTCCTAGAGAATATTCTATATCAAGTAGTTATCAATCATTACCTGATGAAGTTCACATTACGGTTGGTGCAGTAAGATATAATACACACGGTAGAGATCGTTCAGGTGTATGTTCCGTTCAATTTGCTGAACGTATTCAACCAGGAGATACTGTTCCAATTTATCTTAAACGTAATCCAAACTTTAAATTCCCTAAAGATGGAGATACGCCTGTTATTATGATAGGACCTGGTACAGGAATTGCGCCATTTAGAGCACATATGCAAGAACGTGAAGAATATGGTTATAAAGGTAATACGTGGTTATTCTTCGGCGATCAACACTTTACTACTGATTTCTTATATCAAACAGAATGGCAAGAATGGTTAAAAGATGGTGTTCTTGAAAAAATGAATGTCGCTTTCTCCCGTGATACAGATCAAAAAGTATATGTACAACATCGCATTGCTGAACATAGTAAAGAATTTAATGAGTGGTTAGAAAAAGGTGCATCTATCTATATTTGTGGTGATGAAAAAAATATGGCTAAAGATGTACATCAAGCTATTCGCAATGTATTAGTGAAAGAACAAAATTTAACTGAAGAAGATGCTGAAAGCTACTTAAAACAAATGAAAAAAGATAAACGTTATCAACGTGACGTGTACTAAAGAAAGGGTGGAGAGTGAATGGCTAAAACGATTAAACAAATTGCTGATGAGTTAAATGAAAACCTTGATGCGTTAGAACATTTAAAAACTGAAAGTAATTATTTACGCGGTACGATTGAAGAAGGCTTAGCAGATCCTTTAACTGGTGCTATTTCTGATGATGATACCAAATTACTTAAGTTTCATGGGAGTTATCAACAAGATGACCGAGACGTACGTGATGAACGTCGTAAACAAAAATTAGAACCTGCATATGCTTTCATGATTCGTGTGCGACTACCTGGAGGTAAAGCAACACCTGAACAATGGATTGCAATGGATGATATTTCTAATAATTATGCGAATCATACATTGAAATTAACAACACGTCAAACATTCCAATTTCATGGTATTTTAAAACGAAATTTAAAATCATCTATGAAAAAAATTAATGAATCAGTGTTAGATACGATTGCAGCATGTGGGGATGTCAATCGTAATACAATGTGTAACCCAAATCCATATCAATCAAATATTAATAAAGAAATACTTGATTATGCTACAGCTATCAGTGATCATTTATTACCTAAAACGAATGCCTATCATGAAATTTGGTTAGATGGAGAGAAAGTGCTTGATTCTAAAGAAGAAGTAGAACCAATGTACGGGGAAAAATATTTACCACGTAAATTTAAAATTGGTATTGCCGTACCACCATCAAACGATATTGATGTATTTTCACAAGATATTGGTTTAATTGCAATTGTAGAAAATGATGAACTCGTTGGATTTAATGTGGCTATTGGTGGTGGCATGGGTATGACGCATGGTAATCCAGATACATACCCTCAAGTAGGACGCATTGCTGGATTTATTCCTAAAGATAAAGTCATAGATGTATGTGAAGCATTACTTACAATTCAACGTGATCTCGGTAATCGTTCAAATCGTAAAAATGCACGTTTTAAATATACAGTAGATCGTTTTGGTGTAGACAATATTGTTAAAGAATTAAATACACGTCTAGGCTGGGAAATCAGTGAAGCTCGTGAATTTAAATTTGAACATAATGGCGATCGTTTAGGTTGGATTGAAGGTGAAAAAGGTGTATGGAATTATACATTATTCATTCAAAATGGACGTGTAAAAGATACAGAAGACTATAAGTTAAAAACGGCGTTAAGAGAAATTGCAGAAACACATACTGGTGATTTTAGATTATCTCCAAATCAAAATTTAATTATTGCTAATGTAACTGAAGAGAAAAAAGCAGATATTCAATCTCTTATTGATAAATACGGTTTAACTGATGGTAAAAATTATAGTGGTTTAAGACGTAATTCAATGGCTTGTGTAGCATTTCCAACTTGTGGTTTAGCAATGGCTGAATCAGAACGTTATTTACCAACGCTATTATCTAAAATTGAAGATTTACTAGATGAAGCTGGTGTTAGTGAAGAAGAGATTACTATACGTATGACAGGTTGTCCTAATGGTTGTGCAAGACCTGCATTAGCTGAGATTGCATTTATTGGTAAAGCGCCTGGCAAATATAATATGTATTTAGGCGGAAGCTTTAATGGTGATCGCTTAAATAAACTATACAAAGAAAACATCGATGAAAAGGAAATCCTTGAAAGCTTAAGACCTATTTTAATGGATTATGGAAAATCACGTCTCGAAGGTGAACATTTCGGTGACTTCGTTATTCGTTCGGGTGTAGTAGCTAAAGTTCATGATGGTAGAGATTTTCACAGCTGATTTTTTAAAGAAATAGAAGGCGAACGGGGTGATAAGATGGGAAAGGTTTATCTTGTAGGTGCAGGACCTGGTGATCCTGATTTAATAACTGTAAAAGGTATGAAAGCGATTCAAGCGTCAGATGTGATTTTATATGATCGCTTAGTAAATAAAGAGATTTTAGATTTTGCAAAACCCAACACAAAGTTCTTCTATTGTGGTAAAGATCCAAATAAGCATTCATTGCCACAAGAGGAAACAAATCGTATGTTAGTGAATTTAGCGAAAAAAGGTCATACCATTACACGATTAAAGGGTGGCGATCCTTTCGTTTTTGGACGTGGTGGTGAAGAAGCAGAGATATTAGCGGATAATCAAATTCCATTTGAAGTTGTTCCTGGTATTACATCAGGAATTGCAGCTCCTGCTTATGCAGGAATTCCTGTTACTCACAGAGATTATAGTTCCTCAGTTGCGTTTGTTACAGCTGTGAATAAACCAGGTATGACGAAAGAAGCATATTGGGAACATTTAGCGCATGGTCCTGAAACATTGTGTATTTATATGGGTGTAAAACGTTTGCCTGAAATTTGTGAACTATTAGTGCGTCATGGTAAGTCAGTAGATACACCTGTAGCGTTAGTACATTTAGGGACAACAGTTTCTCAAAAAACAGTCACTGGAACATTAGGTAGCATTGTACAACGTGCATCTGAAATCAAAAATCCTGCAATGATTGTGATTGGTGATGTTGTAAATATGCGCCAAAAAATTAGCTGGTTCAAAGAACAAGTATCAGATGTTGAAATGACATTACCATAATTTGAAAAATATCTAATATAGGAGGACGACAATATGAACCATATGCCGCTCATGATTGATTTAAGCCAGAAATCGATTGTCATAGTAGGTGGCGGAAAAGTTGCAACCAAAAGAGCTTCAACTTTAATCGAATATTGTGCTGATGTTCATATTGTTAGTCCTACTATTTCAACAACTTTAAAAGAATTATTAGATAACGAAAATATCACTTGGAGTCAAAAAGAATTTGAGCCACAAGATGTTGAACATGCCGACCTTGTAGTGATTGCCACAAATAATAACGACGTCAATACAAAGGTGTTAGAAAGTGTTCCTCATCATGCATTGTGTAATCATGCTTCGAAAGCCCAAGTTGGAAATGTTACGATTCCAAGTATTTTAAAACGTGGAAAACTTTCTATTAGCGTGTCAACCAATGGAGCAAGTCCTAAATTGAATAAAAAAATTATTTCAAGAATAAGCGATATGTACGATGAATCATATGAAATGTATATTGATTTTTTATATGAAAGTAGACAACTAATTAAACGATTATCAATCGAGCCATCTAGGAAACAGGAGTTATTACAACACATTTTATCTGATGAGTATTTAGATGAGGTTAAGCAACAAGAATTCACACGATGGCTTCATTTGCAAGTTTAGGTATGAAGGGATATGTGATATATGAGAAAATTGTTTATATTTGCATTAGCTGGATTTTTAGCACAACTTGTTGATGGATCACTCGGAATGGGATTCGGTGCTTCCTCATCATCCATATTATTAACATACGGCATAGCACCTGCGATTGTTTCAGCAACGGTACACTTTTCAGAAATAGCAACGACTGCTGCATCTGGTACATCACATTGGAAATTTGAAAATGTACATAAGCCAACCATGTTGAAACTCGCAATACCAGGATCAATCAGTGGATTTATCGGTGCAGCATTATTAACTCAAATACATGGTGACTATATTAAACCTTATATAGCACTATTCTTACTTTCAATGGGTTTTTATATTTTGTATCAGTTCTTATTTAAACGTCACAAAGCCATTCATACACACGTAGGCACACTTAGTAGTGCGAAACTTGTTCCACAAGGAGCCTGCTGGATTTCTAGATGCCATTGGTGGTGGAGGCTGGGGACCAGTCAATACACCGTTGTTACTTGCAAGTCGTAAAATTCAACCACGCTATGCCATTGGTACAGTGTCTGCAAGTGAGTTTTTTGTAACACTTTCAACATCATTAAGTTTTATTATCTTTTTAGGATTTACCCAAATTAATTGGTGGTTTGTCATTGCATTAAGTATAGGCGGTATGATTGCCGCACCAATTTCAGCCTATTTAACTAAAATATTACCCATTAATATTTTAGCAATTTGTGTAGGTGGTCTTATTATTTTTACAAATAGTAATGCTTTAATGACGTATTTCATCCAAGACACTACAGTGACAAATGTTATTCGATTCGCAATTATTTGTGCGATTATTGTATTAGTTATTATTACTATTATTCGTAACAAAAAATTGTCTTTTTCTTATAAATAAAGCCGAGTAAACTAATCAAAATAATTAGAAAAGGAGTTATCAACGATGCCAACAAATGAAGATATTATCAATTATACAATTAAGCCACATGGTGGAGAGTTAATTAATCGAGTTGTAGAAGGAAAAGAAAGAGAAGCATTAATTGAAAAAGCGAACGCTTTTAAAGCATTAACTTTAAATCCTTGGTCAATTTCAGATTTAGAATTAATAGCTATTGGTGGTTTTAGTCCACTTACTGGATTTATGGGAGAAGCGGATTATAAAAAAGTTGTTGAAGATACACATCTTGAAAATGGACTAGTATGGAGTATTCCTATCACTTTACCTGTCACTGAGGCACAAGCTAATGAACTTAATATTGGTGATGATATTGCTTTATATGGTGAAGATGGCGTACTTTATGGTACTTTAAAACTTGAAGAAAAATATACGTATGATAAAGAAAAAGAAGCTCAAAATGTCTATGGTACGACTGAAGAAGCCCATCCAGGTGTCAAAAAAGTATATGAAAAAGGAAATGTTTATTTAGCAGGTCCTATTCAATTAGTAAATCGTCCTAAACATGATGAATTTTCAGATTATCATTTAGATCCTGCTGAAACACGTCAATTATTCAAAGACTTAGGGTGGAAAACAGTAGTCGGATTCCAAACACGTAATCCTGTCCACCGTGCACATGAATATATTCAAAAATCTGCATTAGAAATTGTAGATGGCTTATTATTAAATCCTTTAGTTGGCGAAACTAAAGCAGATGATATCCCTGCAGATGTACGTATGGAAAGTTATCAAGCTATCTTGAAAAATTACTTTCCTAAAGATAGAGCACGTTTAGTTATCTATCCTGCAGCGATGCGTTATGCAGGTCCACGTGAAGCAATTTTACATGCTACAGTTCGTAAAAATTATGGTTGTACACATTTTATTGTTGGACGTGATCACGCAGGTGTTGGTGATTATTATGGGACTTATGAAGCACAAGAGCTTATCTCTCAATTTGAAGATGAATTAGATATTCATATTTTAAAATTTGAACATGCATTTTACTGCGAAAAATGTGGCAATATGGCTACAGCTAAAACGTGTCCACATGATGCATCAGACCATGTACATTTAAGTGGTACGAAAGTAAGAGAAAAATTACGTAATGGCGAATCATTACCAAAAGAATTCTCAAGACCTGAAGTTGCAGAAGTATTAATTAAAGGATTAAGACAAAAGTAATTTGGGGGAGTATATAAAATGAGTCAATCAACAAATATTACATGGCATGATTCAGAAGTAACTAAAGAAGATAGACAACGTCAAAATGATCATAAAAGTGCTGTCATTTGGTTTACAGGTTTATCTGGTTCTGGTAAGTCAACAATCTCTGTGGCACTTGAAAAGGCTTTATTTGAAGAAGGCAAACATTCATATCGATTAGATGGCGATAATGTCCGTCACGGTTTAAATAAAAACTTAGGTTTTAGTCCAGAAGACCGTAAAGAAAATATTCGTCGTATCGGTGAAGTAAGTAAATTGCTTGTAGATGCAGGAACAATAGCAATTACTGCATTTATTTCTCCATATAGAGAAGATCGTGATGAAGTACGTGACATTCTAGAAGACGGAGAATTCATTGAAGTATATACGGAGTGTAGTGTAGAAGAATGTGAGAAACGAGACCCTAAAGGTTTATATGAAAAAGCACGTTCAGGTGAAATTAAAGAATTTACAGGAATTAGTGCACCTTATGAAGCGCCAAAACATCCTGAAATAACTATTAATACTGAAACACAAAGTATAGATGAATCAGTTGAACATATTCTTAATTACTTAAAAGAACACCAATATATTTAATGAATAACCAAACGAGTGAGATAACGAATTCAAAATGAATGTTATCTCACTCGTTTTTTGCTATACATTCTTAAAAATAATAAATAATATTCCCCTATGTTATGAAATAAAACATATTTAAAATAATCAGATATATTACATCATTTGTAATGACACTGTTGATTAAATTGATAAAAAGATTGATATTAAAGTGTTTTGATGATGTAACAAAAGAGAGATTTAATTACAAAAACCGTCGTATTATTATGATTCAATTACAAGGTATTAACAACGCCCACAAACGCTTGTTTATCTGATAAAGTATGTCTTGTCGTTAATTAACGAGAAAAAATAATTCGAAGTAATTTAATATTGAGATGTCATTTGAAAGTAGCCACGTGATAAATAAAAGAAGAATGTTTTAAAATTCTAGGAGGATATTTAATTATGAAAAAAATCGCTACAGTAACTATCGCCACAGCCGGAATCGCTACAGTTGGATTTGCGCATCATGACGCACATGCAGCGGAAAATAATGGATATAACCCTAATGACCCAACTTCATATAGCTACTCTTATACAATTGATCAACAAGGTAACTATCATTACACATGGCAAGGTAATTGGAGTCCTGATCGTTTAAATCACACTAATGATTCAAATAATAGTCAATCTAACTATAATAATTACAATAATAATAACTATAATTACAATAGCAATTATTCATATACAACAAACAACAATCAATCTTATACAACTAATAATACGACAGGTGGATTAGGCGCTAACACTGCGTCAACATCAGATAGTAATGTAAAAGTTACAACTCAAAGTGCACCAAGAACACAATCAACTGCTTCAACTCAAGCATTCTTAGGTAAAACAAATTCAGGTGCGAATTACTATACTTGGGGTCAATGTACATATTATGTATATGACAAAGTTGGTGGCACAATTGGTAATACTTGGGGAAATGCAAATAACTGGGCTAACGCAGCAGCGCAATCTGGTTATACTGTAAACAATACACCTAAAGCAGGTGCTGTAATGCAAACGACTCAAGGTGGTTATGGTCACGTTGCATATGTTGAAAGTGTAAATAGTGATGGTTCTGTTACAGTATCTGAAATGAACTATCAAGGCGTAGGTGTAGTATCTACACGTACAATTTCAGCAAGTCAAGCAAGTTCATACAATTACATTTCATAATTTAAGGAAATGAACTATTAAAAAATTGGTTTAAAATAATGACTAAGATGTTTAAAAGAGCAAGTATATGAATTCAAAACGAATTCTACCTTGCTCTTTTTTATTTTTAAAAATTACATTTAATATGATTTAAATCACTTTATAAAGGGAAATATATAACTACTAATTCCTATAGTGTTCAAATATAAAGGTGGTGATTCACAATGGCGTTAGGAGTACTTCAATGGATCCTAGTGATCGCAATTGTGGTAATTACGATTGGCGTCATATTTGGTCTCATTTGGGGTTCACTTTTTGAGGAACGCTTTTATAGAAGTCGTTCTAAAAAAGAAGAAGAAGCACGTATTGAGAAAAATCTTAAAATGGCAAAAGGGCATACCGATGATGACGTAGTATATGATGAAGAAGGTCGTGCATCACTCAAAGAAGATTATAAAAAACAATAAATATTGATAAACCTTTAAGAATCTTTTTGATTTTTAAAGGTTTTTTCTTATCAAAATATTTATATTAATTAACTTTATGCAATTATATACTTTTAACAAATAAAAGTGATAAAATATATATGTTAAAAAATTCACATGAACTATTTAAAGTTAGGAGTTATTATAATGCTACTGTTTATAGTAGAAATTATCATAATGATTGTAGCCATTATGCTAGGATTGCGCACAGCAGGTGCTTTAGGCTGTGGTATTTTTGCTATTGTGGCCCAACTGATTATGATATTTGGATTTCAACTTCCTCCTGGTTCTGCCCCTGTTACAGCAGTACTAATTATTCTGGCAATTGGTATAGCTGGAGGAACGCTACAAGCTACAGGCGGAATTGATTATCTTGTCTATCTTGCTTCGAAAATCATTGAACGATTTCCAAAATCAATTATTTTTATTGCGCCTATGATTGTATTTGTCTTCGTATTTGGAGTAGGGACTGCAAATATTGCTTTATCACTAGAACCTATTATTGCTCAAACCGCAGTAAAAGCTAAAATCCAACCTAAGCGACCACTGATTGCTTCAGTACTAACTGCTAATTTGGCTTTACTTTGTAGTCCAGCTGCATCTGCAACAGCCTACGTTATTTCAGTACTTGCAGGTCATGAAATTTCAATGGGTCAATATTTGAGTATTGTCTTACCTACATCATTAATCACTATGTTTATGTTAAGTATATTTTGTACGTTTGTAGGACGTAAAAATACAATTACTGAAAGTGAAATTGCTCATACACCTGACATTGATGTAAATCATGCTTTTTCTACAAGAGTAAAGATAGGTGTTTTAGCATTTATTTTGTGTGTGTTTGGTATTCTTACGTTTGGTATTTTTCCTCAATTCATGCCTTCGTTTAATGTCAATGGAAAAGATGTCACTGTATCAATGACAGAGATTGTACAATTCTTTATGTATTTAAGTGCAGCAATTAATTTATTGATGTTGAAAGTGAATACGAGTGATATTCTATCTTCAAATATTACACAATCTGCTATTGGTGCATTATTTGCAGTACTCGGACCTGGTTGGTTAGGTGCGACAGTATTTAACGCACCTCATAATTTACATATCATACAAAATGATGTTGGCAAAACGATTCAAAATATGCCCTGGCTTGTGATTATTCTTGTAGCTGTAGTAGCGATGATTGTTATTTCACAAACAGCAACAGCATCGATTATGGTACCCATCGTCATGAGTATGGGAATTCCACCCATGTATTTTGTAGCAATGGTACAAACATTAAATGTTAACTTTGTTATACCTGCGCAACCAACGTTATTATTTGCAGTTAATTTAGATGAAACAGGACGTACACGACCTACAAGCTTTATTATTCCAGGATTCTTTGCAATAGGTGTTTCAGTTATTGTTGGTTTTATAATAAAAATAATATTAGGATATTAGTTTATAATAGAGTATTTGTAATATAAACGATTTAAAGTTTCATGACAATTTAATAGATTGAGAAGGCCTTTTGTGCCTTTTTGAATATTGAAGAGAAGAATTGTATTCTTCTCTTATTTTTATTTTAAAACAGAGAATTTCAAAAAAATATATATTCA
>OAVR01000203.1_pt1 | contig 23242 bp, 18 predicted proteins | sample 1476451 | NCBI WGS metagenome assembly OAVR01 (sample SAMEA2580105, study PRJEB22360) | human gut metagenome | biome: human gut; feature: human-associated habitat; material: faeces | place: Denmark | collected 2008/2010 | reverse complement strand
GCTAAATGCTTAGTGCTGCTCCAGCTCGGAGTTAGCGTTCACGTTGAGCAGGTCGTACTTAGCGAATGCCTTCGCGGGAACGTCTGCTGCAACCTCGCCGCGCTTTGCCAGCATCTGCAGGGTGCGGACAACAACCGACTCTGCATCGATGTGGAAGAAGCGACGTGCACCCGGGCGGGTGTCTGCGAAGCCGAAGCCGTCAGCACCCAGGGTTGCGAAGTCGTTCGGAACGAACTGGCGGATCTGGTCGGGAACATCCGAAGCGAAGTCGGTGGTCGCGACGATCGGGCCAGCAGCGCCAGCCAGCTTCTGGGTCACGTAAGGAACGCGAGCGGGCTGGTTCGGGTTCAGCAGAGCCTCTTCCTCAGCGGCAATACCGTCGCGGCGCAACTCGGTCCACGAGGTGACAGACCAGACGTCTGCGGAGACGCCCCAGTCCTCAGCCAGCAGCTGCTGAGCCTTCTCAGCCCACGGAACAGCAACGCCGGATGCCAGCAGCTGTGCCTTGGGGCCGGAGGTCAGCGGGGACTCGCTAATCTTGTGGATACCCTTGATGATGCCCTCAACGTCAACGTTTGCCGGCTCAGCAGGCTGGTGAATCGGCTCGTTGTACACGGTCAGGTAGTACATGACGTTGTGGTCTTCGTCCTTGGTACCGTACATCTGCTCGATACCGCGCTCCACGATGTGAGCGATCTCGTAGCCGTAAGCCGGGTCGTAGATCTTGAACGCCGGGTTGGTGGAGGCCAGGATCGGGGAGTGGCCATCGTTGTGCTGCAGACCCTCACCGGACAGGGTGGTACGACCTGCGGTTGCACCGATGACGAAGCCGCGGCACAGCTGGTCGGCAGCAGCCCAGAAGCCGTCGCCAGTGCGCTGGAAGCCGAACATCGAGTAGAAGATGTAAATCGGGATCATCGGCTCGCCGTGGGTGTCGTAGGAGGAGCCCAGTGCGATGAACGCAGCGGTTGCGCCTGCCTCGTTAATACCCACGTGAACGATCTGGCCCTCGGGGGACTCGGTGTAGGTGAGCATGAGCTGGTGGTCAACGGGCACGTAGTTCTGGCCGTTGGGGTTGTACAGCTTAGCCGAGGGGAAGAAGGAGTCCATACCGAAGGTACGTGCCTCATCGGGGGTGATGGGAGCGATACGGTGACCGAAGCCCTTCACACGCATGAGGTCCTTCATCAGGCGGACGAACGCCATGGTGGTAGCAGCGGTCTGCTTGCCGGAGCCCTTCTTGGTCTGTGCGTAGACCTTGGACTCGGGCAGGATAATCTCAGGCTGGGTGTTTGCACGGCCGGGGATGTAACCGCCGAGTTCCTTGCGGCGTGCGTGCATGTACTGCAGTGCCGGGTGGTTTGCCTCGGGCAGGTAGTACGGCGGGTTGTACAGATCCTTCTCCAGCTCCTCGTCGGAGATGGGGATGTTCAGGTGGTCACGGAAGCCCTTCAGTGCTTCCATGGTGAACTTCTTGATCTGGTGGGTGGAGTTACGTGCCTCGAAGTAGGGGCCGAGCTCTGCACCCTTAATGGACTGTGCCAGGATGACGGTGGGCTTGCCCTTGGTCTCCATAGCTTCCTTGTAGGCTGCGTAGAGCTTCTTGTCGTCGTGGCCACCCAGGCGCAGGTTGAAGATCTGCTCGTCGGTCAGGTCTGCAACGAGTTCCTTGGTTTCGGGGTACTTGCCGAAGAAGTGCTCGCGGATGTAGCCACCGTCTTCGCCACGGAAGGTCTGGTAGTCACCGTCGAGGGTCTCGTTCATCAGCTGGATGAGCTTGCCGCTCTTGTCCTTCTTGAGCAGCTCGTCGTAGTCGGAGCCCCACAGGACCTTGATGACGTGCCAGCCTGCGCCGCGGAAGAATGCCTCGAGCTCCTGAACGATCTTGCCGTTACCGCGAACGGGGCCGTCCAGACGCTGCAGGTTGCAGTTGACGACGAAGGTCAGGTTGTCCAGGTGCTCGTTTGCAGCCAGCTGCAGTGCACCACGCGACTCGGGCTCGTCCATCTCGCCGTCGCCCAGGAATGCCCAGACGTGCTGCTCGGAGGTGTCCTTGATCTTGTGGTTGTGCAGGTACTTGTTGAAGGATGCCTGGTGGATAGCGTTCAGGGGGCCCAGACCCATGGAAACGGTCGGGAACTGCCAGAACTCGGGCATGCAGCGGGGGTGCGGGTACGAAGGAATACCGTCTGCGCCCTTGGTCTTCTCCTGACGGAAGCCGTCCATCTGCTCTTCGGTCAGGACGCCTTCAACGAATGCGCGGGAGTAGACACCGGGGGAGGAGTGACCCTGGAAGAAGACCTGGTCACCGCCACCGGGGTGGTTACGGCCGCGGAAGAAGTGGTTCTGGCCCATTTCGTAGAGGTCAGCCACACCTGCGAAGGTGGAGATGTGACCGCCAACGCCGATGCCCTTCTTCTGGGCACGCTGAACCATGATTGCTGCGTTCCAACGAATCCATGCACGGTACTGGCGCTCGAGTTCCTCATCACCGGGGTACTCGGGCTGCTGGTCGGCGGGGATGGTGTTGATGTAGTCGGTCTTGACCAGAGTCGGGACCTTAACGCCCTTTGCGCCAGCTTCCTTGAGCAGTGCGCGAAGGATGTACTCTGCACGCTCGGTGCCGTGAGTCTTGATAAGGTCCTCGAGGGACTCGGCCCACTCCTGGGTCTCTTCTACGTCGATGTCCTTGAAGCCATCGAGAAGGGTGCTCAGGGAGTGCTCGTTCGGTACGTTAGCCAAACTAATCCAACCTCTCTTCTGTGCGGTTGTGAGATCGCCCGCCGCGCGTTGTTGCGTTGTCGAACAATCTTTGTGTTTAAGCGCTATAGGTCCGTAAGACCCACATCGCTTCTTATCTCTACTATCTTAGACCTAAAGGTGCCTCTCTTGGTCTCAAATGAGGGTTTTTGTGATGTGGGTTTCGCATTGTGACTATCTGAGTGGGAAAAATACGCATCAAAAGTACTAGTTAGGGTCTTTTTGCACCTAAATGGCGCGGAATGGTGGGGGTGGCGGAATGGTGCGGAACGAAGGGGTGTGACCCATCTGAGGGGAGGGTGTCAACTATGGCTTGGTGTGGCTTGGTGTGGGGTGCAGTGGGAAAAGGAAAAAAATATTGAGACATAGAACACGCTCCGTGGATTTGCATGTCATATCGAAAGTCCGTATAGTTTTTTCTTGTGTTCGCCACTGGGTCGTCAAACGAAACAGTGAGAACTACGGGTCTTTAGCTCAGCTGGTAGAGCGCCACGTTTACACCGTGGATGTCATCGGTTCGATCCCGGTAGGACCCACCGATTACCCCGGTACCGCAAGGTACCGGGGTTTTTCCGTTCTAAGCACTTTCTCCACGCGCTATATTTCTCCAAGAGTGAGAAGGGCGACTCTTCAGAGCATAAAAGTGCACTCCACCTATATATAGCCTGCCCTCAGCGCGTATCCTTATATACATGACTGAAAACAAGAAGGCACAGATTGGTGTCACCGGCCTTGCTGTCATGGGCGCAAACCTCGCCCGCAACCTGGCACGTAACGGCTACACCGTGGCACTGCACAACCGTTCCGTAGAGAAGACCGACGCACTGCTGGCTGAGCACGGCGCAGACGGCGACTTCATCCGCACCGAGTCCCTGCAGGAACTCGTCGACTCCCTCGAGTCTCCCCGCCGCATCCTGATTATGGTCAAGGCGGGCGCACCCGTCGACGCTGTTATCGAGCAGCTCACCCCCATGCTCGATGAGGGCGACATCATTATTGACGGCGGTAACTCCCACTTCCCCGACACCATCCGCCGCGAGCACGCCCTGGCTGAAAAGGGCCTGCACTTCGTGGGCGTTGGCGTCTCCGGCGGTGAAGAGGGCGCTCTCTGGGGCCCCTCCATGATGCCCGGCGGTTCCGCAGAGTCCTACAAGCACCTCGGCCCCATGCTCGAGAAGATTGCAGCGAAGGCACCCCAGGACGGTGCACCCTGCTGCGCATGGATCTCCACCGACGGTGCGGGTCACTTCGTGAAGATGGTCCACAACGGCATCGAGTACGCCGACATGCAGGTGATCGGCGAGGCCTACGACATTCTCCGCTCCGTGGCAGGCATTGAGCCCGCCGAGCAGGCAGAAATCTTCAAGACCTGGAACGAAGGCGACCTGAGCTCCTACCTGATCGAAATCACCGCAGAGGTGCTCGCACAGGTAGACGCAAAGACCGGCAAGCCCCTGGTCGACGTTATCGTTGACGCAGCGGGCCAGAAGGGTACCGGCCTGTGGACCGCTAAGGCTGGCCTGGACCTCGGTTCCCCCGTCTCCGCTATCGCAGAGTCCGTGTTCGCACGCGCCCTCTCCTCCTCTGAGCGTGAGCAGCGCGAGCAGGCACAGCGCGAACTGCCCGCAGGCCTGATTGCAACCACCGGCATCGGTGCAGGTGACCCCGAGTTCGTTGAGGATGTGCGCCGTGCACTCTTCGCATCCAAGCTCGTTGCGTACGCACAGGGCATGGACCTGCTCACCCGCGCAGGCAAGGAATATGGTTGGGACCTGAAGCTGGACACCATCGCATCGCTGTGGCGTGCAGGCTGCATCATCCGCGCCGAGCTGCTGGGCGACATCATGGCTGCCTACGCAGGCGAAGCACCCGCAAACATGCTGCTGGCACCCGCCTTCAAGAACCTCATGGAGGAGCTCGTTCCTTCCTGGCGTCGCGTGGTGGCTAAGGCGACCGCACTGGGCATCCCCGTGCCGGTGTTCGCTTCCGCACTGTCCTACTACGACGGCCTGCGCCGCGACCGCCTGCCCGCATCCCTGATTCAGGGTCAGCGTGACTTCTTCGGTGCACACACCTACGGTCGTATTGACGAAGAGGGCGCCTTCCACACCATGTGGAGCGGTGACCGTTCCGAGGTGAACGCAGCGGACATCCACGTTCACTAAGCTCCCGTAGCTGAATACGTCAAAGCCCGCGATGCCCAGTTTCGGCTGGATTCTCATCCAGCCGAAGGCGGGCTTTCGTTATATCTTCAATATGTTGTTGCGCGGGGTGCTAAAGAGAAGCGTCCCTAGGGGAAGAACCGTAGGGGAGAGGCGTTGCGGATATTAGCTAGGAGCCTCCAGCCGCGCCTCTACGAGCTCAAAACGCTAACAAGCACTAAATCCACATGGCGGGGTCAATATACTCCACAGCGTCCACCAGCGGCTTCTTCTTCTCCGGGGTACGCGGGCGGTGCTTCGCCGGAATGCCGGTAATAATCGAATCGGCGGGGTGATCGTTGACGACCACGGCGTTCGCACCAATAGCGCTATCGGCACCAATCTCCACCGGACCCAGCACCTTAGCACCGGCACCAATGGTCACACGGTCACCAATAGTGGGGTGACGCTTCACCTTCTCCAGGGAGCGACCGCCCAAGGTCACGCCGTGGTACAGCATCACGTCGTCACCAACCTCAGCGGTCTCACCAATGACAATGCCCATGCCGTGATCAATGAAGAAACGGCGGCCAATGGTCGCGCCGGGGTGAATCTCCACGCCGGTCAGAAAACGCGCAAACTGCGAGAGAGTACGAGCCAGAGCCTTCGTCTCATCCTTCTGCCAGAGCTTATGGGTCAGACGGTGAACCCAAATGGCGTGCATACCCGAATAGTTCAGCGCAATCTCGACAGCGCCGCGCGCAGCAGGATCGTGCTGGCGGACGTTCTCAATATCTTCACGCAGACGCGCAATAAAACTCATGGGTTCCCTTTCCCTCATCGGTCGTGCTCTGTGTATGCGACCTTTCCAAAGGTACCAACAACGGGGCCCTTTCGGCTATTCCCACCGCAATCAGCAATATGATGGACGCACCCGCCCCTATCACTGCTCAACCGCGGCGGATGCACACGGGACGGCAGAAAAGAACAGCCCGGGACCAACAGGGGAGCGGCGGAACAGCTCAGCTCCTCGCCGTACAGTTCGCAGAGGGCATAGAAACGCCCCGCCTGCCGTGTATGCAATCGGCAGACGGGGCGTAGCACTATAGGTCCTCCCGATAACGGGGGCTCAGAAGCTCAATTAGCCGCGGATATCCTCGTACAGAGCGGTAGAGATGTAACGCTCACCGAAGTCGGGAACGATAGCCACAATCAGCTTGTCCTTGTTCTCAGACTTCTTAGCCTCCTCCAGAGCAGCCCATACAGCCGCACCGGAAGAAATACCGCCCAGAATACCTTCCTGGGTAGCCAGCAGGCGGGAGGTACGCATAGCATCCTCAGCGCTGACCGGGGTCACGGAATCGTAGATGCCGCGGTCCAGGGTGTCGGGAACGAAGTTAGCGCCCAGACCCTGAATCTTGTGGGGGCCAACGCGACCCTCGGAGAGCAGCGGGGAGTCCTTCGGCTCAACCGCAACAACCTTCACGTCCGGGTTCTGCTCCTTCAGGTACTTACCGGTACCGGAGATGGTGCCGCCGGTGCCAATACCCGCCACGAAGATGTCGACCTTACCGTCGGTTGCTTCCCAAATCTCGGGGCCGGTGGTGTTGTAGTGAATGGTGGGGTTCGCCTCGTTGGAGAACTGGGACGCCAGGATAGCGTTCTCGGTGGTCGCAACGATTTCCTTAGCCTTCTCCACAGCGCCGCGCATACCCTCGGTACCGGGGGTCAGCACAATCTGAGCACCGTAAGCGCGCAGCAGCACGCGACGCTCAGCAGACATGGTCTCCGGCATGGTCAGGATCACGCGGTAACCGCGAGCAGCACCCACCATAGCAAGCGCAATACCGGTGTTACCGGAGGTGCCCTCAACAATGGTGCCGCCGGGCTTCAGCTCACCCGACTTCTCAGCAGCGTCAATGATGGCGCGGCCGATACGGTCCTTAACCGAACCAGCGGGATTGTAGAATTCAAGCTTGACCGCTACGTTACCGGGAAGACCCTCGTCCAGTCGGTTCAGCTTAACCAGGGGGGTCTGGCCGGTTGCTTCAACAATGCTGTTGAGAATCTTTGCCATGGGGTGCTCCTTCATGAGCTTGGGGGAGGCCAGCCGCGACGGGGTCTCCACGATGAATAATCGGTTACGTGGCAACTCTACTACTCACCGGCGGCAGGTTTAAACCTGCGGTCACAGTTCGTAATAATGCCAGAGAAAAACCTCAAGGAACGAGGTTCAGAAAGAGGGTACAGAAAAGCGCCGCACAAACCCTTTCTCGACAAAGGATGATGAATGTGCGGCGCTCTCTAGAAACATTATGTAGCCCAAAAGACAACCTCTGTATATAAGAGTAGTGATGAACTCCGTTCACCGCAAGCTGGAGCCACAAATTTTATTGCCATCAATGGAAAAAACAGTAGAAAACCGCATCCTGAGATGGAAAAGACGCAAAAGCGGGGGAGAAAACCAGCCTCAGAGGACTAGTTGATGTCCATGTGAAGGTCCCACTTGTTGTTCAGGTAGCGGCCAACAGCCTCACCAAACATCTTCACGTGACGCTTATCAGCCGCCACGGTCTGCTCCTTGCCGTCCTTGAACAGCTTCTCACCCAGATCAACGTTCAGAGTCACGGTCCAGTTGTACGCACCCTGCGCCAGAACCGGCTGCTTGGTGCCAATAGTCAGGGTAGCGGTCGGGTTCACGTACCAGGTCTTCTTCTCATCAATACCGGCCTTGGTGGAGTCCGCGTACTTCTTCATCGCCGCCAGGGTCTCCTGGTCGGTGCTGACCTCGTTCATGTAGTGCATATCGCCGGTACGCAGCAGGTACTCAAATGCCGCACCGAAGTACGCCAGAGCCGCCGCAAAGCCAGCCACCGAATTCTGGTGCATAGCCTCCGGAACGATCGGGGAAGGAACATTCTGCGGCGGGTGCTCAGCGTTACCCGGCTGGTACTCGCCGTGATCCTCCATCTTCTCCAGCTTCGCTACGCCGCTGTAATCCTTATTGTCGTTGGGCAGCGGAGAGTTCGTCGCAGTAGCCGAAGCCGAAGCAGAAGCGGAAGCAGACGCCGAAGCCGACGCAGAAGCGCTCGGCGACGCGGTAGCAGACTCAGATGCTGCAGCAGAAGCGCTCTCAGAGCCAGAAGCGGAAGCAGACGCCTCAGAAGTAGCCTTAGAGCCACAAGCCGCCAGCAAAGCCATAGAGCTGACGCCCAGCACACCCAGCGCCGCGCGGCGGGTCAGGTTCTCGGACATAGTGATACCTTTCAGTCAGTCGGTGATTGCAACCAGTTTAGCCGCAAACCCAACAGGATACAGAGTTGAGCGGACGAAGCGTGAGAATCGCCTCGCAGATAAAAGCGTTATGACGAACTATGACGCCGCAGAGGTGGCGGACGCCTCAACGGACGCCTCAGCAGAAGTGGCGGCAGAAGAGGGCACAGAAGCCGAACCGGATGCCGCGCCGGACGCCGCAGCACTCGCGGTGGAAGCGCCGCCCTGGAGCGTCGCACCGTACGCCACGCTCAGCTCCCACATCTTAGAATCAGCGTGGTAGCGACCGCGGAAATCGCACTCCTGAACCGTTACCCGAGAAGCCGGACCCGCCGCAGTAGCAGTAGCAGAAGCCGAAGCAGTGGGGGACGCCGCGTCAGACACCAGCGCATCCTCGGACGGCTCAGTAGGCTCAGCAGAAGTACTCGCGGAGGCGACCACCGGCTGGATCTTGCCCTCAGCCACCGCCTCCGCACCAAAGTCCAGAGTGTACTTGCCCTTAAACAGCAGATTGCCATCACTCATAATGGACGGCTGCGCACTCGAAAGCGCATAGGAAGCCGACGGATTCACATACCAGGACCCCTTCTCCACACCCGCAAGAATAGAAGCCGACAGGGCATCCACCTCAGAGCGAGTCTTCGACGACAGCTGAATACCGGTCGAGAACGCATCCGTGCTACCGGTCTTCACCAGGTAATCCATAGCCGCTGCAAAATAAGCAATCGCCTCATGGAAACCCGTCACCGTATTCGCCGACAGAGCATCAGTCACCTTCGGCTTCGGAGCGTTACGCGGCGGATGTTCTACCGTGCCCTGCTCATAATTCACTGCACCCTCATAGTGGGTGTACTCCACCAGACCCGAATAGTTCTTACCATCATCACTGTACCCATTCGGGTTAGCGCTCGACTTCGAACCATTCAGGCTACCACCCTGAGAACCTGCCTGCTGGCTAGATCCACCCGAACCGCACGCGCTCAACAGCGCCGCAGAACCGGCAACAGCAGAAACGCCCACACCCAGGCGCATCAGGGAGCGGCGAGAGAAAGACTGAGAAAAAGAAGACATAAGAGAAAAACCTTGAATCCAGGAAAGCTCGTTACTACCAGAGTAAAACAAATCATGCCCTAACCCGAGTGCGAGTTAGGGCATGATGCCTCATCCATCTGAGGGCTTAAAGGTTGTCACCATTAGAATTGCCGCCATTACCGGAGTTGCCGGAATTGCCAGCATTACCGCCGTTAGCGGCACCACCATTATGCGGCTGAGCCGAAGCCTGAGCCTCGTACTCATCCTGAATCGTCAGAGTCCAGTCATTATCGTGGCGCACACCGGTAACCACCAGACCGCGCTCAGTACGGCGCACCTTCTCAGACATCTCCGCGGGAGCACCGTCAATCACCACGGTCGGACCCAAATCAATCACCAGGTCAAAGGTCCACTGCACGCTCTTCTTCACCAGCGCAGGAACTGCAGTGAACGCAGACATGGTCACCTTCGGCGACACAAACCAATCACGATTCTGCGAGCTCTCATTCGACTCATCCATAAACGAAGAGAACGAAGCAATGAATTTCTCATCAGCCTTCGAGTCACGCAGCGGAGCCGCATCACCGGTCAGCACCAGGTAATTGATCGCCGCATACACGAAAGCAATCGAATCGTACAGACCCTGCACCGAGTTCTCCGACGCGCTCGCCGGACGCTTGGGGAACGGCACGTTCTGAGCGGGCGCAGACTCGGTCGCCGGAACGAAATTACCCTTCTTCTCATAGTTGTCGAAGGTGACCTCGCCGCTAAAATCAGTACGCGCAGAAGCCGAAGGGGAAATCTGAGGGGTATCCGCATCAGCGTTTTCACTGGTGGAAGAAGAACCACCGCACGCAACCAGCAGGGCGCTCAAAGACACGCCCGCAACGCCCGCACCCGCATAACGCAGAGCAGAACGGCGGCTGATACCGGTGGTGGAACTGGGAAGCCCGGAGGTCATGGGGAAAAGCGCCACGGAATACCTTTCGAGTGAGAATCTCAGGTGAGAGACGAGTGAGAGAACGCCTCGACGAGCGGATATCACACGCGGACATCCCTCTAGAGACAGTCCTAAGTATAACGCGCCCCCGCCTTCACACCCGTGCGTACCAGTGCTCAAAGGAGCGTGATATGCCGCCCATCAGCGAACTTACCGTGACTAGGAACTTAGTGGAACCAGCGGGAGCATCGCACCGGATGGGGTGAAAGAGGGGACGCGTTCATCGTCTATAGGGGGAGGGGCTACTCGGTCTCTAGGGGCTACTGGGCGCCCTCACCGGGAACACCACCGGGAACGCCGGCAGGTGCCTCAGCGCCGCCAGCAGCACCGCCCGCATCGGGGGCACCGGGCGCTACGGTCGGCTGAGCCGTCGCAGCTGCGATGCTCCCGGCCTGGGTAGCGGCAGGCTGAGGAGCCTGAGCCGCGCCACCCTGACCGGTGCCGGTCTGTGCGCCACCATTCTGGGAACCAGTGTACTGACGGGAACCGCCCTGACCTGCACCGTTCTGTGCGGCAGGAGCCTGCGCACCACCGTTCTGTGCGGCACCATTCTGAGCAGTGCCCTGAGGCGCGCCGTTACCCGAAGTATTCGCGCCGGCATTCGCACCAGCATTAGCCGCCACAGTGCTGTCATCAGTCACCGTCGGGGTATAGGTCGAGGAAGGATGCGCGCGCGGAGTCTGAGTCGGCTTCGGAGCCAACGCAGGATCGTACTGCTGAGGCGAAATCACGACCCAGCGCTTCGCCTCCTCATCGTACTCAGCGTACAGAGCCTTAATCTCCGGGGCCTCAGTGTCCTCCAGAGGCTTGGTCGTATTGGTTGCCTTCTCAACCCGCATGCCGTGTGCCTGAGTCACGGTGCACGCCCACGAATACTTCGTGCCGCGGGTCGTCGGCTGCTTATCGGTCAGGCGGAAAGTCCACTCGCCGCCCACCAGCCAGTTCGTGCCGGTCGCGTAGAACACGCGCAGCTTCTCCAGCGCCGCACGGTTGGTAGAGTTCTGAGCCTGAACCACCTGCAGAGCAGGACCCGGGTCACCGGTCATGCGGGCATAGTTCACCGCCGCCGCAAAATACGCGAAAGTGGCGCGCAGACCGCGGGCGTTCTTGTCGTACATGCTCTCATCCTCAATCGGGATGGGCACGGCACTCGCCTTAGAATCAACGCTTGCCGGGCCGGCAGTCGGCTCAATCGTGTACACCTGACCGGTTTCCGGGTCGGTGCTGCTCATCGGGGCCGCACCGTTGCCCGCAATGTACTTAGTCCACTTCAGCTCGCCCGACAGATTGTCGTAGGCACCCGCAATCGAAGCGGAAGCAGTGGGGGAGGCAGTCGCCTCCTCAGTCTTTTTGGAACCGCAAGCGGCAAGCATCGCACCCAGGGCGGCGGTGCCCGTAAGCGCAATAAAGTGGCGGCGGCTGTGAATCATAGTGATCCCCTTGAATGTGCTGTGATGCGGAAGTATCGGTGATAAGTGAAGAGCTCACGCTCTAATTCTCAGCCTAACATCACGCCCCTACAGGAGGGCGCGAAGCAGTCACCCGCAGGGCGGGTAGACGCGTATTGAGGCGAAAATGGGCGGACCTCATCTAGCCCTAGCCTATAGATTTCACGCGTGGCACACAAATAAAAGCTCTCATCCGTGCCTCATATCACCCAATATGACGGGTTCTTTGAGGCACGGATGTAAAGAAGCTTTAGGCTGAGCCTCGAATATAACGAGTCGCCTTAGAAGAGGTGCTCTCATTCGGGGTCGGGTGCGCACTCGGAATATTCGCGGACGGTTCAGCGGTAGCCGCAGGGGTAGCGGTAGCACTCGGGGAAGAGTTCGGATCCTCCAGCATCTGCCAGCCCTCTTCACCAAAGTAGACGTACGCATCCGCCTTCTGATTGCTGCCGTAGATACCGGTGAGCTGCTCACGCTGACGGGTCTCATGGTTGAACAGGAACGCGTTCTCGTCCACCTTCAGGGTCGCCTTCCAACAGTAGACGTCCTGCTCGGTAGCGGGCACCGGCTGAGGGGAGCTCAGGTTAATGCACATGGGGTGGTTGTTCTTAGAGACCAGCCAGCCAATGTTGTAGCGGTAGATATCGCGGTACATCTGCGCCATCTGACTAAAGTGCTCCTGGCCGGGCAGATCCATGAAGGGATTGGTGTCACCAGTGAGGAGCATATAGTTCTGCGCCGCACCCCAGTACTGCAGGAAGGCGTGCAGACCCTCGACAGTGCGCTCTTTAGCTTCCGGGGGCATGGTGGGGCGGGGGACATTGACGGCTCGATGGCTCAGGGTGCCGTTTGAGAAATTTCCGGAACGCTCAAAGAACTGATCCGGCAAAAGAGCCGGTCCGCGACCATCCAGAGCCGATGCGGGCAGAGGCTCGGCATACGTAATACTGCGCGTGGTGGTCGCAGAATTAGTCTGGGCGCTCTGAGGAGCAAACTTGGTAGGGGAAGGGTTAGCGAGTGGTTGAGGGCGAGAAACTGCGCTGGGGCTGCAAGCGCTTGCGAGTGCACTCAATGCTGCTCCGGAAGAAAGAGCAAGAAGATGGCGACGTGACAGCGAACCGAACATACGCAACCTTTCGCAAGAGTAAAGACGGGCAGGCAGTAATGGGTAGCTCGGATGCAGTGAACCTCAACGGCAGTAAATTTTGCATGCAGTTGCGTGAGGGTTCGGTGAGCGTTCCCGATGGATGTGGCATACCGCGGTGAGTACGGATGCGATAGAAAGGGCAGGTCAGAAGCCACCTGAAGGAATCGGTATGGGTTATGACCTGCCTGGTTGTCGTGCTCAATGATTCTAAGCGTACTTTCAGGTTCACAATGACCATATCTGCGCTTGAGCGTAAAAAGTTATCAAATCTTAATATTTGCCCGTTTTATGCGGGTTATAAAACGTACCAATGTGTTCCGAGTAACCGCATTGAAATGTGCCGATTTCCTGCGGAAACTCAAGGATTTTCTAACCTGTTCTTCTTGTGAATAAATCATAAATTGGAGTTGTTGCACCCAGTGTGCAAGTAGTATCTCAACCTCTTCAGGTTGTCCAAACACCTATCAAAAACACCTCAATATGAGCCCCCAAACAACCCGTAGCCGTAACGCGCCCACCGCAACGCCCACACATGGCATGAAGCAGGTGCACCCTATGGGACAATAGCGCTGTGACTACCACCGACTATGCGCAGCTCAAAGCAGCTCGCGAACTGCTCACTCGAATCCCCCTCCCGCTCGACGTAGAAGCCGGCGAAACCCCCGGCACCCCCTACACCGTCGCCCACGACGGCACCGCCGAGCACGGCACCGCCACCGCGCGCACCCTACTCGCCGCCATGGCACGCCAACTCGACGACTACATCCTGCCGCGCAGTGCCAGCGTCGACAACCCCCTCACCATCGTGGTCGGAGGCTCCACCGGCGCCGGCAAATCCACCCTCGTCAACACCCTGCTCGGCGAACCGCTCACCCAGTCCGGCGCGATTCGACCCACCACCCGCCACCCCGTACTCCTGCACCGCGCAGAAGACGAAGCGGCGCTGTCTCCCGAACGCTTCCTGCCCACCCTGCCGCGCACCCGTACCTCCGGCATGAACGCCGGATCGCAGGCACTACCCGGCCTCGACCCGAAGATTGCGCGCGCCCTCATTCCTATTACTACCTCGGCGCTACCGCAGGGCATCGCGCTCATTGACGCACCCGATATCGACTCCGTCTCCGAGGAAAACCGCACCCTCGCCAAGGAACTGCTCTCCGCCGCAGACCTGTGGCTCTTCGTCACCACCGCCAACCGCTACGCCGACGCCGTGCCCTGGGAACTGCTCCACGAAGCCGCCGCACGCTCCATCGCAATTGCCGTGGTGCTCAACCGCGTGCCCGAAGGTGACGAAGAAGCCATCGAAAACGACCTGCGACGCATGCTCGACGAGGCGGGAATCCACGCTGTACTGATTCACACCGTCACCGAACAGCCTCGCGACGAAAAGGGCATGCTCGCCCCCGTCAGCCTCGCACCGCTGACCCTGTGGATCCGCGAACTCGGCGCCGACGCACCCGCCCGCGCCGCCATCGCCCGGCAGACCCTCGCCGGTGCCGTCGACACCCTCGCCGGAAACCTGCAGGTACTCGCCGCCGAACAGGCACGCCAGCAGGCGGCACACCAGTCGCTTGCCACCATCGCCGCCGAAGAATACGAGGACGCGCTGACCACCATCGACGGTGCCCTCTCCGACGGCTCCCTGCTACGCGGCGAAGTGCTCTCGCGCTGGCACGACTTCGTGGGAACCGGCGACTTCTTCCGCTCCCTCGACAGCACCATCGGCCGCCTGCGCGACCGCGTCGGCTCCGCCCTGCGCGGCCAGCCCGCCGCCGCCCAGAAGGTAGAGGACGCCCTCGAAAGCGGCATCCACGCCGTCGTGCTGGATGCAGCTGCCCGCGCCTCCGAGGGCACCGTCAAACCCCCCGCCCCCGCGGGCGTGCCAGCCGCGCCGGACGCTCCCTGCTGGCACGCCTGGATGCGCCGCAGGCTACCTCTGCTGTGCCCGAACAGAACGCAGAAGCTAAGGGCGAGGTGCAATCCGCCGAGGACATCTTCTCCGCAGCCGTTGCCGAGCAGATTCGCCTCTGGCAGGGCTCCGTGCTCGAAATGATTCGCGAAGAAGGCGCCGATAAGCGCAAGCGTGCCCGCTTCCTCTCCCTGGGCGTGAACGCCGCCGCCGTCATGCTCATGGTCGCCGCGTTCAGCCTCACCGGTGGTATTACCGGTATTGAGGCGGGCATTGCGGGCGGTAGCGGCGTGGTCGGCACCAAGCTGCTCGAGTCCATCTTTGGTGAAGATGCCGTGCGCCGCATGGCAACCCGCGCCCGCACCGACCTGCTTGAACGCATGGCTGATCTGCTCACTGAGCACGCCCAGCCTTTCACCGCCGTGCTCGAAGAAACCGATCCGCAGGCTGACGCCGAAGAGATTTACCGCGCCGCCGAACAGGTACAAGCGATCGCAGCGGAAATGAGCGCGCAGAGCCAAGCCGCAGCCCACACTAACGGCACGGTTGCTCGCTAAACCACTCCGGACAGGCACCCCGCACCACAGACGAAGAAATAACGCACTATGACTACCCCCGAGAAGAAACTCGAGAACGCCGAGCGCAATACTACTGAGCGCAACACCGAGCGAGGCGCCACCCCCGCCGTGGCAACCTCGCCCTTCGCGCGCTCCGTCGCATCCCTCAAGGACGCCATCAGCTACGGCGAAGGACGAGTCCCCGAAACCGTGCTGCTCGACGCCGCCGCAACCCTCGAACGCCTCAGCCAACGCCGCGAACTCTCCACCGAACACACCGTCATCGGCTTCTTCGGCGCGACCGGCAGCGGCAAATCCACGCTCTTCAACGCCATCGCCGGACAGAACATTGCCCTCTCCGCGCCCACGCGCCCGACCACCTCCACCGTGCAGGCGGCAATCTGGGAAGCAGAAGGCAGCGAAGAGCTACTTGACTGGCTCGGTATCGACAAGCGCGTCTACCCGCAAACTCAGGCGCTCGCCGCCGAAGGAGAGGCAACCGAGGGTAATAAGGCAACCGGGGGAGCGGCGGCACCCAACGCCGTCACCGAACCGGCACCCGGACTCTTCAACCGCATCCGCCGAGCCGTCGGTGGACGCGGCGAAATGCGCACCCGCACCGGCGGCCTCATCCTGTTGGACATGCCCGACTTCGACTCGGTCACCACCACCAACCGCGACCTCGCCGCCCGCATGATGCGCTACGTGGACGTACTCGTCTGGGTTGTCGACCCCCAAAAATACGCCGACGCCGTCATCCACCGCGACTTCATGGTGCCGCTTGCCGCATCCGGCGCGCAGGCGCTCTGCGTGCTCAACCAGGCGGACAAACTCGCGCCCGCCGAGGTGCCCGCCGTGCTCGCATCCCTCACTCGCCTGCTCCAGGCTGAGGGCACCGAAGCGCACCTGCTCTCCGCACCTATCGCCGTCTCCGCGCGAACCGGTGAGGGCATCGACGTGCTCCGCGACCTGCTCGCCCAGGTAGCCGCCGCCAAGAGCCTATCCCTGCAGCGAACCGACGCGCAGCTGCACGCCACCGCCTCCCAGCTGCGCACCTACGCAGGGGGAGAAGGCACCGTACTCGCCGGAGCCTACGCCCTCGACGCGGAGCAGAAGCTCGTGAAGGCATGCTACACCTCCAGCCAGGCAGAGCAGGTTTTGCAGGCGGCAACCGCCTCCTACCGCCGTACTGCGGGTCAGCACACCGGCTGGATTCTCACCCGCTGGATGAGCCGCCTAAAGGCTGACCCCCTGCGCCGTCTGCACCTGGGGCAGCAAGACGAAACGAAGAGCACGTCTAAGGCTGAGAAGTCCGCGGGCATGCTCGGTTCCGATAGCGAGAACGCACCCGAGCTGGTGGCATCCTCGCTACCCCCGCTGAGCGCCGCGCAGAAGGCTGGCATGGCAAACGCTGTGCGCCAATACAGCAAGCAGATGGCGGCTCGCATCGACGAACCGTGGAAACGCAGCATGAAGGAAGCCGCCCTCTCCCGCGAGGCGGAGCTACCCGAACTGCTCGAACGCGACATGGTGCGCATCGACTACGGTCTGGGTCGCACCCGCGCCCCCTGGGTCATCTTCAATGCCCTGCAATGGATCGCGCTACTGAGCGCCCTGGTAGGTGTCGGCTGGCTGACCCTGATTTCCGGCATGGCATACCTGCAGATTCAGCTGCCGCCCGCCCCGACCCCCGAAGGCTCCCCAGTGCCCCTGCCGACCCTGCTTCTGCTGCTGGGTGTGTTGCTCGGTATCGCCTCGGCGGGTGTGGGTAGGCTACTTACCGCCATGGGCTCACGTTACTACGCACGTAAGCTGCGGGGTCGCCTGCAGACCGGCGTGGAGAAGGCGGTGCAGTCCTGCGTGGTCGCCCCGGTACAGCTGGAAGCAAAGCGCCTCAACGCCTACCGCAAGGCGCTGGACATTTAGCGGACCAGCTTCCGAGAAGCAAGAGCACACAAAAGAATCCCTCACCACCTCAAACGAGGCAGGGAGGGATTCTTTTCGTTAGATCTACACGCTACTGAAGCTTAGTCTCCTTCAGTACTCTCAGCGCAGGGAGCCTGCTGAGACGCCGCAAGCTCACGCAGACCGTCCGTAATCGCCTGAGCAGCCTTAACGACCAGCTCGGGGTAGTTGCGGTTCGGCTGGCGGGTCATACGGTCAATCGGGCCTGAGATAGACACCGCAGCAATCACCTTGCCGCCGGGCGCACGCACCGGAGCAGAGACCGAGGCAGTACCGCGCTCGCGCTCACCCACGGACTGCGCCCAACCGATGCGGCGCACAGCCGCGAGCATGGCGGCGCTGAAGTGCGCATCGCGCAGGCCTTCAACAATGCGGTTCTGGTCTTCCCAAGCCAGTAGAACCTGGGCGGCGGAACCAGCCTGCATGGACAGCTGGGTACCGACCGGGATGGATTCGTGCATGCCGGAGGGGCGTGCCGCGGTTGCCGCGCATACGCGCCAGTCGCCCTGGCGGCGGTACAGCTGGGTGGACTCGTCAGCTTCGAGGCTGAGCTTCTGCAGAATCGGGTCTGCCACCGTGATGAGCTCATCGGAAATGGTGGCGGATGCGAGTTCGGTCAGGCGGGGGCCGAGCATGAAGCGTCCCTGCACATCGCGGGCCACGAGGCGGTGGTGAGCCAGCGCCACGGCGAGGCGGTGCGCGGTGGGGCGTGCCAAACCGGTTGCCTTGACGAGGTCGCCCAGGGATACGGGGCCTGCCTCGAGGCAGTCAAGAATGAGGGTCGCCTTGTCGAGCACGCCAACGCCGGAGGAGCCGTGGGAGTGTACCTCTACCATCTGCTCGTCGGCTGCCATGTGTTCGGGCGGCTTGACGGGGTCAACAATCGGTGCGTTGTGGTGTGTGGATGCGTTGGGGTGACGCATTCCGTGTGCGTTAAAACGTGAAGCGGAAGGAGTCATTCTTATATTCTATCTCAGAATATGAAAGATACCCCGGACTTCGTGGACTCTTTCGGGTGCACAGCTGAAGATGGAATCACCCCCTACGGGATAAATTATGAGTTTTTCATAATAAGTGTTTATGTGTGTTTATGGGTGAAAATGTGTGAAAAAGCCGCAGGAAAATGCGCGCAATCCCGCAAAATTACCCTGGAGTCATAGAGTAAACCCACATAAAAACACTCGCTAGTTCGGGGTGTTTCTAGGCCGTCTCACAGGCTAAGAATCCGTGAAAAAATATGCGACACGCCGCAGGGAAATACCGATTTGAGGGTCCCATCGGGTACATAATCCGCCCCTTAACTCCGCAAACTTGCGGCACGCACCACACCGAACGCATCCACCGTAGGAACGCATCAAGCAGGAGAAAGCATGACTAGCGAACAGAACGCAACCACCGCGGGCACCCGTCCGCGCACCCTGGCAGAAAAAGTCTGGGACGCACACGTCGTCGTCCCCGGCGAAAACGGCAAGCCCGACCTGCTCTATATCGACCTGCAGCTACTGCACGAAGTGACCTCCCCCCAGGCATTCGAAGGCCTGCGCATCGAGAACCGCCCCCTGCGCCGCCTCGACCTGACCATCGCCACCGAGGATCACAACACCCCCACCGACAACATCTTCGGCACCATCGCCGACCTGACCAGCCGCACCCAGATCGAGACCCTGCGCCGCAACGCCAAGGAATTCGGCGTGCGCATCCACTCCCTCGGCGACGAGGAACAGGGCATCGTGCACGTGGTTGGTCCGCAGCTGGGCCTGACCATGCCCGGCATGACCATCGTCTGCGGTGACTCCCACACCTCCACCCACGGTGCGTTCGGCGCTCTCGCGTTCGGTATCGGCACCTCCGAGGTGGAGCACGTCATGGCGACCCAGACCCTGCCCCTGGCACGCTTCAAGACCATGGCAATCAACGTTGAAGGCACCCTCAAGCCCGGCGTGACCGCAAAGGACATCATCCTCGCTGTCATCGCGCAGATTGGTACCGGCGGCGGTCAGGGCTACGTGCTCGAATACCGCGGTTCCGCGATCCGCTCCCTCTCCATGGAGGGCCGCATGACCATGTGCAACATGTCCATCGAGGCGGGCGCACGCGCCGGCATGGTCGCCCCCGACGAGACCACCTTCGAATACATCAAGGGCCGCCAACACGCGCCCAAGGGTGAAGAGTGGGACAATGCAGTCGAGTACTGGAAGAGCCTGCCCACCGACGAAGGCGCCGTCTTCGACAAGGAAATCTTCATCAACGCTGACGAGCTCGAACCCTTCGTCACCTGGGGTACCAACCCCGGTCAGGGCATTCCGCTGAGCCACGCCGTTCCCTCCCCGGACGACTTCGAGGACGAGAACGACAAGGTCGCAGCAGAACGCGCCCTCGAATACATGGACCTGAAGGCCGGCACCCCCATGAAGGAAATCCCCGTGGATGTCGTCTTCCTGGGTTCCTGCACCAACTCCCGCATTGAGGACCTGCGCGCCGCAGCGGACATCGTTCGTGGCCGCACCATCGCCGAGAACGTGCGCATGATGGTCGTGCCTGGCTCCCAGAAGGTCCGCGCGCAGGCAGAAGCAGAAGGCCTGGACAAGGTCTTCAAGGAGTTCGGTGCCGACTGGCGCTTCGCCGGCTGCTCCATGTGCCTGGGCATGAACCCCGACCAGCTGGCGCCCGGTGAGCGTTGCGCCTCCACCTCGAACCGTAACTTTGAGGGCCGCCAGGGCAAGGGTGGCCGCACCCACCTGGTCTCCCCGGTGGTTGCCGCCGCAACCGCTGTGCGCGGTACCCTGTCCGCCCCGTCCGACGTCGTGGCCTAGCACGCCGCTATAGCTAAGGAGCCATTATGGAACCCATTATTAAGCACACCGGCATTGGCGTGCCGCTGCGTTCTTCGAATGTTGACACCGACCAGATTATTCCCGCCGTCTACCTCAAGCGAGTGACCAAGACCGGCTTCGACGACGCCCTCTTCGCTAACTGGCGTAAGGACCCCGAGTTCATCCTGAACCAGGAGCCCTACAAGCACGGTAGCGTGCTGGTTGCGGGCCCGGACTTCGGTACCGGTTCCTCGCGTGAGCACGCCGTGTGGGCGCTGCGCGACTACGGTTTCAAGGTCGTTATTTCTGCTCGTTTTGCCGATATTTTCCGCGGCAACTCGGGCAAGCAGGGCCTGGTTACCGCGCAGGTTGCACAGGACGATATCGAGCTGATCTGGAAGGCGCTGGAGCACGAGCCCGGCACCGAAATCACCGTTGACCTGGAGTCCAAGACCGTAACCGTGGGTGCGCTGGTTGTTCCCTTCGAGATTGACGACTACGTGCGTTGGCGCCTCATGGAGGGTCTGGACGATATTGGTCTGACCCTGCAGAACCTCGAAGCTATTGAAGCGTACGAGGCGAAGCGCCCCTCCTGGATGCCCCGTACTCAGGAACTCTAAGCCGAGAGCTCTAAAACCTAGAGATATAAAGCTCGAAGGCGGCGACTGATTCAGTTGCCGCCTTCGAGCTTTTCTGTACCCAAAAACCTAGCACACATATGAATGTGCCTCCCCGGAGCATCAGCTTCCGGGGAGGCGCATTTATTGACGACCTAGAGCTTAGGCACCCTCAGTGATGGGGGTGTTCAGGGTTGCGTTCTCGGTGCAGCCGTACAGCGTTGCAGAACCGGGGGAGCGCACGCCCGCGGTCGGGTTTGCGTTCTGTGCGGTGGCAAGAGCGAAGTCAGAAACCACCTCGTGGTTAAGCGGCAACTGTGTTAATGGGGCCTCCCGCCGGCGCCGCCGCCGCTGCTCAGGGCGCTGAGCGAGTAGATGTTGCCTTCGCCCTCGAACTGCACCTGACGGCCGAAAACGCCCTCGTAGTATGAGCCAACGGTCCAGATGTTCAGGCCTGCGCCTCCGCCGCCGTAGCCGGCGCCACCACCGGATGCTACGGAGGTGAGGGAGAGCTTGCCGTGGGTTCGGGAAAGCAGCGCGCCGGAGCCGCCCTTACCGCGGTAAGAGCCGGTTGCGTTCGCACCGCCGGTGCCCTTCTCTCCCTCATGCACGGAGTCGCCCTGGTAAAGGTAGTAGCGCGGGAAGCTGTACGATTCGAACCAGGAGGTAGACATGGGCTGGAGCTTCAGCTCGTTATTCTCGTCGAGAATGCCGACCAGCGCCTCACCGAGGGTACCCGCCACTCCGGAGCGGCCAGCGGTACCGCCGGTGACCATGAAGCGCATGTCCAGGGTCTTGTCGTCCTCCTCAAGGGGCTTGAACTCCTGGTAGGGGCTTGCCATGAGCATGCCGCCCTGACCGGTGTTGTCGGTGCCCAGGTCGCCGCCTGCGCTACCGCCTGCGGTGGTGGATGCGTCACGGCCGTCCAGTGCCACGCGCAGTGCCGGGTTCAGCTGGTCCTTGGGCTGCGCGTCAAAGATGCGCTGGTGGGTAGTGAGGGTGCCCAGCTGTGCGCAGGCGGTAGCCGCCGCCGGTTGGGGGTCGGGAGCCGGTGGAGTCGCCGCCTGCTGCGTAGCCTTCGCCACCGAGTGCGGGCTGTGCGCCAGCTGCGGAGCCGACGCCGCCGTTACCCGCCCAGACGCGCAGGATGTCGCCGGACTTGACCGCAAGAACACCGCTGAGCTGTGCACCGGCACCGCCGCCAGCCAGGGCCGCGTTCGTGACGTCGGTCAGGTAGCGAGGAGTGAAGGAAGACGCGGCACCGCCGGCGCCTCCCACGAGGTCGAAGCGTACTCGTCCAACGCCTTCAGGGACGAGCCATTCGGTGTATGCGCCAGCCTTGTCGTCGAAGCCGGTTGCGGTCGGCTTGAGGGTCAGAGCGGGGGAGCAGGTGGGCTCGCCGCTTGCCGCCCATGCAGGGACGGTTGCGCTGGCGAGGATAACGGGAGCACTCCACGCCGCACCCTGTACGAGGCGACGGCGCGAAATGCGTGATGCAGTGTTGTGATGTGTCATATTTGGGGTCCTCCGGTAGTTCGCGGATGCAGCCGCGAAGCGACCTGTGGTTGGTTGCGATGGGCCCTGGTTTTTAGTTGACTTTCGAATATTTACGGTGATGTTGAAGTGAATTTTTGAAGTTGAAGTGAATCAGGAAGCCGAACCGTTTTGGTTGGGTACCATCGCAAAGGTTTATGCAGTGAATGCACGCCACGCGCCCTCCCGTGAGGCTCTGTACTGCGCGGGTGCAAGGTCGGTGCCGGCGCCTATGCCGCAGTGTAGAGCTGATTGGCTCCTCCGTGAGAGCGGAGGCGCCGTTCAGTGGGCACGAGTGTGCACGTTATTGTAGGGGTGAGGTTGCTCTCAAGTTCAAATTCGGACGTTAAAAAGACGAAACTAACGTCAAATTTCGGCGAAGAAACAGAAAATGTTTGCATTAGTGTGAATGTTTGTGTATCTTTTTGTTTTTCTGGCTCTGAATCTGAGGGGGCCAGAGCGGTTTTTCACATACACAACAGAGCAAAATCTCAGTCACGAGTTCCAAAGGTTCTTCAGTGTTTGGAGCACCTTTACGCAGGGCTTAGAATAATGATGAATATATGCGCCCGTTTCGCCCTGCTACCGGCAGGGGCGCGGCACGACAGAACGCGGCGCATCGGCACACTGTTAAAGTTCGGCCTAAACCAGCCGACTCCACAAAGGATTTTTAATGACTGAGAACATCAGCAAGCTTCGCATTGAAGGTGGCACTCCGCTCGTTGGTGAGGTTCACGTTCGAGGCGCCAAGAACCTGGTGCCCAAGGCGATGGTCGCAGCACTGCACGGTTCGACCCCCTCGACCCTGCGTAACGTTCCCGACCTGAGCGATGTCGAAATCGTTACCACCCTCGTGGAGCTGCACGGTGCAAAGGTCGACTATGACCGCGACGCTGGTGTTCTGACTCTCAACCCCGCACAGGATGCAACCACCGCTGCAAAGAACGCAGAGGAGATTCAGCTCTTCGGTGGTAACTCCCGCATCCCGATTCTGATGGTGGGCCCGCTGCTACACACCCTCGGTACCGCACGCATCCCCAACCTGGG
>OAVR01000200.1_pt1 | contig 23642 bp, 20 predicted proteins | sample 1476451 | NCBI WGS metagenome assembly OAVR01 (sample SAMEA2580105, study PRJEB22360) | human gut metagenome | biome: human gut; feature: human-associated habitat; material: faeces | place: Denmark | collected 2008/2010 | reverse complement strand
CCCAGCCATAAAAGCTGGCGGGCAGGCCGCGGCGGGACGTCTTACGCGAGCAGGGTCGGCTTCACCTGACGGAGCTTATCCAGCAGACCGTTCACGAACTTCGGAGATTCATTCGTGGACAGCACACGCGCCAGACCGACAGCCTCAGAAATTGCGACAGCGTCCGGAACTTCGTCATTGTACAGAAGCTCCCAAGTGCCAATACGCAGCACGGCACGGTCCACGGCGGGCATACGCTCGAAGGACCAGTCACGGGCGTAAGTCTCCACAAACTCGCGGATCTCTTCGTCGTGGTCGCGAACGCCACGAATGATTTCCTCAGAGTAAGCAGAAATCTGCGCTACCGTGTACAGTCGGCGGCGGCGGAGTACCTCAATATAATCTTCGTTGCGCTGATCCGCCTCGAAGAGCACTTCGAGGGCGCGCAATCGGGCTTTCGTACGCGAATTCATTAGTCGTTCACGCGACCGAGGTACTCACCGGTGCGGGTGTCAACCTTGACCTTGGTGCCGGTCTCCAGGAACAGGGGAACCTGGATCTCGTAGCCGGTCTCAACGGTTGCGGGCTTGGTGCCGCCGGTGGAGCGGTCACCCTGCAGGCCGGGCTCGGTGTAGGTGATTTCGAGGACCACGGATGCGGGCAGCTCGATGTACAGGGGGCTACCCTCGTGCATTGCGATGGTTGCGGTCTGGGACTCGAGCATGTAGTTTGCTGCGTCGCCGACAACGGTTGCGGGAACGTTGATCTGGTCGTAGGTCTTCATGTCCATGAAGACGTAGTCGTCGCCGTCCTGGTACAGGTACTGGTAGTCGGAGCGGTCAACGGTTGCGGTTTCGATCTTAGCGCCAGCGTTGAAGGTACGGTCGACGACCTTGCCGGAGGTAACGTTGCGCAACTTGGTGCGAACGAACGCGCCACCCTTACCGGGCTTAACGTGCTGGAACTCTACGACGGACCAGAGGTTGCCGTCAATCTTCAGGACGGCGCCGTTCTTAATATCGGTAGTGGATGCCATGGGGCTCTCCTTCGTGTCATCGACGCTCACGCCGTAGTGGTACCCGGCGAGGCGCTAAGTTTTCAATGAGCAAAAATATGTCCCGTACATTCTACAGGATGCGCACGAGTTTGCCTAGCAGGGGCGCCACAGTTTTTTTGTGCACCCCGCCCGGCTGGCGCGTATTAGCAAATACGTACCGAGTGCATCCGGTGAATATACGGGACTCACAACTACTCGGAGATGATTTCCTGGTAGGTCATGTACAGGATCGAGTCGTCCGGCACCTCGTAGACGCGCGGGCGAGCCAGACCGTCAAGAATGATGAAGCGCAGCAGGTTGCCGCGTGCCTTCTTGTCGCGGCGCATCGCTTCGAGCAGCTGGGGCCATGCGTCTGCCTTGTAGGAGGTGGGCAGGCCCAGGGATTCAAGGATGCGGCGGGTACGCGCCACGAGTTCTTCGTCAGCGTGGCCGGTTGCCAGCGCCAGTTCGGCGGCGTAGACCATGCCGACGGATACTGCCGCGCCGTGACGCCACTGGTAGCGTTCGTTGCGCTCAATGGCGTGGGCGAGGGTGTGGCCGTAGTTCAGGATTTCGCGGCGACCGGATTCGCGCAGGTCCTCGGAGACGACCTCCGCCTTCACGCGCACGCTGCGTTCAATGAGCTCACGCATCACGGCGGACTGCGAGTCGCGCACGGCGTTCGGGTTCGCCTCGATCAGGTCGAGAATTTCGGGGTCTGCGATGAAGCCGCACTTGACGACCTCACCCATGCCGGTCAGCAGCTCATGCTCGGGCAGGGTGCGCAGGGTGCCAATCTCGCAGAGCACCGCGGCGGGCGGCCAGAACGCGCCGACCAGGTTCTTACCTTCGGCGGTGTTGATGCCGGTCTTACCGCCCACGGCAGCGTCCACCATGCCGAGCAGGGTGGTCGGGATGTGAATAACGCGCACGCCGCGCAGCCAGGTTGCCGCCACGAAGCCGGCAACGTCGGTAATAGCGCCGCCACCCACGGAGATGATCGCGTCGGTGCGGGTGAAGTCGTTCTGACCGAGCACCTGCCAGCAGAACGCCGCCACCTGGTAGTGCTTTGCCTCCTCAGCGTCCGGGATTTCGGCGCTGAACGATTCGTAGCCCATGGCGCGCAGGTCTTCCATGACCAGCTCACCGGTGGAACGCAGGGCACGCGGGTGAATCACGAGCACCTTCTTGGCGCGGTTGCCCAGAATTTCGGGGATTTTACCGAGCAGGTTGTGGCCGATGAGAACCTCATAGTTCTCACGCGGGGAACTGCCGGTCACCGGGATGCGGGTAATATCTTCCGCGCCGGAGGCACCGAAAGTGGGGGTGGGCTGAGTGCTCATCGTGTGTCCTTTCACAGGTGAGGGGTTATGCTTGGGGGCGCTGCGCGCGGGAGGTGCGGGTTGCGGTCACGTACGCCTGGATTTCGGCGGTCATCTCGGTGATGGGGCGGCCGCCTCGTGCGTCCAGGGTGAAGTGCGCCAGCTCTTCGTATCGGCTACGGCGGCGCTCAAAAATTTCGGTCCACCGCTCGACCGGGTTCGGCTGCAGCAGCGGGCGGGTCTTATTGCCGGTAATGCGCGGGGTGACGGTGTCAGCATCAACGAGGATGTACACCACGCATTCGTCCTTGAGCAGCTCCGCGACCGAGTCGGTCATGGGCGCGCCACCGCCCAGGGAGAACACCGTGTTGCGGTACACGGGCGAGGTGAGGACCTCTTCGATGGTTTTGCGTTCGAGCTCGCGGAAGTACGCCTCACCGAAAATCTCGAAGATTTCGGAGACTTCGCCGTAGCGTTCGACGATGAGCTGGTCGGCGTCGAGGAACTCGTAGCCGTAGAAACGCGCCAGGTGCGTACCAATGTAGGTTTTACCTGCCGCCATGGGGCCGATGAGCACGATGGGTCGGGAGCGTTCCGCGAAGTTCTCGTGCATTTCACGCACCTGCTGCGGGTGGATGCGAGCGCCGCCGGCGGACTCGTCTTCTGCGAGTGCCTCTGCGGGGGTTTCTTCCGGCGCGCCCAGTTCTTCCAGCGCAACGGGTTCTTCCGGCATGCATGCCTCTGCGGGCGCGGCAACCTGAACCTTACCGAACAGCGCCGGGGTCGGACGAACCGGCTTGGCGTGTTCAGCCGCGGGCACAGCTACGGGGGCTGCGGGCGCAGGCTGAGGTTCCGGAGACTGCGGTTCAGCCTCCTGCACGGGAGCAGAAGCGCTCTCCCCCGCCGCCGGCTGAGCCTGTTTCGGAGGTGCCGGCTTGGGCGCGGCAGGCTTAGGCACAGTCGGCTTGGGCGCAGCGACTACCGACGGCGCGGTCGGTTTTGGAGCTGCAGGCTTGGGTGCTTCCGCCTTCGCGGGTTCCTTGCGGGGTTCCTCTTCGGCGGTGCCCATGCCCTGCAGGGCGCTGAGCAGCTTCAGGCGCAGGTCCTCGTCCAGGCCGAGCGCCGGGTCGGCGTCCTCAGACACCGAGGAGGCGTACAGGCGCACACCCTGCGTGCTTGCCGTAGCGGCGGCGGGCAGGGGGCGGGTGCCAGAACGCATCAGGTCAGCGGGGGTGGGCACGCGAGAAGCCGGGCGCACAGAAGAAACTGACGCGGAAGAAACCGATGCGGCGGCCTCACGCGCAACAGTCTCACGAACCTCAGCACCCGCAACCTCAACAGCCCCAGCGCCCGCAGCCTCAACACTCTGCTCAGCCGCAGCAGGTACACCGGGTTCCGCACCGGATTCTGCGCCGGTTTCCGGGCGCGGCGAAGCGCCCCCTCGCGCACGCTGCGTTGCCGCAGCAATACGCGCAAGGGGGCTCGAAGCGACCGGGCGAACACCCTGCTCCACAGAAACCTCCCCGGAACCGCGACCCTTAGCGCCGCGGCCCTCAGACTCCGCCGGAAGGGGCACTACGCGTCCCAACCAGCCACGTTAGACTCCCACGCCAGAGACGCCGGAATAGCGTCCAGGTAGGAATCCATGTTGCGGCGAGTCTCACCAATCGAGTCGCCACCAAACTTCTCCAGTGCCGCCTCAGCGAGCACCAGGGCGACCATAGCCTCCGCCACCACGCCGGCGGCGGGAACAGCACACACGTCCGAACGCTGGTGGTGGGCGCGAGCCTCTTCACCGGTGGAAGTGTCAATGGTCTTCAGAGCCTTCGGCACGGTCGCAATGGGCTTCATTGCCGCGCGCACACGCAGCAGGTCGCCAATGCTCATGCCGCCCTCAATACCACCTGCACGGTTGGTATCGCGCGTTACGCCGTGCTCACCAATGGAAATCTCGTCATGAGCGGCAGTGCCCGGGCGGTCAGCGGTCGCAAAACCGTCGCCAACCTCAACGCCCTTAATCGCCTGAATACCCATCAGCGCTGCGGCAAGGCGCGCGTCCAGGCGGCGGTCCCAGTGCACGTACGAACCCAGTCCGGGAGGCATACCGTATGCGAGCACCTCAACCACACCGCCGAGAGTCTCGCCGTCCTTGTGCGCCTCGTCCACGCGCTGAACCATCGCGTCGGAGGTCGCCTTGTCGAAGCAGCGCAGCGGGTCAGCGTCCAGCTGGTCAACGTTGCGGGGCGAAGGCACCGGGGCGCCCTCGGGAGCGTGCACGCCACCCACAGCAACGGTGTGAGAAACCAGCTCAACACCCAGAGCCTTCAAAATCTGGGCGGCAACCACGCCAAGAGCCACGCGGGTCGCAGTCTCACGCGCGGAGGCGCGCTCCAGCACCGGGCGAGCCTCCGAGAAGTTGTACTTCTGCATACCCGCAAAATCGGCGTGACCGGGGCGCGGACGGGTCAGCGCAGCATTACGCGCACGACCCTCAATCAGCTTCGGATCCACCGGGTCGGAGCTCATCACGTCAGTCCACTTGGGCCACTCGGTGTTCGCAATCTCAATCGCGACCGGGCCGCCCTGAGTCAGTCCGTGACGCACACCGCCCAGGATGCGCACGCGGTCCTCCTCGAACTTCATGCGGGCACCGCGGCCGTAGCCAAGGCGGCGACGAGCCAGGGCGTCACGCACCATGTCGCTAGTGAGTTCCACACCGGCGGGTACGCCCTCAATAATGCCGACGAGCGCCTCGCCGTGGGATTCTCCGGCAGTGAGCCAACGCAGGGCCATAGGTTAACCTCTTTTCATCGCACCCGCACCGCAGCGCAGGAGGAAGGAATAATAATTCTTCACGTGTATAAATAGTGTATAAAATGCCCGTTTACTGAGCGAGTGAAAGCACGCTTTTTTCACGAAACGGAAGCACGAGGCGCAAGATCAACCGCCGCGCACATCGCATTGATTAGACCCAGCAGTTCGGCGGGCTGCAGTTCACGGCCGGTAAACAGCAGAACCTGCTCCACCGCCTGATACAGCAGCATCTCCAGACCAGAAACCACCGTGCCGCCGTTAGCCTCCCAAGCGCTCGCCAGCACCGAAGGCCACGGGTTATACGCAACATCGAGCAGTACCGGCTGGTGTGTCGCGGAGGCGCCCTTCAGCCCGCTCAGCTGGCTCGCCCACTCATCCGCCGCATGGGCAGGAAGAGTAGACACCACCGGGTGATGACCGCGCTCCGCAAGATTCTGCGGTAGTTCAGCCAGGGAAACCCGCTCCAGCTGAACGCCCAGGCGGTCCGCCGCCTCCTGCACGCTAGCGAGCTTATGCAACGAACGGGCGTACACGCTCACACGGGAATACCCCAGCTGATGCAGTGCGGTCAGGGCGGAAATAGCGGTCGCTCCCCCGCCCACAATCGCGGCAGAATCCTTGAGCGGCTGCGGCTCCAAACCGGCGTGGCGCAGCGCGTTCACAATGCCAATCACATCCGTGTTATCGCCCAGCACCTTCTCACCGCGCGGATACACCGTGTTCACCGCACCGGTCACTCGGGCAGTCTCACTCAGCTCATCGCAATACTGAATGACCGCGGTCTTCAACGGCATCGTCACCGACAGACCCGCAATATACGGGGCGTCCTCCGTACCCTTCGGGTGGCGCACCCCGTGCATAATCTCCGGCAAATCATCGGGCAGAGTATCGCGGCGATCATAACCCAAATTCTGCTCACCCAAAAAGTCATACGCGGCACGATGCAGCGCAGGCGACAGCGAATGCGCAATAGGGTGCCCCAGCACGTAGGCGCGGCGAAGATACGGGGCTTCGCGGTACGGTTCAGTCTTCATCGATAGATACTCTCTCGCTCTCAACGCTGGGGAACGCTCTCAACACTCAACGCTCGGGGCTTGCGGACATGCACACCACGAACCCAAGTTCATAGGCGCACTCTACCCATTTTAAGGGACAAACCAATATTCGGGTATAGCCCAACAACCGAGCACCCAGCATTCGGGTACAGCAAAGGCGGGCACCTCCCCCACTCTCGTGGAGGCGGTACCCGCCTCAGCAAGGAACCTTCAGCCCAAAGCTACCGGCTCGTAGCTACCGGCTAAACCGATTAGCTACAACGGTTCGGGTGCTTAGAACACCACTGGTTGTACTCTTCAACATAACGCTGGTGCTCAGCGTAAGTGCGGGAGTACTTAGTCTCACCGGAATCCAGGTCCACAGTCACCCAGTAGTAGTACGGGTTCTTCTCAGGAGCCGCAGCAGCCTTAATCGAAGCCAGCTGCGGGGAACCAATCGGACCCTTCGGAAGACCCTTATTCGCATAAGTGTTGTACTTATTGCTCTTATCGGCCTTCTGCTCTTCAGTCAGGTGGTACGAGCGGACACCCAGACCGTAAGTCACGGTCGCATCCGACTGAATCAGACCCGAGGTCTCACCATCGGGGTTGTTCAGGCGGTTCTCAATGATGCCTGCAACCGCCACGTAGTCCTTCGGCTGAGCCTCAAGCTCCACGATGGAGGCGATGGTCAGCACCTCGAAGGTCTTCTGGTCGCCGCTCACGCCGGCTTCCTTCAGGTCAGCCTTGGTCTTATCAACCATGGTCTGAATGACCTTCTTGATGTCGGTGTCCTTCGGGAAGCGGTACTCACCCGGGTGCAGCCAACCCTCAATCGAGGGGAAGTTGCTCGGCACACCGTACTGGGTGTAGTTGCTGACCGCGTCCTCAACCTGCTTGCGGGTGAACGCGCCATCGGAGCCAGAAACAATCAGGTCGATGGTTTCGCTCACGCGCTTACCCTGCGGAATCGCCAGGTACAGTACGTTGCTGTTCGCCTCGATAATGGTCGTAATCGCGCTCGAGCTGCTCATGTGCTGCTGCAGTTCGTAGGTGCCAGGCTGCAGGTACTTGCCCTTGCTCTCCTTGGTGTACACCTCAACAAACTTATCAGCATCAGCAACCACGCCCGCTGCCTCAAGCTCCTGCGCCACCTGCGCGGTGGACTGGCCAGAACGAATCGTGAACGTCACGGTCGTACCATTGCCGCCACCCGAGTAGTCACGAGTCTTGAACGGGTCGTAGCGGGTAATCAAGGCACCCGAAATGATGACCAGAGCCACCACAAACAAGGAAATAGCGCTCAGCATGATGGCGCGGCGGCGGCGCTTACGCGCACGCAACGTAGCCACCGACACGATTTCCTGTTCCATCGTGATGCCGGTGATGCCCTTACGTTCATCCTCGGCTGTCGGCCTAAAGAGGTCGAGCCCGCTCTCTTCGGGATGTTTATTCTGTTCGGTCACTGAAGGTTCTCCGTTTCGTTGACGGCACCGACCGTGGTCCCTTCTGACTCGGACGGTCGGTTTTCTTCGTGGGCCGGATCGCTCACCTTGTACCCGGCTACGGACTGCCCCGCCTTGAGGGCATCCAGGCTGTACTGCAAAATGTTCACAGCCGCCACCTGGTCAACCATAGTCTTGAAATCTCGGCTGGAAACCCCAGCCTCGTGCAGTGCACGGTGAGCGCTCACGGTGGTGAGTCGCTCATCCACCAGCCAAATGTTAATGTGTGTTTTCTCTTCGGCATCCAGCTCGGAGCGCAGAGCCTGAGCGTACTCCCGAGCCATCTCCGTGGAGGGAGAATCCCCACCACGCATGGTCTTCGGAAGCCCGACGAAAACCTCCACCACCTCGTTCACCTCAATCAGCTTGCGCAAAACACGGCGGTCAGAGTTCTTCTTCGCGTCGCGGCGCAGCGTCTTGAGCGGGGTGGCGAGAATACCGTCGGGGTCGCTGAGGGCGGTGCCGACGCGGGCGTTACCCACATCGACACCCATCCGCACTCCGCGCTGGAATTCTGCCATGTTTAGGCCTGAGCCTGTGCGATAGCGTCGCGGACAGCGTCCAGTGCAGCACCAATCTTGGATGCGTCCTGGCCACCACCCTGAGCGACGTCGTCCTTACCGCCGCCACCGCCGCCGAGAACACCGGCAGCGACGCGGACCAGAGCGCCAGCCTTCACACCAGCCTCGCGAGCACCCTCATTGGTTGCCACCAGGACGACGGGGCGGCCATTAGCCACACCCACCACGGCGACAACAGCGGCCTCGGAGCCGAAGCGCGAACGCAGATCCAGAGCCAGGTCACGAACACCGTTAGCGTCCAGTTCGCCAGCGTCATGCGCCAGAACGCGAACAGAACCGATGGTCTGTGCGTTCTCCAGCAGCTTGCCCGCCTCAGCCTGCAGCTTCTCGCGTCGCAGCTGAGCCAGTTCCTTCTCAGCAGCCTTCAGCTTGGCCAGAGTCTGGTTAATCTTCTCCGGCAGATCGGCGGAAGACTGAACCTTCATCAGGCCGGTCAGCTGGTTCACCAGGGTACGCTCAGCAGCCAGGTGGTTGAAGGAGTCCAGACCCACCAGAGCCTCAACACGGCGGTTACCGGAGCCAACAGAGCTCTCGGTCAGCAGGGTCAGCGAACCAATCTCAGCGGACGAACCAACGTGGGTACCACCGCACAGCTCGCGGGAGAACTCGCCGCCGATTTCAACAACACGCACCACGTCGCCGTACTTCTCACCGAAGAGGCTCATAGCGCCCAGAGCCTTAGCCTCAGCCAGCGGCATCTCACGGGTAATCACCTCGTGGTTATCGCGGATTGCGAGGTTAGCGACCTCTTCCACCTCACGCTTAGCGGACTCGGACAGGCCCTCGCCCCACGCGAAGTCGAAGCGCAGGTAGCCTTCCTTGTTGAAAGAGCCACGCTGAGTAGCCTCGTTGCCGAGCACCTGGTGCAGGGCAGCGTGAATGATGTGGGTACCGGAGTGTGCCTTCTCACCGTCGCGGCGGCGCTGAACATCAACCTGTGCCACAACATCGGCACCGGTGTGAACCTCACCCTCACGCACAACGGCGCGGTGAACGCTCAGGCCCTTCACGGGCTGCTGAACGTCCTGAACGTCAATGATGAAGCCGTTGCCGGTAATGACACCGGTATCAGCTGCCTGGCCACCAGCCTCCGCGTAGAACGGGGTCTCGTCCAGAACAACCTCAATCTTGTCGCCAGCCTTAGCGGCGGGCACGGAAACGCCGTCCACCAGGATTGCACGCAGCTTAGTCTCAGTACGCAGCTCGGTGTAACCGGTGAAGATGGAGCCGCGCTCGTCCACAAGCTTACGCAGCTCGGACAGGTCAGCGAACGCACCCTTCTTCGCCTTAGCGTCAGCCTGCGCACGGTGACGCTGCTCAGCCATCAGCTCGCGGAAGGACTTCTCATCCACCTTCACGCCAGCCTCAGCAGCCATCTCCAGGGTCAGGTCAATCGGGAAGCCGTAGGTGTCGTGCAGAGCAAACGCCTCAGCACCAGAAACAGCGTTGGAGCCGTCCTTCTTAGCTGCCGCAACAGCCTCTTCCAGACGCTCAGTACCGGTCTCAATGGTGTGCAGGAACGCCTTCTCCTCAGCGTACGCAATACGGGAAATACGCTCGAAGTCGTCAGCAACGTACGGGAACGCACCCTTCATCGCATCACGCGAAGCCGGGAACAGCACGGGCAGGCAGGGCTCAGTCACGCCCAGCAGACGCATCGCACGGATTGCACGGCGCATCAGACGGCGCAGAATGTAGCCGCGACCCTCGTTCGAAGGAGTCACGCCATCAGCAATCAGCATCAGCGAGGAACGGATGTGGTCAGCCACCACGCGCATACGCACGTCATCCTCGTAGCCCTCATCCTCAGCGGACTCAGAACCGTGGTACTTCTTACCGGACAGCTTAGAAGCAGCGTCCAGAACGGGGCGAACCTGGTCGGTCTCGTAGAAGTTCTCAACACCCTGCAGCAGCATGGCAAGACGCTCAACGCCCAGACCGGTATCGATGTTCTTCTTCGGCAGGTCACCCAGAATCTCGAAGTCATCCTTACCGATGCCCTCGCCACGCTGGTACTGCATGAACACGAGGTTCCAAATCTCAATGTAACGGTCGTCGTCAGCCGCCGGGCCGCCTTCCTTACCGTACGCGGGGCCACGGTCGTAGAAGATCTCCGAGTCGGGGCCTGCGGGGCCGGGCTGACCGGTGGACCAGTAGTTTTCCTTCATGCCCATACGCTGAATACGCTCAGCCGGGAAGCCCACCTTGTTGTGCCAAATGTCGAAAGCCTCATCGTCACCCTCATAAATGGTGACCCACAGGCGCTCCGGATCCAGGCCGAAACCGCCCTTATCCTGAGGGGTGGTCAGCAGCTCGTAAGCGAAAGGAATCGCCTTCTCCTTGAAGTAATCACCGAAGGAGAAGTTACCAGCCATCTGGAAGAAGGTACCGTGACGCGCAGTCTTACCGACCTCTTCAATATCCAGGGTGCGGATGCACTTCTGCACGCTGGTCGCGCGGGAGAACGGAGGGGTCTCACGGCCCAGGAAGTAGGGAATGAACGGCACCATACCGGCGATGGTGAACATAGCGCCGGGCTCGTTCGAAATCAGCGATGCCGAAGGCACCACAGTATGGCCGCGGGAAGCGAAGAAATCGATCCAGCGCTTAGAAATCTCCTGTGAGAGCATCTCGTTCCTTAGAGTAATCTGTGCGAAATTCTAAATTAGTCTACTGACCTATGGTGCCTGTCCGAGAGCAAAATGGCTAATCGAGCCAGTCTCGTACCGTGGTTAACGGACAAAAGCACCACCTTTAAAAACCTAGTTGAAGAAGCCGTCGCCGAGCTGACGGTCACGCGCAATACGCTGCTCACGCGCTCGCTTCTGAGCCTCTTCCAAGGAGGCAATCTCAGCCTCCACCTCAATGAGTTCACGCTCAGCCAGGCGGCGGTTCGTGGATTCAATCTCAGCCGAGCTCATCTGGCGGTCCCACGTATCCAGGGAGCCAGGACGCAGATCCTGCTTCTGGCGCTCCACCTTAGCGTTGAGCTCCATCTCCTTCTCCTGCATGCCTTCACGCACGCGGGCGGCGAACTCAACAGCACGCAACGCATACGGCTGCAGGGGCTTGCCAATCGGCGAATCGAAGAACTTTCCCATCTGAGACTCCGGGTTGAGGGCAAGCTCACCATGCTCACGCATGAGCAGGGCGCTGCCGGGGGTACGCTGAGCAGGTTCGGAGGCGGCACGCCTGGAAGCGAAGTAACCAACCGCCGCGCCGGCGCCAAGCAGAAGAGCTGAACGAAGCAGACCCATTAGTTCTCACCGCCTGCAGAGTAAGAGGACTGTGCCGAACCGTACTGACCGCCAGTGCTACCAGTGTTGGCGGTGCCGTGTGCATCGCCGGACTTACCGCCGCGGAACGCCTGACGCACACCGTACGAGAAGGACGCAACCTTAATCAGCGGCTGACCCACAGTCGAAGTCACCAGCGAGGACAGCGCAGAAACGTTCGCGGACGCATCCGAAACGTTCGAGGTGATGTCGTCAACCTTCTCCAGCTGCTCATTGGTGGTCACCACAGTACGGGTCACCTCTTCAATGAGAGGGCCGGTGCTCTGGTTGAGCGAACGAATCGTCACGATAAGCTCATCAAACACCTTAGTCAGGCGAATAATGGGTAGCGCAAGCAGAGCCACCAGAATCGCAAAAACTCCTGCTGCAATCAGGCCCGCAATATCTCCGCCGGTCATCTATAACCCCATTCCGCTCAATGCATGATGCTTATCAATAGTCGTACAAAGCTGGACGCCACCGTGGCGTACAGCCGGATTGTGCGTACAGTTCAGGACTGTATACACAGTTCAATCCCCTATTTTAGTCGAAAAATCCTTCAAGCGCCCCCTAAACTCTCATGAAACTCCCAGCGACGGAAGATTCACAGGTTCAGCAGCACCACTGCCCTGTAGTGTATATACCCCAAAAACCCGCGCGTTAAACGGGAACAACCCGCCCCCACCGAACGGTGCAGGACGGGTTGCTTCTCGAAAAATCGAGATTATGCCAGACGCGAGTAGTACTCAACGACCAGCTGCTCGTCGCAGATCACGGGGATCTCTTCGCGCTTGGGCTTGCGCTCAAGCTTTGCGTGCAGCTTCTCGATCTCAACGTTCAGGTATGCGGGAACCTCGGGCAGAACTGCCTGGTGCTCGCCAGCAGCCGCAGCCTGGAAGGGGGCAGTCTTCTCAGCCTTGGGGTGAACGTGGATCAGCTGGCCGGGCTTGACGTGGAACGAGGGGCGGTCCACGCGAACGCCGTCAACCATGATGTGACGGTGAACAACCATCTGACGTGCCTGTGCAATGGTGCGGGCGAAACCTGCACGCAGAACCAGAGCGTCGAGGCGGGTCTCGAGCAGCTCGACCATGTTCTTACCGGTCTGGCCCTCGGTACGCTTTGCCTCGAGGTATGCGCGGCGCATCTGTGCCTCGCGGATGTTGTACTGAGCGCGCAGACGCTGCTTTTCCTTCAGCTGGGTAGCGTAGTTGGAGTCAGCCTTCTTGCGGGCACGGCCGTGCTGGCCGGGGCCGTAAGGACGACGCTCGAGGTACTTTTCTGCCTTCGGGGTCAGTGCAATGCCCAGGGCACGGGACTGACGCACGGTACGGCGGGTGCGGTTGTGCTTAGCCACAATCTACCTTTCTATGTGAGGCTCCTGCACCCTTGCGGGTGGGGCCTCGGTCTGTTGAATACTGGCCTCCTCGGTTGACCCCGCCGGAATCCGTACGCGACCGGTTCGGTCGTTGCTGTACGGCGGTGGGGCGGAGAGCTCGGGGCAGAGTACCCCGCAGCTACATTACTGACGCCCGCACGAATGCGGGCATAGTAATTGCCAGACCCGTCAAGCTTACCGGATGCGCCAGGGCTTTACCAGCCTTTTGGGAAATCTTTGGTTCAAATCACTGTGCGTGTGGGTTTTTGACACTTACCCACACGACCCCCACAGAAAATATTTGCACCCGTCAGCGCTATTTAGATGCGAATTCTCCGAAAAATTACGGCGCCGAGATGTGGGATTGTAATCATTTCGTTATTTTTAACCTGTGTCTTTATGGGAATAGCTTGAATCAGACCCCCATATCGCCTAGACTAGAAGCCATAACAAGCTTGGCGTCCGCCCTTCCGGGAAGGCCGACAGTCAAGACGTCTATCACAACTCAAAACTCTGACGCGGTGCGCAGTACTACCGAGGTACTACGCACCGCTTTCTGTTTGCACTCAGCTTGCACTCAGCCCTATACGGCTGCTTGCTCTATACGGTTGCTTTCCTGCCGAGGCGCGCTACTCCCCGGCGGTCAGCACTCAAAGTAGTAGACGGCTCGATGGGAGCCACGTAAGCTAACGGGTCGTATCCTGCACCGGAGCCGCATCCAAAATACGGCGAATACGCTCACGACGCTCCGTCAACGTACGCTCAAAACCGTGCTGAGTCGGCTCGTAGTAGACCGTGCCGCGCAGAGTATCCGGCAGGTACTGCTGCGCCGCCACATGCCCCGGCTCATTATGCGCATACACATACCCCACGCCGTGACCAAACTGCTTAGCCCCCGCATAATGACCATCACGCAGATGCACCGGAACCTGACCCGAAGCACCCGCACGCACATCCGCAATCGCGCGGTTAATCGCGTTATACGCCGCGTTTGACTTCGGCGCGAGCGCACAATAAATCACCGCCTGCGACAGGATAATACGCGCCTCCGGCATGCCCACCAGCGCCACCGACTGCGCCGCGGCCGTCGCCACCTGCAACGCCTGCGGATCAGCCAGGCCAATATCCTCACTCGCCAAAATCATGATGCGACGCGCCACAAAACGCGGATCCTCGCCGCCCTCCAGCATGCGCGCCAGATAGTGCACCGCGGCGTCCGCATCAGAGCCGCGCATGGATTTAATGAACGCACTCACCACGTCATAATGCTGATCGCCCGAACGGTCGTAGCGGATCGCGGCGCGGTCCACCGCCTCCGTAGCATGTGCCAAGGTGATGCGCACGGGCGCGGCAGGTTCGGCCTCTTCAGCGTCGGTTTCTGCGGGGCCAGTTTCTGCAGGGGCATTTCCCGCAGATTCAGCCTCGCTAAAGGCAATCGCAGCCGCCGCCTCCAGGGAAGTCAGGGAGCGGCGAGCGTCGCCTCCAGAAACCGCCGCGAGGTGGGCGCGCGCGTCCTCATCGATGACCGCCGCACCATCAAAACCGCGCGGATCAGCCAACGCACGGTCAATCAGCTGCTCAATATCGGACTGCTCCAGCGAATGAACCCGCAACAGCAGCGAGCGCGAGAGCAGCGGCGAAATAATGCTGAACGACGGGTTCTCCGTCGTAGCCGCCACCAGAATCACCCAGCGGTTCTCCACACCGGGCAGGAGCGCATCCTGCTGAGCCTTCGTAAAACGGTGAATCTCGTCGAGGAAGAGCACGGTGGTCGTGCCGTACATGTCGCGGTCGAGTAGCGCCTGATCCATGACCGCGCGCACATCCTTCACGCCCGCAGTAATCGCCGAAAGCTCCACGAACTTACGACCCGGCGCGCGCGCAATCACATGCGCCAAAGTGGTCTTACCCGTACCCGGAGGGCCGTACAAAATCACCGAGGACGGGCCAGCTGGCCCGGCGTTCTCCCCCGCCAACACGCGCAGAGGTGCACCCGGAGTCAGCAGATGATCCTGGCCAAGAACCTCATCAATAGTGCGCGGACGCATACGCACCGCCAACGGCGCACGAGACGCCGAACGCGCAGAATACGTACGCGAGGCAGAGGCACGCGAGGAGGGCTCCTCAGCAGGCGCACCGATCAGGCTCACACGGTCCCCGTCATCGGGCAACTCAAGATCAAAGAGGGAATCAGTCATAGTCTTACTCTATCGTTTCACAATCTGGAGGCGGGTACGGGGTGTGGGTATACAGCTGCGGATTTAGCTCGCGGCGTGACACCACACGGGTTTTCGATAGGTTAGTGTCTTCGCCGTGGGTTTTAAACCCCGGGGCAATCCACTAACCTATCGAAAGCGCCGGCCTAGAGGGTCTCACTATCGAGAATCAGGGTCACCGGGCCGTCATTGACGAGCTCCACCTGCATGTCCGCACCGAACACGCCGGTCTCCACGTGTAGGCCACGCTCACGCAGCGCCTGAACATAGTCGTTGAACAGCGGCTCACTCACCGCGCCGGGCGCAGCGGCAGACCAGGAGGGGCGGCGGCCCTTCTTCGCATCCCCGTAGAGGGTGAACTGGCTGACCGCCAGCACGGGCGCGCCCTCATCCAGCAGGGACTTCTCCCCCTCCAGCAGGCGCAGGTTCGCGGTCTTATCGGCAAGCTTCGCAATCTGCGCCGCGCCGTCGCCGTGGGTGATGCCGACCAGCACCAGGTAGCCGGGCCGGTCAATCACGCCGACCGTCTCGCCGTTCACGCGCACCGCCGCGCGGGTTACGCGCTGAATAACTACTCGCATCGTTCACCTTTCATCATGGAGCCGGCTTTCGCCTGGCTCGCGCATCTCTTTCGATACCATCCGCGGCGGTCGGTTTAGAAGGAGCCGCAGTTCTAGAGGCAGCCGCCTCAGAGCCCGCCGCGCAGCTGCACGGCACGCAAAAACTGGTTCGCCGCCCGCGGGGTACGGAACTCAATAAAACGCTTCTGCAGATGCTGCCCGCGAGCCTCCGCCAGCAGCTGGCCCACGTGCGGGTAACTCCTCCACGTGTACCGAATCATGTTGTCCGGGTCCCGCAGAATATCTTTCAGCGGCGGTTCCACGTTATCAGCCCACAGCCTCTGACCCGTCACCGCGCGGCGCACCGTCCGGCGAACCACGCGCCACATGACCACCGCGCGGCTATAGCGCAGGTAAATCACCACGTCCGCGCGCTCCAGCAGACGGCCACGCGCCTGCGGATACTGCCACTCCGTAATCCACGCGGGCCGCTCGATGAGCGCCTGAACATCCGCCTCAAAACTAGGGCGCGGAGTCCAGTTCGGACCCCAGTGCAGCGAGTCCATCTCCGTGTGCGGAATGTCCAGGATGCGCCCCAACCGCGCCGCGAACGTCGTCTTACCGCTACCGCTCGGGCCGGCAATCAGGATGCGCATGCTCCCCTCCCGCTGTTCTCTCGCGTATCCATTGACAAAAAGGTGGGCTGCGACCCTGCACAGCAGAATACACAGCCCACCCTCAACGGCGACCCCGGCAAGACCCGAGCCTCACAGCTCGGAGCTCAAAGCTCAAGACTCAATGCCCCGCCAGATAATCGCCGCACAGCCTCACCCCCCTACGGGGCGCAAGACCAAAGACTGGAGAATTACTCCTCGTCCTTCTTCTTCGGCTTGAAGTCCACGCCAGCTTCCTTACGCTGCTCCGGAGTAATCGGTGCAGGAGCCGCAGTCAGCGGATCAAAACCATTACCGGTCTTCGGGAACGCAATAACCTCGCGGATCGAATCAACGCCAGCCAGCAGAGACACAACACGGTCCCAACCGAACGCAATACCACCCATGGGCGGTGCGCCGTACTTGAACGCATCCAGCAGGAAGCCGAACTTCTCCTGAGCCTCTTCCTCACCAATGCCCATCACGCCAAACACGCGTTCCTGCACGTCGCGGCGGTGAATACGGATCGAACCGCCACCAATCTCGTTACCGTTGCAGACAATGTCGTAGGCGTAGGCCAGAGCCGAACCCGGGTCGGTGTCAAAGGTATCCAGGAACTCGGGCTTCGGGGAGGTGAACGCGTGGTGCACAGCGGTCCATGCGGAGTGGCCCAGAGCCACGTCACCGGACTCGGTAGCCTCAGCAGCAGACTCGAACATGGGGGCGTCAACAACCCACACGAAGGACCACTCGTCGTCCTTAATCAGGCCGGTACGGTGACCAATCTCAACACGAGCAGCACCCAGCAGCGCGCGGGAAGCCTTAGCCTCGCCAGCTGCGAAGAAGATGCAGTCGCCGGGCTTCGCGCCGGTAGCCTCAGCCAGGCCAGCACGCTCAGCGTCAGTAATGTTCTTAGCCACGGGGCCGGTCAGCTCGCCATCCTCCTGAATGAGGACATACGCAAGACCCTTAGCGCCACGCTGCTTAGCCCACTCCTGCCAAGCGTCCAGGGTACGGCGAGGCTGAGAAGCACCACCGGGCATCACAACAGCACCCACGTAAGGAGCCTTGAATACGCGGAAAGTGGTGTCCTTGAAGTACTCGGTCAGCTCAGTCAGCTCCAGACCAAAACGCAGGTCAGGCTTGTCCGAACCGTACTTCTCCATCGCATCCTTGTAGGTCATGCGCTGAATCGGGCGGGGAACCTTCACATCAATCAGGTTCCACACAGCCTCAACGATGCGCTCGCCCAGCTCAATGATGTCTTCCTGATCAACGAACGACGCCTCAATGTCCAGCTGAGTGAACTCAGGCTGACGGTCCGCACGGAAATCCTCATCGCGGTAGCAACGAGCAATCTGGTAGTACTTCTCAATACCGCCCACCTGCAGCAGCTGTTTGAACAGCTGCGGGGACTGCGGCAGAGCATACCAAGAACCCGGAGCCAGACGAGCCGGCACCAGGAAGTCACGCGCACCCTCAGGGGTGGAACGGGTCAGGGTCGGGGTCTCAACCTCAATGTAGCCGTCCTCGGCCAGCAGGTTGCGTGCCGCACGGTTCGCGTCCGAACGCAGGCGCATGATGCGAGCCGGCTCCGGGCGGCGAAGATCCAGGTAGCGGTAGCGCAGGCGCGCCTCCTCACCCACCTCAACGTGCTCGTCAATCTGGAAAGGCAGCGGGGCCGCGGTGTTCAGCACCTCAACGGTGGACACCTCAACCTCAATCTCACCGGTGGCCAGGTTCGGGTTCTCGTTACCCTCCGGGCGCTTGGAAACCTTACCGGTCACGCGCAGAACGTACTCGTTGCGCAGGTGCTCGAAGTCAGCCTCGTTGTGGAAAACGCACTGGGTGACACCCTCGCGGTCACGCAGGTCAACGAAGGCGACGCCACCGTGGTCGCGGCGACGAGCCACCCAACCGGTCAGGGTGACGGTCTCTCCAATGTTTGCGGCGGTCAGCTCGCCGTTGGTGTGAGTGCGAAGCACAGACATTCCTTTCATAGCGAGCACCTCACGACTATAGACAGTAGCCGGGTACTCGCGGTTGATGATATGCGCACACTGCGTGCGCCTTATCCATTGTAGCCCGTCTTGCCGGGGCATGGACTCTCTCGCGGAAGGAGGTTGGTAGGGGCTGCGAGGGGCGGTTTCGGTTTGTGGGTGGTTTAGTCGCGTTTGGGGTGGTTAAGACCCACCGCAGATGCGACTAAACCATGTTTCAAGTGACTAAACCACCCACCGGACTACTCAGACCCCGATACTAGATCACCCAGAATCCACCCGACGGGACGAACCCCTCCCCCTGTGGATGGGCAACCTTCTTCGTCTTCAGCCGAGTTATCCACAGATTTTGATTTTCGCCACGTGCAACGGCCACGATATGACAGCCTGATGGGTATGAACTCCCTGACTGCCCCCACCCCACGAACCGTCGAACTGTACTACTCCCTTGTGCTGACCACGCGCATCCTTAAACTGCGGGGAATCGGCGCGAGGGAAGTCAATAGACTGATAGCCTCCGGGGCCATCCAACGCATCCAGCGAGGAGCCTACATCTACGCCTCCGATGCTACCGGCCTTCGAGACGATGATCGGCTTCGAGTACGATGCATCGCCGCCCACAAGGCCGGCCTTCGAGGAATCTTCTCGCACGAATCAGCCGCGGTGCTCTGGGGGCTCGACCTGATGGGCGTTCCGGCCAGACTCAACGTGTGTAGCAACGCTAAAAGTCCCTCGGACCGGGGGCGAATCCGTCGGTACAGATTTACTCTTGAATCTGACGAGGTGACCGTAATTCCGGGCACATCCATTCCCGTTACAACAGTGACTCGCACGCTGCAGGATTGCGTGCGGACCATGCCTTTTCGGAACGCCGTGGTGCTGACCGACTCCGTGATGCGGCGGGGGCTCCTAACGCCCGAGGCTGTGACCGACGCCCTCACGCACCTTACGGGGCACGGCCGCTCGAATGGGCCGCTCGTTGTTCGGGCGATGGATGCATCCAGCGAGTCGGCCGGCGAAAGCCTCACCCGGTGCCTACTCATGGAGCACGAGCTGCCCTCCCCCGTGACCCAGTACCCGATTGTGTGCGAGGGTCGACGCTACCGAACGGATTTCGCCTGGCCCGAGCTACGGGTCATTCTCGAGTTTGACGGCGAGCAGAAGTACGTCGATTACCCGGGCCGAGACCGGCAGGAGGCGGCCCGCGACCGGGCGCTCACCCGCGCCGGATGGACGGTTATACACCTGACCTGGGCCGATATCTTCCAGAAGGAACCGGAAGTCGTGGCCCACCTGCGGAGGTTGCTTCTGCGGTAAACCCGGTCGCCTCTCAATGGGTCGCGGTTTCGGTTTGTGGGTGGTTTAGTCGCGTATGGGGTGGGTCTTAACCATCCCAAAAGCGACTAGCCCATCCACCGGGTTACTAAACCACCCACCGGGCGGGTAAACGACAGACTTACAGCGGCCAGATACTACAGCGGCCAAACACCGCAGGCATTACAGGCTCTAAGATGACAGGCCCCTAATGTTTACAGACCCTCAGCACGCACAATCTGAACGTGCAGGTCCTCAGCCGGCGGCATCCACGAAGCCGGATCAGCAGCAACCTGCTCACCCGAACGGATATCCTTCACCTCGTGAACCGGGGCACCCGACTCATCCGACGAAATGAACCATACGAACGGAATGCCGCGCTTCTCAGCGTACTTAATCTGCTTACCGAACTTCGCCGCATTCGCAGACACCTCGCAGGCAATACCGCGGGCACGCAGCGCATCCGCAACATCATTCGCAGCGGACCAGCCCTCATCATTCGTCAAGGCAACAAACACAGCCGAAGGCACCTTACGGCTCGCCTGCGCAAAACCCTGCGAGAGGATACGAGCCACCACACGAGTCACACCAATAGACAGGCCAACACCCGGGTACGTCTTCTTACCGTTCGACGCCAGCGACTCATAACGGCCACCCGAGCAAATCGAACCCAGCGACTCGTGACCAACCAGAACGGTCTCATACACGGTGCCGGTGTAGTAGTCCAAACCGCGAGCAATCGACAGGTCAGCCAGCACCTTACCCGGCGCACGGCGAGCCGCCTCCTCAATGACCTCAGCCAGCTCAGCAAGACCCTGATCCAGCAGCTCATGCTCCACCGAATACTTAGCCGCAAGCGCACGCACCTGCTCCACAAAAGAAGCATCCTCAGTGCGGATCTGCGCCAGCTCCAGGGCGGCAGCGGCAGCATCCGCGCTCGCACCAGCCTCAGCCTGCAGCTCCTCAGCCACACGCTCAGCGCCGATCTTCTCCAGCTTGTCAATAGAACGCAGAACAGCCGCAGTATCAGTCAAACCCAGGCCCAGGTAGAAACCCTCAGCCAGCTTGCGGTTATTCACACGCAGCTTGAACTCAGGAATCGGTAGCTTCGACAGCGCATCAACAACAACCAGCGCCAAGGTCACGTCGTAACGGAACGGCAGCTCGCCGTCGCCAACCACGTCAATATCAGCCTGAGTGAACTCGCGGGCACGACCCTCCTGCGGACGCTCACCACGCCACACCTTCTGAATCTGGTAACGCGAGAACGGGAAATTCAGGTAACCGGCGTTCTCCACCACATAACGGGCAAACGGCACGGTCAGGTCAAAGTGCAGAGCCAGCTTTTCCTTAGCCTTCGCAGCCTCGTCCTCCTGCAGGCGAGAAATTGCGTAAACTTCCTTGTCAATCTCACCCTTGCGCAGCAGCTGCTCAATAGTCTCTACCGAACGAGTCTCAATCGGGGAGAAACCATGCAACTCAAAAGTCTCACGCAAAGTGTCCAGAACATGATTCTCAACCAACCGCTCAGCCGGAAGATACTCGGGAAAACCAGACAGCGAAGCCTTGCGAGCCATACGCGATACTCCTTGACAAAGAACTCGACAACAAAACCCCGGAACACCTCCGGGCATATCTACCCATCATACCAACACCCACCCCAGCACAGCACCCACTCCCCCAGCACACCCGACACAAACCCGCACAAACCCGCAGCCGGCAGGTTCGCCCACAACACAACACGACCAGACACTACTCACACACACCCCACAGAGGCTATGCTTAGGAGGTGCACACGCACACCCAAACGGGTGCCCACCACGGGGAACAGCGCAAAGGCGCCCCACCCCCAGCACCCCCGAGTGAAAGAGTTATAGCGGTGACTACCAAACCCGACGACACTGTAAACCTCGAAAAGGCACGCCAGTACGGCCGCGTCTCCGAGGACGGCCACGTCTTCGTCATTGTCGACGGCGAAGAATACGCCGTAGGCCAGCTGCCCGGCGCCTCCGAAGAAGAAGCGCTCAGCTACTTCGCCCGCAAGTTTGAAAACGTCGAGGCGCAGGTTGCCCTGCTCGAATCCCGCCTCGCCAACAACGCCTCCGCCGCAGACCTGCAGAATGGCATCACCTCCATCGGTGCACAGATCGGTGTGCGCAACATGGTCGGTGACTACTCCGGCCTGCAGAAGCGCCTCATCTCCCTCGCAGAGCAGATCGCTGAACTCGGCGAAAAGCAGCAGCAGGCACGCACCGAAAACCGTGAACGCGCCCTCGCCGTCCGCGAAGAAATCGTCGCGGAAGCCGAGCAGATCGCCGACCAGGACCCCGACCAGATTCACTGGAAGAACTCCCACTCCCGCATGAACGAACTGTTCGAAGCGTGGAAGAAGGCACAGCGCGAAATTCACCTGGCAAAGAGCGTAGAGGACGAGCTGTGGAAGCGTTTCCGTGCAGCCCGCACCACCTTCGACCGCAACCGCCGCGCACACTTCTCGCAGCTGGACGACCGCAACGCACGCATCAAGCGCGCCAAGGAAGAGCTGATTGCACGTGCGGAAGAGTTGTCTACCTCGACTGACTGGTCTGAGACTTCCCGCGTATACGGCGACCTGATGCGCGCCTGGAAGCAGGTACCCCGCGGCCACCGTCGCGAAGACGACAAGCTGTGGGCACGCTTCCGCGCGGCACAGGACGTGTTCTTCAACGCCCGCAACGAAGCCGAAGCAGCGCAGGACGCAGTCTACGCCGAAAACCTCAAGGTCAAGGAAGCACTGCTCGAAGAAGCCCGCGCGCTCCTGCCCGTCGAAGACATTGAGGGCGCGAAGGCAGCCTTCGAGAAGATTCTGGACCGTTGGGATGCGGCAGGCCGCGTACCCCGCAACGACCTGCGCCGCGTCGACGGCGAGCTGCGCCGTATTCAGGACGAAATCAACGGCGCCGAAGAGGCAAAGTGGAAGCGCAACGACCCCGCCAAGGCGGCACGCGCGAACTCCCTGCTCGCACAGATCGAGGACTCTCTCGCCGAGCTGGAAGCAGAGCTCGCAGCAGCTGAAAAGGGCGGCGACTCCAAGAAGATCGCCAAGGCTAAGGAAGCTCTGGAGGCGCGCCGCGCCTGGGCAGCAACCCTGCAGGGCTTCGGCAACTAGGGTCTAGCCGACGGTCTAAATAACGGTCTAATTAACGCCGAGAAGCCACATGTGTTTCGAAAAGCCACCATTATCGTGGATTCTCGAAACACATGTGGCTTCTGCGTGTCCGCGGGATGTCTCTGCTGCGTGTCTCTGCGGAATGTCTGCTGGGTGTCTGCAGGGTGCGGAATTTTAGGATCGGCTGGAGGGGCTAATCATCGACCTGTTCATAATTCATGATTTCCCACTTTTGGCCGTTATGCTTCAGTTCAAATTTGAAGGTATCGTCAGTTTTGTCGTCATTGGTCCAGCTAACCCAGCTCCCATCAGGCTCAACAAAAATCTCACGATCCCATTCGCGATAGGCTTTCCAGAAGTAGGTTTCTCCGTCTTCTGACCAGGGGTTTCCATCGGCTAGAAAATGGTCGATTCCTCCAATGATCCATCCGCCGCTTTGATAAAGCTTTTCTGCATCTTCATACTCTTCTAATTCACGTTTGAAATTTGGCGAGATGAACTTGCGAGCCATCGAGTAATCGCCAGTTTGAGTACCGTAATTACCCCACAAGATCCAGGCATCCATCGTCTTGCGCATGCCTTCCAACGACTTTTCGTTGTAGCCGTTCTCCGGAACGTTAGGCTTCGGTACATTCTGTGCCGGACCGTACTTATCCGCCGGGCGGTACTCCCCGTTGGGCGCCTTCGAGCCGCCCGAATAGCCTCGGACAGTAGACGGAGTGGCACTCGCCGAAGGTGACTCAGATGCTGTTGCAGAAGCCGACGCCGACTCACTCGGCGCGGCGGAGGCGGGGGCTGCCGCCCCCGTCTTTGCCCGCGATGCGCTT
>OAVR01000199.1_pt1 | contig 23650 bp, 15 predicted proteins | sample 1476451 | NCBI WGS metagenome assembly OAVR01 (sample SAMEA2580105, study PRJEB22360) | human gut metagenome | biome: human gut; feature: human-associated habitat; material: faeces | place: Denmark | collected 2008/2010 | reverse complement strand
CTCATCGTGTTGGGGCCCCCCGACCCAACCCCGCCGTCAGCGACTACCCGGTGGATGTGGTAGAGAATATCGTCGACATCGACGTATCCGCCGAGATGGAAACCAGCTTCCTGGAATACTCCTACTCGGTGATTTATTCGCGCGCCCTCCCCGACGCCCGCGACGGCCTCAAGCCCGTGCAGCGCCGCATCCTCTACATGATGCAGCAGATGGGTCTGCGCCCCGATAAGGGCCACGTCAAGAGCGCCCGCGTGACCGGCGAGGTCATGGGTAAGCTCCACCCGCACGGCGACGCCGCCATCTACGACGCGATGGTGCGCCTCGCCCAGCCCTTCGCGCTGCGCCTGCCCCTCGTTGACGGTCACGGTAACTTCGGCTCCCTCGACGACGGCCCGGCAGCCGCCCGATACACCGAAGCACGCATGGCACCCGCCGCGCAGGCACTCACCGCGGACCTCGAAGAAGACGTGGTTGACTTCGTACCGAACTACGACAACCAGTTCATGCAGCCCTCCGTGCTGCCCGCAGCGTTCCCGAACCTGCTCGTCAACGGCACCACCGGCATCGCGGTCGGCATGGCAACCAACATGGCGCCGCACAACCTGCGCGAGGTTATCGCCGGTACCCGCCACCTCATCGCCCACCCCGAGGCGACCCTCAAAGACATCATGAAGTTCATCCCCGGCCCCGACCTGCCCACCGGCGGCACCATCGTGGGCCTGGGAGGCATCCGTGACGCCTACGAAACCGGCCGCGGCACTTTCAAGACCCGCGCGAAGGTCTCCATCGAGCAGGTCAGCCCCCGCAAGCAGGGCATTGTCGTCACCGAACTGCCGTACATGGTCGGCCCCGAAAAGGTCATCGAAAAGATCAAGGACGGCGTCAACTCCAAGAAGCTCACCGGCATCTCCGACGTGGTCGACCTGACCGACCGCACCAACGGTCTGCGCCTCGTCATCGAAATCAAGAACGGCTTCAACCCGGAGGCGGTGCTCGCCGCCCTCTACAAGCACACTCCGCTTGAGGATTCCTTCGGTATCAACAACGTGGCGCTCGTGGACGGTCAGCCGCAGACCCTCGGCCTGCTCGACCTGATGCGCGTGTACATTGACCACCGCCTGAACGTGGTCCGCCGCCGCACCGAATTCCGTCTGGGCAAGCGCACCGACCGCCTGCACCTGGTGGAGGGCCTGCTCGTGGCGATCCTCGACATTGACGAGGTCATCCAGATCATTCGTGAATCTGATGAGACCGCTCAGGCACGCGAAAAGCTGAAGGTCGTCTTCGACCTGACCGACACCCAGGCGAACCATATCCTGGAGTTGCGCCTGCGCCAGCTCACCAAGTACTCCCGCCTGGAACTCGAAGCAGAACGCGACACCCTGCAGCAGGAAATCGCGGAACTGCAGCGTATCCTCGGCTCCGATGCGGCGCTGCGCGAACTGGTCTCCGAGGAGCTCGCCGAGGTCGCCGAACGCTACGGCACCGACCGCCGCACCCAGCTCAAAACCAAGGACGAGATGCAGGTCGCCATTGAGGCGGTCACCGCGCAGTCCAAGGCGAAGAAGAGCCTGGGCCTCGCCCTCGAAATCGCAGACGATCCCTGCTGGGTACTGCTCTCGGCCTCCGGAATGATGGGACGAACCCCCGGCAAGCCCATCCGCGAGGCGCTCGTGGATCCCGGCAAGCGCTTCAAGCACGACGTGTTCACCTCGATTGTGCCGACCACCGCGCGCGGCGAGATTGGTGCCGTCACCTCCGCTGGACGTATGGTGCGCCTGTCCGTCATGGACATTGCGGTGCTGGACGAGAACGGCGGCACCCCCTCCATGGCGTCGGCGGTGAAGGCGGCCGAGCTGGTTCAGCTCGCCAAGGGTGAGAAGCTGGTCGCTCTCGTACCGCTGAACACGGTGCTGGCGCTGGCAACCGCGGGCGGCGTGATCAAGCGCCTCAACCCGGATTACCCGCTGAACCAGACCGAGTGGGACATCATGAAGCTCAAGGACGACGACGAAATCGTAGCCGCCGCCCCCTGCCCCACCGATGATATGGTGCTCACCTTCGTCACTCGCGACGCGAAGCTACTGACCTTCGACGCGGCAAAGGTCCGCCCGCAGGGACGCACCGGCGGCGGTATCGCAGGCGTTAAGCTTGCTGACGGCGACCGTGTGATTGCCCTGGGCGTGACCGCACCCGGTGACGCGGCGGAGGTCGTGACCGTCACCAACGGCAAGGACGGCCTGGCGAGCGCCAAGGTCACCGCCCTGAGCGAGTACCCGCAGAAGGGCCGCGCAACCGGCGGTGTGCGTGCGCACCGTTTCCTCACCGGTGAGAGCCAGCTGGCTCTGGCGTGGGTGGGCGTGGGCCCGGCGAAGGCGGCGTCCACCGGTGGTGTGGCTCGTTCCCTGCCGACCGAGTACGGTGCTCGTGACGGTTCCGGTGTGATGCTCACTCAGAGCATCGGCATTGTGGGCCCGAACTATGCGGCTGTTTCTGCTGCGATGGCGGTTAGCCCGGAGGGTGAAAAGCTCTTCTAGGCGCGCGGTTCACGGCCTTTCGACCTCAGGTTGTTTACAAAGCCGGGGGTGAAGACACGTTGTGTGTGTCTTCACCCCCGGCTTTTATGTGGTGTACCTTAAGTAACACAGCACACATTTATTGACGCATTATTCCTAGAGGATTTGTCGTGCTTGATTTAATGTCCGTCACACCAGAGTTATTTATCGTGCTCCTGCTCGCTGCCTTCTGTGCGGGATGCATCGACTCTGTCGTGGGCGGAGGCGGCATGATCCAGCTCCCCGCACTGCTCATGGCACCCGGATTCTCACCCGTCGCCGCCCTGAGCACCAATAAAGTTGCCAGTTCCATGGGCACTTTGACGAGTGCCTCAACCTATATTCGCTCACTCAAAATCCCGTGGAAAATCCTACTCCCCGTAGCGTTCGTGGCGTTCTGCGCCTCCGCCGCCGGCGCATACTGCGCCACGATCCTGCCGGCACATATTTTCCGCCCCGCAATTGTGGTGGTTCTAGCCGCTATCCTCGTCTTCTCGGTGCTACAACCGCGCATACCTCGCGGGCAGCCTCGCGCGCTCACAACCTCATCGTTCCTAGTGCGCGGCTTTGCGCTGGGTCTGATTCTGGGCGGCTACGACGGCATCCTCGGGGCTGGCACCGGCGCGATGATGCTCGTCGCCCTGCAGATAGCCATGGGCTACGATATGCTCCACGCAACCGCAGCCGCCAAGATTCTCAACACTGCCACCAACCTCGGCGCGCTCCTCTATTTCATTCCGCTGGGCTCAATTCACTGGCTCCTCGGAATCGCCATGGGATGCGCCAACATGGCGGGAAGCTGGGTTGGTGCCCGCACCGCAATTCACCTGGGCGAACGGTTCATTCGCCGCGTGCTCGTTATCGTTATGACCCTCATGCTGCTGCGGATGAGCGCGCAGATACTCGGCTGGGTCTAATGCCACGAGCCTATCCGCACACAGAAATGCCCCGGTACTTTCACGAAGTACCGGGGTATTTCTCGCAGTTTCTTGCGTTCAATCTTGCCCGTGGTGGCTACGCTCAGCTGCGTTTAGAGGCGAACCACCTCATCGCAACGGGCAATATCCTCAGGACGGTGCGACACCAAAACCGTAGCCACAGAGCTGGAGCGGGTCGCCGCATCCAAGTCAGCCATCAGCGCGCGGGCAGACTCAGCATCCAGGTGCGCGGTCGGCTCATCCAGCAGCAGCACCGGCGAGTTCACCAGCAGGGCACGAGCCACCGCCAGACGCTGACGCTGACCACCCGACAGGAACGAACCGCCGGCACCCACCGGGGTGCGCAGGCCCTGAGGCAGAGCGTCAAACCACTCGCCCAGACCCACACGGCGCAGAACCTCAATCAGCTCTTCCTCGCTCGGGCGATCCGAACGGTCACGAGCCAGCATCAGGTTGCCCTCAAGGGTCGACTCGAAAATGTGAGCCGCCTGCGGGCACCACGCCGCGTAGCCGCGCAGCTGCTCACCCTCCAGGACCTCGCCGGAAGCCAGCACGCGGCCGGACTCCAGCGGCAAGAAGCCCAGAACGGTTGCAAGCACGGTAGACTTACCGGAACCGGAGGGGCCGGTCACCGCAGTCCAGGAGCCGGCGCGGGCGTTCATGTTCAGGTCGGTGAAGACCGGGTGATCCATGCCGGGCCAGCGGGCGGCTGCGTCCTGCAGGCTCAGTGCCGGGGCGGGGTCGGTGACCTTCACGCCGAGTTCCTGCGGGGTGCCGCAGCTGACCAGGGTGGGTTCGCCGGGCTTCGGCGGGCGCGGGGCGCCAGCCTTAGAACCAGCCTTAGAATCCGTCTGAGCGCCAGCCGCAGATCCGGGGCGATCAAAGCGGTGGGCACGCTGACGGTCAGCTTCCAGCAGCTCCTCCATCTCGGCCTCCGCGCGGGCACGCAGACGCTCAACACGACGCGGCAGAACGTGGGTGTCCACCTCAGCCTCGGTCGGTACGGAACGCTTCAGAGTCGAGACGGCAACAATACCCTCCAGGGATACGTCGCGCACGCTCGGGGCAATCGTCGCGAGCAGGCGGCTAAACGCGGGCCAGGAGCGGACCGCCTCAACATGGCCCAGGGAGCTTTCCAGCATACCGGTGCACAGCAGCACCACAATCGCCGCTTCGGGGGCACGCACGGTGCCGTCAACAGCCAGCGGGTACGCAATCATTGCGCTCGCCAGAGCCGCGCCAAACCAGCTCAGGGTCACGAGGGCACGTCCCACACCCTGAGCGGTCGAGCCCTTCTGCAGGGCGGACAGGTTCTCGGCGTCCAGGGCGCCGTTAGCCTTCTCAGCGGTGGTTGCCACACCGTTAGCGCGCAGATCCTCGGCTGCCGAGAGCATGCCGGTACCCAGGCGCAGCATCTGCGCGGTGGAGCGGCGAGCCAGCGCCTCCGCACGGGCATCGGCGCGGAGCACAATCCACGGAGCCACAAAAGTGCTAACCAGCACGGCAAGCAGAACCGGAATCAGAGCCTGCGGCAGGATGCACGCGGTTGTAATCAGCGCCGCGGTCATGACCAGCAGGTGCGCAGCCGGCGGAATAATAACGCGCGGCACGCCGTCACGCAGCTCATCAATACCGCCCACGAGGCGTTCGAGCAGCGCGTCACCACGCAGCAGGGCACGCACGCTACTCACGCTCTGCCATGCGCCAACCCAGGCGCGCAGACGCAGAATATTTGCGGCGGCAAGAACCTTCGAGTGGGTCATCAGACGCTCAGCGTAGCGGGCGCAGGCACGACCCAGACCGAAGAAGCGCACGCCCACAATGGCGACCATCAGGTACATCATTGCCGGGCCCTCTGCGGCGCGAACAATCAGCCAGCCGGACAGCGCGGTCAGTGCAGCCGCCATCAGGGAAGTAATCGCAGCCATAATCACCGGGCCGGTTGCGGCGCGAACACCAATACCGGTCAGTTCCTTCAGGGTGCGCAGGCTTGCGAACAGGCCGGCAGGCTCGGTTTCCTCGGCCTCGGCAGTAGCGGAGGCGCCCGCCGGGGCGGTGCTTTCTGCCTCGTACTCTTCCCGGTCCTTGAGCAGGTGCGCGGGGGCTTCAGCAGGAACCGCAACGCGGGCGGTGTTCGCCTCGGCGGTCCAGGTGTAGCCCCGGGCGGTCTGCACGGCACGAACGAGGGTGTCGCAGCCGGCGGCGAGCTCCTGCTCGTGGGTCACGATCAGCACGGTTGCGCCCAGTTCCGCCAGGCGGTGCAGGGCGCGGGTCACCAGGTATGCCGAGTAGGCGTCCAGGTGTGCGGTCGGCTCATCCACCAGGACGGTCAGCACGGTCTGCTCACCGCCAGCACGGTAGATAGCCTCGGCGCGAGCCAGGGTGCGTGCCACGGCGAGGCGGCGCGCCTGACCTGCACTGAGGGCACCGGGCTCAAGGTCGGTGAGCTTCTCCATGCCCAGCTGAGCCAGCGGGCCAACCAGCAGCGCGGACTCGGCATCGGTGACGGACAGCTTCTTGGAGTCCATCGCTTCACCGAGCAGAGCGGCTGCACGCTCACGCTCAGCCTCGGTAGCGCTGAGTGCGTAGAGAGCCATTTCGGTCTGCACGGTCGGGGCGGTGAAGACCGGCGACTGCGGAATGACCAGGGTGGTTCCCAGACCGTTCACGCTACCGCTCAGGTGCACGGGCTCCTCCGAGCCGGTGGGCACCAGACCCTCACGCACGGCACCGGAGAACACGTTCAGCAGGGTGGACTTACCGCAACCGGACTCACCCATCACGCCGATAACTGCACCGCGCTCATCGTTGCCGGTGGCAACGCGACGGTTCAGGTTCAGCGACAGGTTAGTCAGCACGGCAGGACGCGCCGGGTAGCTCACCGACAGGTCCTCAACCGCGATGGTGGAAGGCTGAGCCTTCTGCGATGCTGCGCTTTGCTCTGCCGAGTCCGCAGCGGCGGCGGGCAGGGGCGCATCAATAATCTTCTGGGCGCTACGCAGAGCGGCAACGCCGTCCTCCGATTGGTGGTAGGCGGCACCCACATCACGCAGCGGCTGGTAGCATTCGGGAGCCAACAGCAGCACAAGAATTGCGGTGTCCAGGCCCAGGGTGCCGTTGACCAGGCGCACACCAATCAGCACAGCAATCAGCGCCACCGAAATGGTGGTGATGAGCTCCAGCGCAAGCGAAGACATGAAGGCGCTACGCAAAGTCTGCATGGTGCGTTCACGGTAACGCTGGCCGAGGGCGTTCATGGCGCGAGTCTGTGCACGTTCACGGCCCAGACCGATAATGACGGGCAGGCCGCGTACCAGCTCCAGAATATGGTCGGAGAGGCGGTGCAGTTCAGCCTGAGCTTCTGCGGTTTCGTCGCGGGTGTTCTTACCAATCAGGATCATGAACACCGGAATAAGCGGCAGGGTGCAGGCAAGCACCATGGCGCTCATCCAGTCTAGGGCAGCCACAACAACCCAGAGGATGAACGGTACAATCGCGGTGGACACGAACGCAGTCAGGGTCTTGGTGTAGTAGTCATCCAGGGCGTTCAAGCCGCGGGACAGCAACACAGCGGTCGCGCCGGTACCCTCGGGGGTGTCTGCGCCACCGGTGGCGAGCACACGCTTGAGCAGCGAGGAACGAATCTGAGACTTCGCCCCGGAGGCGGCACGCTGCGCGCTCACAGCCAGCAGGTAGTCGGTACCCGAGCGGACAAGCAGGGCAGCCACGGCGACCGCAATCAGGCCGGGGGTAATGGTGTCTGCGTCACCGAAGAGCCCACCGAGGCCGAGCAGCCAGCCACCGTGCGCCTCCAGCTGCGCCTGCGCGGAGCCCGAGAACTCAATGTAGGCGCGGTACACGTCCGGGGCGCTGGTCTCTTTGAGACGCGCGTGCTCGGCGGCAACAGCGGCGAAACCGGCGTGTGCCGCGCGGGCAATAATCACAGCCAGGGCGGCGCTGAAAAGTACCGTCGCGAGGGTGTGCACGGCGGTGATGACACCGAACGTGCTGAGGGTTTTACGGGCGTCAGGGCCCAGAGGCGGGCGGCGATCAGCGCGGTCATTGCGCTTTCCGTCGGTCGCCTCTGGTGCCTCAGTGTTCTGATGTTTGTCAGCATGACGCGGTGTGTGCGTTCGACTCACGTGTTGTCCTTAGTCTTCTGCTGTTTTTACCTCCCATTATTTTAAGGTTTGGGCAAGCTAATACCTATTTGGCCGGTCATACTTCGGGGATTTGGCGGGTCTGGCGTTCCCCCGGCACGGGTTTAGCCGCGCATCGCATCGGCTGGGCTCTTGCGGGACGCTACCCACGCCGGGTACGCCGAAGACACCAGACCGGTAAGGGCGCCAACGCCCACGCCGAGCACCACGAATCCGGGTGAGAGAACCGCCTGCCAGCCCTGCACGAGCGAAAGAATAATCGTCGCAATCATGCCGGAGCAGGCGCCGATGGAGCCGCCGAGCACGCCGAGCATGACGCCCTCCATGAGGAAGATGCGGGCAATCAGCCATTTACTCGATCCGATGGCGCGGCGCAGCGCAATCTCTGCGGTGCGCGATTGCACGGACAGATACATTGCGGTTGCCGCCGAGAGGGAGGCGAGCACCAGCAGAATACCGGAGAGCACACCCACGTACAGGCCCAGATCCGAGGCGATAGACGCGCGTAGGCTCTGCAGGTCGGAGGGGGTTTCCACGTTGATCTGGCTGGGTTCAGCGGGCTTGAGGGTCAGCGGAATTGCCTTGGCGACCGCTTTGCCGTAGCCCCGTTCGGTTTCGGCAATGTATGTGACCTGGCCGCGTCCGGTGCGCTGAAGTGTGCCCGGCGAGACAATGACCGTGTTCCTAAATTCGTAGCCGCTATTGCCGGGGTCGAAGAGGCCGATGACCGGCATCAGCTGACCTTCCACCCAGATGCTCACACCGGGTGCCACCTGCGGCAACCCACCGAGCTTAATGCCGTAGTCGACGGCGGGTAGCTCGCCGGGCCTGGGCTCGGTTGTGGCGTTATCTGCAGCCTTATCTTCGGGAATAATGCCGAGGGCACGGGCAGCGGAGACCGAGACGATAGCGCCGGAGAGCTGCTCGGAGCGTTCACGGTCGGCAACGTTCTGCTGGGTGAGGGTCGAGTTCATCTGTTCGAGCGCACGCAGGGTTTCGGGGTTCATGCGGGCACCGATTTGCTCGAGCCGGGTCTTTGAGGTGGAGCTGAGGCCAATCGCCGTTTTGGGTTCGTCCTCGTAGGGGCTGAATCGGGTGATTCGCACGTCGGCGGGTGCCACGCTGCTGACGAATCCGGTGTTCTTCACGTAGTCCAGTGCGCTAATGCGGTCGGCAACATTCTGCGCGGATTCGCCCTGCCGGTATGTTCCGAGCATGTTCTGGTCATTGTCCCTGTCGCTGATGTAGAGCGTGGACTGTTCGGATCCGAGCAGGCGCTGGTTCACCTGGTAGCTGGCGGATTCGCTCATGCCGGAGGCGCTGATGAGTCCGCCCACGCCCAGTGCGAAGGACAGGCCCAGCAGCAGGGTGCGTAGCGGTCGGGAGGTGAGCGCAGAGATCGCCTCGATGCTGTCGTCGGTGAGGAAGCTTCCGCGGCGATGCGTAGCGGGCTTCTCCCCCGGTGCGAGGCTAGCGGGAGCATCTACCGGGGCACCAACCGTGGCTTCTGCCGGGGTGTCCGTTGCAACCGGCACAGCCTCAGCGACCGGTGCCGTAGCGGAATCGGCGCGGCTCTGCTCGTGTAGCCGTCCATCCTCAATGCGGATCACGCGGCGGGCGGCGGCGGCAACCTCCGGGTCGTGGGTAATCACCAGCACGGTACAGCCGGTCGCGTTAATGCGCTGAAGAATCTCAATGACCTTGGCGCTATTGTGGCTGTCCAGGTTGCCGGTGGGCTCGTCGGCAAGAATCAGCGGCGGGCGCGTGGCGAGGGCACGAGCAATGGCGCAGCGCTGCTTCTCGCCGCCGGAGAGGTAGCGGGTGCGGATGCTGGCGCGGTCGCTCAACCCCAGAAATTCTAGGGTTTCTTCGGTGCGTTGCAGGCGCTCGCCGTAGGGTACGCCCTGCACGCGCAGGCCCATGGAGGCGTTGGTCGTGCTGGTTTCGTCCAGCAGCATGTTTGAGGATTGGAAGATGAAGCCGAGGTGGTCTCGGCGCATTTCGTCGCGTTCTCTGTCGCTGAGTCCTTCCGTGTTTTTGCCGAAGAGGCTGTAGGTTCCGCTGGTGGGAGTGTCGAGCAGGCCAATGGCGTTGAGCAGGGTGGATTTACCGGAGCCCGACGGACCAATAATGGCGAGGAATTCGCCGCGTTCCACCACCAGGTCGAGATGGTCGAGGACTGCTCGTTCGCTCCCCTCGAAAACACGGGTAATGCCGTGCATTTCAATAGCGGGCGCGGTACCGAGCCCGGCGGCAGGTGTAGCGGCGGACGCTACGTTGGGCGCAACTGTAGGCGCACGTCCCGGGCTTGCGTCTGGGGTTCTCTTACGGCGGCTCATGAGACAAGCACCTTCTGTCCCGCGCTGAGGTTCGCGTTGATTGCGGCGTATCCGCCGGCGGTGCGTAGAACCTCAACGTTGACTCGTTCGGTGGCGGGCGCATCCTTGCTGGTCGAGGTGGAGCTTCCGCCCTTTTCAACGAGCACGTAGGTGCCCTGGGAGTCCTGGCGTACCGCGGTGGTGGGCACGGCGAGGGTGGTTGAGGTGTTGCCCTTACTGGTGATGGATGCGCTCTGCCCCGGAGTGAGCTTGCTCGGGTCGTCGGCGCTGAATCGCACGCTCTTTGCCGCACCCTTGGAGGGGTCGTTCTGCAGCTCACCAATGCTGGTGATGGTGCCCTCCACGCTGCCGGTGGAGGTACGCAGGCTAATGCGATCACCGACCTTGAGCTTGTTCGCGACGGCGAGTTCAACGCTGGATTCCACGTAGGGTTCGCTGGTTTCTACACTCGCGATGGGGTTGCCGTCGCTGATGAGCTGGCCGACCGCCGCAACTGCGGTGACGGTGTGGCTACCGGCGGGCAGAATCGCGTAGTTGCTTCGGGCAATGCTGGTGACCCCTTCGCTGGGCACGCCGGTCAGGTGCGCGCGGTGCAGGCGCGTGACGGCGTCGAGGGTGTCTTCGGTGACGGTGCCGCTCTGAGCGGTGGCGTACCCGGCGGAGTTCAGTGCCTTCTGGAAGGCGAGCACGTCGTCGCCGTTATCGCCCAGGTTGAGGTCGCGGTACAGCGGCAGCGGCCCCTCCAGCACGAAGACGGGGTCGGCACCGATAATGCCGATGAAGTCACCAGCTTTGAGTACGTTACCGGGCTTCTGGTTCTGGTAGACGAGCACCGGCTCACCGTTGGTGCGTGCGCTAATCGGGGCGGTCTCCCCGGCCTTGGTGGTTCCGGCAATGGCGAGTCCCTCGCTGACGGTGCGTTCTTCGACCTTCGCCCAGACCGGGATCACGGTTTTCGCTTGCACGGTCGGGTCGGGGCCTGTTGCGGCGTAGCGGGTGCCAAGGTAGAAGGACAGCATGAGCGAGCCGATGGCGAGGATTGCCAGCAGCAGGAGCACGCGGGGTCGGGCGATGCGCTCGCTAAAGCGGTGACCGCTGTTTTGGTTTTTCGTGTGAGTGGTCATGGCGGTGTCTTTCTGAACTGTGTCAGCGCTGTCTATTTCTCTGCGCTGCCTATTTCTTAGCGCCGTCTTTCGGTGCGCTGTCTTTTAGTGCCCCGGTTTACTGGTGCTCCATAACGTACTGCTTGAACTTCTCGTCGCGGTCGCGGTCGGCTTGGCGTTCCTGTTCAAGCTGTGACTGGTGCTTACGGATGAGCGGCATCTGGTACTGGGCTTCCAAGTCGTAGAGCTGCTTGCTCATGCCGACCTGCTGGTTACATTCGGCCTGAATGGTGGCGATGCGAATCTCTTCTTCGGAGGCGGGCTTGTTGTATCCGTCGTTCTTGCTCAGCTGCTCAGCCAGCGGGGTTTCCTCCGCAACGGAGCCTGCCGAGCGCGGGGTGAGACCGCGGTCAGAGACGCACTGCTTCCACTTCTCTTCGAGCTCGCGGTGCAGTTTGCTACCGTAAACGGCATTGCCCGCCTCGGTGGAGATACGACTGGATGTGGACTGCCCTTCATTCTCGGGCCTCTTACCTTCGGGCACCGCGGCCTCCAGGGTCTCGCGGGCCTTGGGGTAGCATTCGGTGCGAAGCTTGTCCTCGGGGCTCATGCTCTCCCCCGAGTTATAGGAGATGGGGGCGGCTGCGTTGTTGGGGTCTCGCTTCTGAAAACCGTACTTCTGGGCGTACTCGACATTCCAGGGACCGTACTTTCGCCCCAAATCACCGCGGGGTGCGCCCTCAGAGTAGGGAGCCTGGATGGTGTAGTTCTGCCCGTGTTCGGCGAAGCATTGCTTCATGGCAATCTGAAAGGCCGTGTACTCGTAGTTGGTGCGCTCGTAGTAGAGGTAATCGTCCAGAGGCATCTTCACGATGTCCTGTTCCGCATCAAAGACGGCGTGGACGCTTTCGTCGCGTTCCAGCGGCGGGTTGAAGAGCGAGCATGCGCTCAGCGGGAGCACGCCGATGGCCAGCAGGGCGCCCGTGGCGAGCAGGCGGCGGCGCGTGCCGGTACGAGGGGCAGTTCCGGTGCGGCGGTTGCGGGACTTCATCGTTGAACACCTTTCATAAGAGTGAGTTGTACACCACATTACACGTTCTACTCCCTGTCGCGCCCGAATTTCGGGGGGGTCAGCAAAAATTTTTGCGCGCCACTCGCCTGCCGAGAGCTGCAGCCTCTGCGGGAATATCCTCTGTAGGAATAGTCCTCTGGGGGCATAGAAAAATCCCCCGAACTTCTCAGAAGAGAAATTCGGGGGATTCTTCAATCAGCTACATGCTACTTGGTCGGCAGTTCAGCCAGTTCGGTAGCGTCGTGAGCCTCGGGGATGTGATCCACGTGCAGACGCTTACGGAAGACCCAGTAGGTCCATGCCTGGTAGACGAACACGACCGGCAGACCAAGGCAGGTCACAAAGGTCATAACGCCCAGGGTGTACTCGGAGCTGGATGCATTCGCAATGGTGAGCGAGTATGCCGGGTCCAGGGTGGAGGGCAGAACGTTCGGGTACATTGCGGTGAAGATTGCCAGCGCACCGAATGCGAGGAACACGGACAGACCTGCGAAAGCGCGACCCTCACGGCCACCCTTTGCGGAGATCCAAGCAATCAGAACAGCAACCACAGCCAGGATGGTGCATAGCCAGGAGATACCGTTACCGGTGGTGAAGTCCAGTGCCAGAACCCATGCAACAATCGGCAGCAGCAGGACGGGAGACCAGCGTACCAGGGTGTTGCGGGCACGGTGGCGGATGTCACCGTCGGTCTTCAGAGCGATGAAGGCAAGACCCTGAACCAGGGAGAAGCCAACGAAGCCCAGACCGCCGAGCAGAACCGGCAGGGAGACCCATGCGAAGGCGCCGCCGACGCGGTCACCGTTGTCGTTGATGGGCAGACCCATGGAGGTCAGGCCCAGCAGAGCACCGACGAGCAGTGCAATACCGAAGGAGGAGACGGACAGAGCGATGTTCCAGTTACGGATCCACTTCTCGTCGTTCTTCTTACCGCGGTACTCGATTGCGACCACGCGCAGAATCAGGAAGACCAGCGCGAGGGTCAGGGGGATGTACAGAGCCGAGAAGAGGGCTGCGTACCAGATGGGGAATGCAGCGAACAGAGCTGCACCACCAGTCACAAGCCACACCTCGTTACCGTCCCAGACGGGGCCGATGATGTTCAGCAGCAGACGACGTTCCTTCTCGTTCTTGCTGAACTTGGAACCCATCAGCATACCGACACCCAGATCGAAACCGTCGAGAATCATGTACATGATGAGGAAGACGCCAATGGCTACAAACCAGAGGGTGGGCAGGCCAGGCTGACCGGCAAAGATATTGAAATCAAAGTTCATGGTGAATCAATCCTTACCCGCCTAGTAGGCGAACTCCAGCACATCGCGCTTGGACTTGTCGTTGGACTCGTCCTCGTGGGGCGACTGAACCAGCTCGGGCATTGCTGCCACAACACCGGCCTTGACGTACTTGATGAGCAGGTAAACCTCAACCACCATCAGCACGCCGTAGAGCAGGCCCAGGGTGAGCAGGGAGAAGAGGATTTCTTCACCGGAAACACCCGGGGAGATAGCTGCTGCAGTGAACAGGTGAATCGAGGGGTCACCCTGAAGGTTCGGAGCCACAACGAAGGGCTGGCGGCCCATTTCGGTGAAGATCCAGCCGAGGGAGATACCAAGGAAGGGAGCCAGGATGGACCAGACTGCAATGTTCTTGAGCAGCTTGGACTCGGGGACGGTGCCCACGCCCTTCTTACGGGTTACCCACAGTGCGTAGAGGTAGAAGGGCAGTACAACCGCACCCAGACCGATCATGCCGCGGAAGCCCCAGTAGGAGACCTCGAGGGAGGGCAGGTAATCAATCTTCTGACCTGCACGCTCACCGTAGAGCGGGTTGTTGGGCAGGTTGGTGCCGAACTTAGCTTCGTACTCGGGCAGCAGGGTCTGAATACCCTTCACCGGGGTATCGAAGTTGTCGTGTGCCAGGAAGGACAGCACGCCGGGGACCTCGATGACGGTGTGGATCTTATCGCAGCTCTGAGCGCCGAGTTCACCGACGGTCAGAACGGAGAAGGAGGTGCCATCGTGGCACGCGGCTTCTGCAGCAGCCATCTTCATGGGCTGCTCGTGGATCATCATCTGTGCCTGAATGTGACCGGACGCGCCGATACCTGCGAAGGCGAGGAGGCCCACAACAGCGCCCAGGCGCAGGGACTTGAACCAGACCTGGAAGTCGGTCTTGTCACGTGCGCCCTTGTCGGACTCACCAACAACAACCTTGCCGTCAACGACCTTGTCGATACCATCCTTGCGGCGACGCCACAGCTTGTACCATGCGATACCAACCAGGAAGCCACCAGCAACCTGAATAGCGGCGGTGATGACGTGAGAGACGGTCACCCATGCGAGGGGGTTCATCAGCACTGCGCCAATGTCGGTCATGCGGGGACGACCGTCAATCATTTCTGCACCGACGGGGTGCTGCATCCAGGAGTTTGCAACCAGAATGAAGAATGCAGAAATCCAGGAGCCGAGAACTGCCATGAACAGACAGAAGGCGTGGACTGCGGGCTTGAGGCGGTCCCAACCGAAGATCCACAGACCAAGGAAGGTCGACTCAACGAAGAAGGCGAAGAGGCCTTCCATTGCCAGCGGAGCGCCGAAGACGTCGCCGACGAAGCGGGAGTATTCACTCCACGCCATGCCGAACTGGAATTCCTGAACCAGACCGGTGGCCACACCCATAGCGAAGTTAATGAGGTACAGCTTGCCCCAGAACTTCGTCATGCGCTTGTATTCGTCCTTCTTGGTACGAACGTAGCAAATGTACAGGTAGGTCACCACAAGGCCCAGACCCAGAGTCAGCGGAACCATGAAGAAGTGGTAGACGGTGGTAATACCGAACTGCCACCTACCAAAATCAAGGGGATCCATTGATAGGTCCTTACTATGTGTGTACTTAATGTGCGTTTGTGCCAGATTTCGGGTAGTCCACCATCGATGGAGGGCATACGAGAGTTACTGACACAGTGTCTCTCATGCTTCTAAGGTACAGGGTTTTCCTAAGAAGCTGTGAGTAGGCTGTGCATAGTATGGACGTTTATTGTTTGACGTTTCGCTAAAGGTACCTTGGACGTTATCCCTCGATGCAAGGGTGGTGAGAGGAATGAGACACGATGGTGCCTTGCGGGGTTGAGAAGCAGTTTCGGAACCTTGGTGAAATATTGCAGTTTTTAATATTTTCTGCAAAATTTTGGTGACAGATTTCGTGATTGTGACAGGTGCTTCAAGTAGTGCTCAAAGCTTAAATTTGCCTGTTTCATGCGGAATTTACGCGGAATCTCCGAGAATTGCGTGACTATTCTCACACAAAATTCATGGATTGTGACACGCCAGCCACCACTGCCCCGCAAGGCACCGCAATACCCCACAAGGCACCGCACGCTACATATCGATGCTCTCAGTATCCAGCTGATGAGCACCCGCAATGATGAACTCCTTACGCGGAGCCACCTCAGAACCCATCAACAGAGAGAACGCACGCTCGGCAGCCTCCGCATCCTCAATGCGAATACGGCGCAACATGCGATGACGCGGATCCATCGTGGTCTCAGCCAACTGGTCGGCATCCATCTCACCCAGACCCTTATAACGCTGAATCGGTTCCTTATAGGTCACGCCCTGCTCCCGCAGGGAGTCCAGTAGCTCGTGCAGCTGCTTCTCGGAGTAGGTGTACACCATCTCGTTCGGCTTGCCGCGGCGCACCACCTCCACGCGGTGCAGGGGCGGAACCGCAGCGTACACGCGACCGGCCTCAATCAGCGGGCGCATGTAACGGTAGAACAGGGTCAGCAGCAGGGTACGAATGTGGGCGCCGTCCACGTCCGCATCGGTCATCATAATGACCTTGCCATAGCGGGCAGACTCCAGATCGAAGGTACGACCCGAACCGGCACCAATCACCTGAATCAGCGCCGCGCACTCGGCGTTCGCGAGCACATCGGTCACCGAGGCACGCTGAGTGTTCAGAATCTTACCGCGAATCGGCAGCAGAGCCTGGTACGAGGAAGAACGCGCCAGACGCGCAGTACCCAGCGCCGAGTCACCCTCCACAATGAACAGCTCAGAATGCTCCACATTGGTCGAACGGCAGTCCACCAGCTTAGTGGGCATGGACGAAGACTCCAGCGCGGTCTTACGGCGCTGAGTTTCCTTATGGATGCGCGCCGAGACGCGGGTCTTCATCTCAGAGACGACCTTCTCGCACAGAGCGGCCGCCTGAGCCTTCTCCGCACGGGCGGTCGACTCCAGGCGAGCCTTCAGCGCATCACCCACGACCTTCGACACGATCTGGCGAACCGCCGGGGTACCCAGAATCTCCTTGGTCTGACCCTCAAACTGCGGCTCGGCAAGACGCACGGTCAGCACGGCGGTCAAGCCGGCGAGCACGTCATCCTTCTCAATCTTGTCGTTACCCACCTTGTACTTGCGGGCATTATCGGCAAGGTGCTTGCGCATCACGCGCAGCAGGCCCTGCTCAAAACCGGTGGTGTGAGTACCGCCCTTGGGGGTGGCAATAATATTCACGAAGCTGCGGACCGTCGTCTCGTAGCCAATGCCCCAGCGCAGCGCAACGTCCACTTCGCAATCGCGCTCCACGTCGGTCAGCTGCGAGCGGCCGTCCTCACCCAGCACCGGCACGGTCTCGGTGAAAGATCCGCTGCCGCTAAAACGCCAGGTGTCGGTAATACGCTCATCGTGCGCCAGAAACTCGACGAACTCACTAATGCCGCCGTCGTACTGGAAAACTTCCTCGTGGGGCTCCAACTCGCCGGGGGTGCCGGGCAGTCGGCGCTCATCGCGGATGCAAATACGCAGACCCGGAATGAGGAACGCGGTCTGGCGCGCACGAGCAGCCAAGTCCTCATAGCTGAACTTAGCGTCGGGGGTGAAAATCTGTGGGTCAGCCCAATAGCGCACACGGGTGCCGGTCACGCCGCGCTTAGCGCGACCCACAATCTGCAGGGCGTCAGTGCCCTCGGTTGCGGGAGTGAACGGATCTTCGGGCTTGGGGGTGCGGCCGGACTCGAAGAAGCCGGGAATGCCGTGGCGGAAAGACATCTGGTAGGTCTTCGAGCCACGATCCACCTGCACGTCCAGGCGGGAAGACAGTGCGTTCACCACGGAAGCGCCCACGCCGTGCAAACCACCGGAGGCGTTATAGGAGCCGCCGCCAAACTTACCGCCGGCGTGCAGCTTAGTGAACACGACCTCCACACCGGACAGGCCGGTGCGCGGCTCAATGTCGGTGGGGATACCGCGGCCATCATCGCGCACCTCAACCGAACCGTCACGGTACAGAATGACCTGAATGGACTGGCCGAAACCGGCGAGCGCCTCATCCACCGAGTTGTCGATAATCTCCCAGAGGCAGTGCATCAGGCCGCGCGAGTCGGTGGAGCCAATGTACATGCCCGGGCGTTTGCGTACAGCTTCCAGACCTTCCAGCACGGAGAGGTGACGGGCGGTGTAGTTCGAAGACGCCACGGGAATCCTTTCGGGTGAATATGTCTGCGGTGGTGAACGCGTGCCACCGGGCGGAGTGCGAGTCCGGCTCAAGTGCTACGGGGGCAGAACGACTGCGGGGCACGACGCGTGTCGTGCCCCGCAGAGCGTTCAACGTTCGGAACTCTATTCTAGCGTGGCTTGGGGAAAAGAGTGATTAAGACAGTCACCGCTAATGCGCTGCTCTGCTCCCACGTTCCTTCCCCTAGTGCGCCTCACCCGAGGCGCGCGAGGAGCTCTCATGACGGTTCGTGACCATGATATTGGACTTGAAGTAGAACTCTTCGGGAAGCTCATTCGTGACCGGGCCGTGCGGGAACTCGCTGAGCTTCGGCACGAAGTACCAGTCCATCAGCTCGCCGCTACTCTGCTTGAGCACGCGGCGTTCCCTCATGGCGTGGTGCACCTTGCGGCGCAGGCGCGGGCTGTCTTTCAGGGTGCTGGTGAAGACCCACGGAGTCTCGTAGCCTTCGGTAATCATGCCGAAGGTGATGCGCAGGTTGCCGTTCTCGTCGGCGTCCATCGTGAAGTCGCCGTCGGCGATGTCGGTGAAGGCGAGCATCCAGCTGTGGCGGCGTTCGTAGCTTTCGCGGGTGGTCTGCAACGCCGCAATGATGCGGTGGTCAACCAGCAGCTCCACCTTACGTTCTGTGATTTCACCCAGACGCGCGTAGGAGCCGAAGGCGCGGTTCGCACCGCTGCGGCGAGGCCACTTCGTCACCGCACCGTGCGGCACCTCCCCCGCAAAGGTGAAGGGACCCGTCATGGTGCCGGGCAGACGCAGACGCTCAAACGGCGCAGTCGGCAGGAAGGTCGTCAGCAACTGATCGGAACTCACCGACTTACCCCAGCGCGCCATCTCAAAGATGGTCGGCTCCGGGCCCACCGGGTAGAGGCGCGGCATCTTGCGACCGAACTCGTCAAAGCCCTCAATAAACTCACCGTTGGAGCTGTACCCCGGCATGGTCGCACCCAGCGGGCGGGTCCACGAACCCGAATACGGCTTGGTCAGGTGCGGGTTCTCGACCGGCAGGATGCTGGTGCGGGCACCCAGGTAGGCGGGCATACGGGACAGGTTACGCCAGGCGAACTTCGCGGCAACCGCCTCACGCCACCACATCGGGCGTTTGCCGGGGGTCTGACCACCCAGGCAGTGCATGAGCAGCCAGAATCCAGCCCAGCCGAGGCAGCCTGCGGCAACCACCCAGAAAATAATGGTCAGCACAGTGTGCAAGGTTCCGGTCGCCCAGATATTCGTGGCAATCAGAGCCATGAACGCCACCCACGCCGCCATGACGTACGGGCCGAGCGTAATCATCGGGTCGACCACCTTCACGGCGGCAATGACGCGGCGGTTCAAACCACGCCACACGTAGGAGTACGCCCAGCACCCGGCGGCAAGGGCGAGTGCCATCAGCAGAAGAAGGATGAGCATCGGTGTGTCTCTTTCGCTGCAGGTTTTTCTACCGGGGTCGGTGACGGGCGGGCATCGGGTAGGTGCCCTGTTGACAGATGCACTGTTGAAATGCTCTTCAATAGCAAAACTCGCCTGCCGAAGGTACCTTCAGCAGACGAGTTTCTTTGGTGTCACTAACCTTGAGGTAAAGCTTCTCACACTATTGTGCCTTTAATTGGTATCCCTGTGGGGGATTTTAGGGGGATGCACGAAAAAATCGTACCCAACCCCCGCGTTTTTACCCGTCAGACCGGCACCGTGAGACCAGCGCTGCGAGACAGGCGCAACGAGACCGGCACAGCGAGTATGCTCTGGCGCCTCAGCGACGGTTTTAGACAGAGGTTTTAGACAGCGGTTTTAGGAGGTCAGCGCGGCAGCGATCTGAGGAATCAGCGCCTCAAAAGCACGCGCACGGTGGCTAATCGAGTTCTTAATCTCGGCGGGAATCTCAGCGCAAGACTTGCCAGCGTACTGCCCCTCGTACAGGGCGTTCTCACCGTTCAGCTCCACGGGGCGCAGGATCGGGTCGTAGCCGAAGCCACCCTCCCCCGCCGGTGCGGTCAGCAGCTCGCCGGGCAGCTCGCCGTACTCGACCGCCTCAAAACCGTTCGGGGAGGCAACCGACGCCGCGCAGCAGAACTTCGCGCCACGGTGCTCGGCAGAAATATCGCTCAGCTGAGCCAGCAGCAGATTCAGGTTCGCGGAGTCATCGCCGTGGCTACCCGCCCAGCGCGCCGAGAAAATACCGGGAGCGCCGTTGAGCACATCCACCGACAGGCCGGAATCGTCAGCAATAGCGACCAGGCCGGTTGCCTCGGCAACAGCGCGCGCCTTCAGCAGGGAGTTCTCAGCGAAGGTCACGCCGGTCTCGGGAACATCGGGTGCGTTCACGCTGGAGGCGTCAACCACCTGGGTGTCAACGTCCAGGCCGTCAATGCGTCCGCGCAGAATTTCGCGCAATTCCTTGAGCTTGCCCTTATTGTGGCTTGCGAGAACAATCTTTGCGTCTGCCATAGTTTCTCCTTATCGACGGAACTAATTACTGGAACGGGTTAGTGTGCCAGTGCTTCACGCTGAATCTGAGCCAGCTCTGCGGTGCCTTCCAGCGCCAGGTCGAGCAGGCTGTTGAGTTCGTCGCGGTCGAAAGGCACACCCTCGGCGGTGCCCTGAACCTCAACAAACTTACCGCTGCCGGTGACGACCACGTTCATGTCGGTCTCGGCGCGAACGTCTTCGGTGTAGGGCAGGTCCAGCATGGGGGTGCCGTCAATAATGCCCACCGAAATTGCGGACACCGAATCGATCAGCGGGTTCGCCTTAGAGGGCAGAATCTTCTGCTCTTTCGCCCAAGAAATAGCATCAGCCAGCGCCACGTATCGACCGCGAGTACGCGCCGGTGATGGAGGCGGTGCGGGTGCCGCCGTCAGCCTGCAGAACGTCACAGTCGAGCACGATGGTGTTCTCGCCCAGCTCGTCCATGTTGATGACCGCACGCAGGGAGCGACCAATCAGGCGAGAAATCTCGTGGGTGCGGCCGCCCACGCGGCCCTTCAGCGACTCGCGCGAAGAACGGGTGTTGGTGGCGCGCGGCAGCATCGCGTACTCGGCGGTCACCCAGCCCTTACCTTCGCCCTTGAGCCAGCGCGGCACGCCCTCGGTGAAGGATGCGGTGCACAGCACGCGGGTGTTGCCGAACTCGATGAGGGCGGAACCCTCAGCGTTGCGGGACCAGCCGCGGGTAATGGTGATGGGGCGCAGTTCGTTGAGGGCGCGGCCGTCTTCGCGGGTTGCAGTCATGGGTTCTCCTTGAATCTGTCTGCGGGATCTGTGTCTGTCTGTTGAATCTTTGTCGAAAAAGTGGGCGAGGCTGAGCGCAGTTTGAACTAGTCCAGCTTGTTTTAGCCTAGCTCGGGTTTGGTCTAGTCCAGCTTGGGCTTCACCTAATCTAGTTCGGGCTTAGGGAGCGCAATCGCGGTGTTCAGCGGCGGATCGAGCACCTCCACCACGTTCAGGGTGGACGTGACCGGGTGAGCCTCCGTCGGGCGCGGGTAGATGCGGTAGCTTGCCGCCATTTCGGCAATGCCGACCGGGCCGGAGAAGGCACTGCGCGCCTCAGCGCGGGCGATGTCCGGGTCGTTCCACACGGGCAGGTGGGTCAGCAGCAGGTTACGCACGCCCGCCTCCGTGGCGGCCTCGCCGGCGCGCTTGCCGGTCAGGTGAATACCGCGCAGGGCGTCGTCGCGACCCTCCTGGTAGGCTGCCTCGCAGAGGAACAGGTCAGCGCCGCGTGCAGCCTTGACCAGACCCTCGCACAGGTCGGTATCGCCCGAGTACGAGAACACGGTGTGACCCTCGCGGTCATTGCAGGTGATGCGCAGGGCGTACGGGTCCTTCGAGGGGTGAACCACACGGAACGGCTCCACGCGGAAGGGACCAATCTGTACGGGCTCACCCTCAGTCCAGGTGTGGTACTCGAACTCGGTGCTCATGCCCGGATCCGGGTCCAGGCCGTGAGTCGCCGAAAGGTACTCGTTAATCGCGGCGGGACCGTACAGCGGAATGCGGCCCTTGGGCCAGCCGCGCGGATCCCACTTGACCGCCACGTGCAGACCGGACAGGTCGATGCAGTGGTCCGGGTGCAGGTGCGAAATCAGAATCGCGTCGATATCACTCAGGTCGATATGGCGCTGGAGCATGCCGAGGGAGCCGTTGCCCATGTCCATGATGATGCGCCAGGTTCGACCCGCGAAGTCCGTGGCGGTGAGCATGTAGCAACTAGCCGGTGAGACGGGGCCGGGAAAGGAGCCCGTGCAACCGATAACGGTTAGACGCATGAGGAGTCGTCCTTAGTGGTGGTGCCAGAAAATTCAGTGCCTGCGGTAGCCTCCGCTACCTGGTCGGATTCTGCCTCGTCATCGCCGAGGTTAATGTTGCGGTGTGCCGCGAGCATTTCGGGGGTGATGGCGGCAAGTGAGCCGGTCGGGTAGCGTTCAGCCACGGAGCTGGTGTGGCGCACGTTGGTGACCTCGGGGCCGAGGAAGCGGCGCGCCAGGTGCGAGAACGTTTCAGATTCGCCGGTGGCGAGGAATTCGTGGTGCGGGTTTTCCTCGGGGACCGGGCTTTCAATGGCGTGGTTGAGCAGTTCGCGGTACACGTCCTTCGCGGTCTCATCCGCGGAGGAAACCAGGGTGACATCCTCACCCATAATGTAGGAAATCACGCCGGCCAGCAGCGGGTAGTGGGTACAGCCGAGCACGAGGGTGTCCACGCCGGCATCCTTGAGCGGCTGCAGGTACTCGCGGGCGGTCTCCAGCAGCTCGGGGCCGGAGGTAATGCCCTTCTCCACGAACTCCACGAAGCGCGGGCACGCTACCGAGTGCACCTCAAGGTTCGGGGTGATCGCGAAAGTGTCCTCGTAGGCGCGGGAGGTGACGGTCGCTTCCGTCGCGATTACGCCGATCTTGCGGTTGCGGGTTGCGGCGAGCGCACGGCGGGCGGCGGGCTGAATCACCTCGATGACGGGGATGCCGTACTGGCGGGTGTAGCGTTCGCGGGCGTCGCGGAGCACCGCTGCGGAGGCGGTGTTGCAGGCGATGACGAGCATTTTCACGCCGGAGTCGACGAGTTCGTCCATGATGCGTAGCGCGTTGGCGCGTACTTCTGCGATTTTGAGGGGGCCGTAGGGGCCGTGGGCGGTGTCGCCGACGTAGATGATGCGTTCGTGAGGCAGCTGGTCCATGATGGCGCGTGCCACGGTGAGTCCGCCAACGCCGGAGTCGAAGACGCCGATGGGTGCCGCGGCGGTGGGGCCTACGGGCGCGGGGCTTCCCCAGGGGGTGCGGGCACGGTAGGGATTGGTTGCATCAATGCTGTCACTCATGTGTCACCTACACTTCGTTATCGGTCGGGTACCACGTTCTATGCTAACTCGCTAAGGTTACCCTTTTAGTCCGTTGAGCGGTTAGATGAGTCGAGAACCACCATTATGTGGTTGTATATGACGATAGTTTGAAGGGGAATTTGAAAAATTCGTTCTATTCTTGCTCGTTTGCCCCGCCAAATACTCCGCCGGACTTTTCCTCTTCTTCATCGTCCAGCCCGTCGAGCATGGCGAGCATGAGCGAGTCCTGAACCCAGGAGACGAAGTTGTACACCACAGCCATGTACTCTTCCTGGGTCTCAATCTCGGAAGGGTCGGTGAACGCCGCAATATCTTCTGCGGTGTCTTCGTCCACGATGTAGAGGCGGTCGGCGAGCACCAGACGAATATCACCGAGCGCGGCAGCCCAGGCGCGGGCGTGTTCTTCGTTCAGGCGCAGGTCGCTGGATTCAATGTCGAAGGCGAGCATCGCGAGGTTCGCGCGTTTGGTTTCACGCAGGTCGCGTTCGGTGTAGCGGCGGTATTCGGTGGCGGCCTCGTCGTTGCTGCTTGCGGCGGGGAGCAGGCGTGCTACGGCGCTGTCGGCGGGGATGGTGGGGTTTTCGGTGATGCCGACCAGCGCCTCCAGCGGGTCGACGGGGCCGCC
>OAVR01000184.1_pt1 | contig 25090 bp, 21 predicted proteins | sample 1476451 | NCBI WGS metagenome assembly OAVR01 (sample SAMEA2580105, study PRJEB22360) | human gut metagenome | biome: human gut; feature: human-associated habitat; material: faeces | place: Denmark | collected 2008/2010 | reverse complement strand
CACATGTGTTTCGAGAAGCCACCAAAGACGTGGCTTTTCGAAACACATGTGGCTTCTCAGCGTCCAAAGAGGGAAGGGTTTAGGCGTCCAGCTCGCGGAGCCAGCCTGCCGCCTCCGTACCGTAATAAGTCAGGATGACGTCCGCACCGGCGCGGTGAATCGAACGCAGCGACTCCAGCGCCACAGCCTTACGGTCAATCCAGCCGTTCGCCGCAGCCGCCTCAATCATCGCGTACTCACCCGACACCTGATACGCCGCCACCGGCACCGGCGAAAACTCCGCCACCTCACGCACAATATCCAGGTAGCTGCCGGCGGGCTTCACCATCACCATATCCGCGCCCTCCTCCAGGTCGGCGCGCACCTCCAGCAGCGACTCGCGGCGGTTGGCCGGGTCCTGCTGGTAGGTCTTACGGTCGCCCTTGAAGGTCGACTCCACCGCGTCACGGAACGGACCGAAGAACGCAGAAGCGTACTTCGCCGAATACGCCAGAATCGACACATCCTCGAAGCCGGCCTCGTCCAGGGCGGCGCGCATCGCCGCGATCTGGCCGTCCATCATGCCCGACGGGGACACCGTGTGCGCACCTGCACGCGCCTGCGAAACCGCCATCTTGCAGTACAGCTCCACAGTCTGGTCGTTATCCACCACGAGCGTGCCGTGGCCGTTATCAACCAGCACGCCGCAGTGGCCGTGGCTCGTGAACTCATCCAGGCAGGTATCAGCCATAACCACCAGGTCGTCGCCGAACTCCTCACGGCACACGGCAATCGCGCGGTTCAGGATGCCCTGCGGATCCCAGGCGGTCGAGCCGACCTCGTCCTTATCCTCATCGCGAGGAATGCCGAACAGGTCAATGCAACGGATGCCCGCCTCGTACGCCTCACGCACGGCGGGAATGATGCTCTCCAAGGTGTGCTGGTACTGACCGGGCATCGAACGAATCGGCTGCGGTTCGTCGATGCCGTCGCGAACGAAGAACACCTGAATCAGCTGCGCGGGGCGCAGGGTGGTCTCAGCGACGAGGGAGCGCATGGCTGCGGTGGTGCGCAGGCGGCGCGGGCGGCGGGTGAGGTTCATGATCTCTCCTGAAAACTCGATAAAAATATGTGGTCTTAGTAGATGAGGGATGCGCCTACATGAGGGACGCGGCGGCGCGCGCCAAATCCTGCGGTGACGGCGAATCGGCCTGCACGTAGCGCAGGTTCAGGGCGCGGCATGCGGAGGCGGTACTCGCCCCAATCGCCACCACCGGCGGCACAGATTCAGGTGATAGCGCGGGGGCGCCGTCCAGCAGGGCGTGCAGGCGGGAGGGGGCGGTCACCACCAGCGCATCCGGCGCGGGGGTTTCCGGCGCGGTGGTTTCCGGGGCGGGTACATCTACGGCGCTCCCCTGCACGAGCGCGCGGGCGGTACTGAGGCTCAGCTCGCCGGGTGCTACCTGCTCGGCGGGCACCATGTCGTAGAGCACGCAGCGGTGGCTATCCCAGCCCAGGTCTTTGAGGCCCTCGCGCAGGGTCGGTCGGGCGTTGGAACCCTCCAGACCCAGCACGGCGGCGGGCTCGGTTGTAGGCTGCTCAAACTCCGCGAGCATACCCGCGGCACTCTGCACCTGCGGCTGAAAATCCGTGTCCAGCCCCAGCTGGGCGTGCACGGCACGGGCGGTTGCCGCACCCACGCAGGCGATGCGCACTCCCCCACTCGCGCAGGCGCGGGCGAACTGGTCGCCCCACAGCTCGGCGCAGGCGCGAACCGTGTTGGCGCTCGTGAAGCTCACCCACGCGTAGTGACCGGAGGCGAGCGCCTCCAGCGCGGCGGCGTGTTCTGCGCCCGGCTTGACGGTGCGTGCCTGCTGTAGGGATGCGAAGAGTACTCGGCACTCCCCCAGGCGGTTCTGGGCACATTCCTCTGTGAGGGCGCGTGCGAAGGCGGCGCCCTGGGCGGCGGAGCGGGTCAGCAGAACCGTGCGCGGGGTATCAATTTCCGGTGACTCAGCTTGTGTGGGCTCAGCTTGCGGACTAGCGGCAGACATGACGCCTACTTCAGGTCCAAACCGGCAAGGGCGGCGGCACCCATCTGCAGCAGGTCTTCCGCCACGCGCACGCCCAGGCGTTCGGCGCCGGGCACATCCAGTTCGGCGGTTGCCGAGGTGTGGCGCAGCATGTCGGTGCCGTCCGGGGACGCCACCACAACGTTAAGCACCAGGTCGCCTTCAACCACGTGCGCGTACGCGCCAATGGGCGCGGCGCATCCGGCTTCGAGGCGGCGCAGCAGGGCACGTTCGGCGCTGACGGCGAGGCGGGTTTCGTGGTGGTTTGCGGCAAGCAGGGCACGGCCGAGAGCACGCACCGGGCGCGCCACCTCGGGGTCGGCGAGCACGGCGGGGTCCGGGTTCTCGAATTCGCTTTCGCGCACTTCCAGGGCGAGCGCACCCTGGCCGGGGGCGGGCAGCATGCGGGTGGGGTCAAGGTACTCGGTGATGAGTTCTTCCTTACCCAGGCGCTTCAGTCCGGAGACGGCGAGCACCACGGCATCGCAGTCGCCGCTACGTTCGGTGCCTACGCCGTGGTCGGCGCGTTCGGAGGTTTCAGTGTTCTGGCGGAGCACGACCTGCTTACCGGCGTGCTCTTCCAGGCCCTTCACGCGGCCGATGCGGGTGCCCACGTTACCGCGGATGTCCACGATTTCAAGGTCGGGGCGCAGGGCGCGCAGCTGGGCGGCGCGGCGCGGCGAGCCGGTGCCCACGCGGGAGCTTTCCGGCAGGGTGTCGATGGTCAGGCCGTCGCGTGCCACGAGGGCGTCGCGGGGGTCTTCACGCTTGAGGGTTGCGGCGACGACCAGGCCGGGGCAGGGCGCGGAGGGCAGGTCCTTGAGGGAGTGTACTGCCATGTCCACGCGGTTTTCTTCGGAGGCGTTCTCGCCGTCGAGCAGGCGCTGGCGCAGTGCCGCGGCGAATACGCCGGTGCCGCCGAGGGTTGCCAGGGGCCCGGTGAGCACGTCGCCTTCGGTTTTGACGGTGCGCAGGGTGAAGTCCACGACCTCAGCGGCGTCGTGGTCTGCGGTGCCGTGGTGTGTCTGGTGTTCGGCATAGAGGGCGGTGACGGTTTCAGCAGCGATACGGCTTTGGGTCAGGGCGAGAGCAGACCCGCGGGTGCCCAAGATGTACTCGTGATGGCTCATATCTCTCCTTGTCGGTGATGTGTGTGATAGCCCGTAGGTGCGTGTGTCTGTGCGTTGAGCTGTGCCTGCAACTCTGTGCGCCACAGCTGTGTGTGGGCTTGTAGGCAGTGCGGCTCCGACCCGCCCGCGCACCCCGGTCAGGGGGTGGTGGGGCGAGCCGGAGCTACAGGTGGTGTTAGTGGGAGCAGCATCCGCCGGAGCCGCATCCGCCGGAGCGGCTGGCGGGAGCTTCAGCCGACTCGGCGGTATCAGCACCGGCTGCGTACTCTGCGATGACCGGCTTCGGGGCACCTCGGCCGGGCTTGCAACAGCCGGGTTCGCACTCGTCGAACCAGCCGTACTGACCGCTCGCGCTCGGGGCGAGGACGCTCTCACTTTCGGGGCGCAGGTCGGCTGAAACGCCGTTCTCCACACGCTCCTCAATGAGGCGGCGTAGCGACTCCACGTACGCCGGATGCGTGCCGGGGGTGGGGGTGCGCACGGCAACCACGCCCAGGCGTTCGCAGGTGTCCAGCGCCTCGGTGTCCAGGTCCCACTTGACTTCCATGTGGTCGGAGACGAAGCCGAGGGGCACCAGAACGACGCCTTCCACGGGGGCTTCGCCGTCCTCCGCCGGGTTGGCGGGGGTGGGTAGCGCCTCCAGGGCGTCGTTGACGTCCGGTTCCAGCCACGGCATGGACGGCGGGCCCGAACGGGACTGGTACACCAGCTCCCATTCGACGTTCTGCAGAAGCTGCGGGGCTTCCTCACGCACGAGGGAGAGCACGGCGCGGGCAACCTGCAGGTGCTTCTCCACGTAGGCGGAGCCGCCCTCGTAGTTCACGCCGCGCGGGCCTGCCTCGTTCGCCGCGGAGGTCGGCACCGAGTGGGTGCAGAACATGATACGCAGGCGCGGGTTCAGCGAACCGCTATCGCGTGCGGCAAGCTGTTCACGAACCGTTGCCAGACCGTCCTTCAGCCCGTCAGCGAAGGCGCGGGAGAAGCCGGGCACGTCAAAGAACTGACGAATCTTACCCACGTGCACGCGACCTTCCAGGCCGAGCTGCTCGATCGCCATACCGTAGTCTTCACGGTACTGGCGGCAACTCGAGTAGCCAGGGTAGGCGCTGGTCGCCAGCACGAGCACGTTGCGGTGGCCGTTCTCGTAGGCTTCGGTGAGCACGTCCTTCACGTAGGGCTTCCAGTTGCGGTTCGCCCAGGTAATCGGGATGTGCGGGCCGCGCTCGGCGAGCGCCTGCTGCAGCGCGGCGAGCAGGGCACGGTTCTGCTCGTTAATGGGCGAGATGCCGCCGTTGGCGCGGTAGTGGGTGGCGACCTCTTCGAGGCGCTCATCCGGGATGCCGCGGCCAGCGGTTACGTTGCGCAGGAACGGGATGACGTCTTCCTGCCCCTCGGGGCCACCGAAGGAGGAGAGAATCACCAGGTCGTAGGGGCGCGCCTCTTCGGCACGGTCACGGGTGATGCTGCGTTCGCTTCGGTAGTCGCCGAGGGTCTGCTCGTTGAGCGCGGCGGGGCCGTTGGAGGCGGTGTTCGCCGGGTCGGTGCGGTTGGGTACCACGTCGTCCGGCAGGAGCGTGCCGTTGAGGGTTACGCCGTCATTCGGCTGATGGCTCACGCCAGAACCTCTGCTACTTCGTCTGCGCCGATGCGGCGGCCGGTGTAGAAGGGGGTTTCCTCGCGCACGTGCAGGCGGGCCTCGGTGTTGCGGAAGTGGCGCATCATGTCGACGAGGTCAACGAGTTCGGGTGCTTCGAGGGCGAGGACCCACTCGTAGTCGTTCATGCCGAATGCTGCGACGGTGTTTGCCAGAATCTGCGGGAAGTCGATTGCCTTCATGCCGTGGTTCTTGAGCATTTCTGCGCGGCGTTCGGGGTTCATGTAGTACCAGTCGTAGGAGCGTACGAAGGGGTAGACGCAGACCCATGCTTCGGGTGCCTTGCCGCGTGCGTAGGCGGGTGCGTGGTTGCGGGTGAATTCTGCTTCGCGGTGTACGCCCATGGTGGACCAGACGATGGTGGTGCCTGCGAAGAGTGCGGTGCGGCGAATCTTGCGGACTGCTGCCTGCAGCTTTTCGGGGTTCTGGCCGTGGGTCCAGATCATGACGTCTGCGTTGTCGCGCATTGCGGAGACGTCGTAGATGCCGCGCAGGGTCACGCCGTCTGCTGCGAGCTGTTCTGCGACCTTCTCGAACTCGGCGCGTGCCTCGTCGGTGTTGGACTCTGCGGGGCGTGCGCCGGAGCGTGCGAACACGGTGTACAGGGCGTAGTGCAGGGTTTCGCCTTCTTCGCGGCCGCGACGGTTCTCGTCAGCTGCGGAGTGCTGGACTGCGTAGCCCTTGGGTGCGCCGCCGTAGCCGTGGCCTGCGTGGGTGTAGCCGCCCTGACCTGCGCCGTGTGCGCCGCCGTGGCCGTGTGCTGCGTGATCGTGAGACATTGTGTGTTCCTTTCTTCAGCGAGGGTTCGCTGTGCTGGAGGCGCGGCTTCCGTAGCTGCGCGTTTTCTCAATTTTTTGGTCTAGTTACTGGCTGAGCTTCTGCCGCCGCTGCGCCGTCTACTTGGCGGTTGCGGCCTTGGGTGCGGTGACGCCTTCCCAGTCCTGTGCCGCGTGGTAGATGAGGCGGTCGATCTGTTCGTAGGTGTCTTTGACGGTTAAGACCAGGCCGGAGCCTGCCGCCCAGGAGCCGACGGTGCTGAGGGTTCCGAGTTCGCTGGCGCGTTCGCGGAATTCCTTGACTCGGTCGCGGTGGCCGGGGGTGGAGGCGGGTAGTACACCGCGCCAGCGTACGACGTCCGCGTCAACGAGGTTGTTGTGGGTGAGGGCTACGTCCATCATGCGGCTTGCGTCGCGCAGGGCGAGGGTGATGAGCTGCTCGTCTGCGAGGGCGACTTCGGAGAAGCGGGAGTCTTCGCCGCCGCGGCCGTAGGAGAGGCGCACAACGTGGCGTCCGGGGCCTGCGGCCTCGGCGACCCACTGCCATTTGGCGGTGGCGTGGGTGAGTGCCTTGGCGCGTACGGCGGTGGCTTCTTCGGAGACGAGCAGGCCGGTACCGCGGGGGTGCTTGTCCAGGGCGGGGGCGTCGACGACGAGGGTGACGAGGGCGACTTCGGGGCCGGGTTCCATGGCGGGTAGGGCGGTGGAGACGTGCGGGCCGATGAGTCGTGCCACGGTCGGGCCGTCGGTGGCGAGCACCAGGTAGTCGGCGTAGAGGGGGGTGTTTTCGCCGTCGGTGGTGTGGCGCTGGATGATGAACCACTGGCCGGTGGATTCGTCGCGGTCAACGGCGATGACGTCGAATCCGGTGACGATGCGAACACCGGAGGCGTACAGGTCTTCGACGAGACGTTCGGACAGCTGGTTCATGCCGCCCACAATACCGGCGACCTGTGAGCCTGCGGGGGCTGCCGAGCGGAAAGCGTGCGCTGCGGCGGCGAGGGAGCGGTGCTTGCGGAAGGCTTCGCGCAGACCGGGGATGGTCGCATCGACGTCGAGCTTATCGGGGTGGGTGGAGTACACGCCGGACACGACGGGTGCGACGAGGTTGTCGAGCACTTTCTGGCCCATGCGGATGCGCACGAGCTCACCGAGGGTCTTCGCGTTCTCGCCTGCGGAGACGGGCAGGAACTTGTCCACCTGGGCGCGGCGCAGACCGTTCTTACCGATGACGGGGATCAGCGACTTATCGTTCACATTGCCGGGGATGCCCATGATGCCGGTGCTGGGGGTGCGACGGGCGCCCTGCGGCAGGTACAGCCAGGAGCCGTAGGAGTTGGGGGTGACGATCTGGTCGCCCAGGCCGAGTTCCTTGACGAGGTCGCTGACAATGGGGCTGCGGGTTGCGAAGGATTCTGCGCCGGAGTCCAGCAGAAGGCCGCCAACTTCGTGGGCACCGACGGCACCGCCAAGGTGGTGGCGCTGTTCGAGCAGGGTGACGCGCATACCGGCTGCGGCGAGGCGGCGTGCGGAGATTAGGCCGGAGGGGCCGCCACCAATAACGATGGCGGTGGGTGCCTTCTCGTTGCGGGTGAATGCTCGTGCGTTATGGGGCGCGGCGGAGGAGCTGACCTGTGCGGTGCGGTGCGGTGCCTGGTTGGTGTGGCCCATGGTGGTTCTCCTTTGGTCTGTCAGCGGGTCTGCCCGGTGGCGTTGTGCTCTATCAGCGTGTGCTGGGATTGGTGCTTTGGGGCGGTATCCTGCGGTGCTGATATGTGTTAGCCCCGCGGGTCCGTCGCTTTAGTTCGCCGTTTTCTCGTGGATGTATGCCACGAGGTCGGTGAGCACCTGCGGGTCGGTGGTCGGGGGTACGCCGTGGCCGAGGTTGACCACGTGCGAGGGGGCGGCGTTGCCTTCTGCGAGCACTTCGTCTACGTGTGCGTAGAGGTTTTCGTTGCCTGCGGCGAGCAGTGCCGGGTCGATGTTGCCCTGCAGGGGTACGGCGCCGTTGAGCAGGGTGTTCGCTGCCGACAGCGGCAGGCGGTAGTCCACGCCGATGACGTCTGCGCCGGCTTCGTGCATGGCGGGTAGCAGGGCGGTGGTGCCGGTGCCGAAGTGGATACGCGGCACGCCGTATTCGCGCACCATATCGAGGGCAGTTGCGGAGTGTGCCTGCACGTAGCGGCGGTAGTCGCCCTCGCCGAGGGAACCAGCCCAGGAATCAAAGAGTTGCACGGCGGATGCGCCCGCCTCGATCTGCGCACGGAGGAACTGGCCTGCGGTGCGGGCTGCCCATTCGGCGAGTTCGTGCCAGGCGGCGGGGTCGGCGTGCATCATGGTGCGCGGGCGCAGGTGGTCGCGGGAGGGGCCGCCTTCGACCATGTATGCGGCGACGGTGAAGGGGGCTCCGGCGAAGCCGATGAGCGGGGTGTCACCGAGCATTTCTACGGTGGCGGCGACGGCTTCGCGGATGGGGTCGAGGTCGCTGTCTTTGAGTTCGGGCAGGGCGCGCACCTCGTCGAGGGTGCGTACGGGCTGGTCGAGTACGGGGCCCTTACCGGGCACGATGTCGACGTTGACGCCCGCGAGCTTCATGGGGATGACGATGTCGGAGAAGAAGATGCCGGCGTCGACCTTGTGGCGGCGGACGGGCTGCACGGTGATTTCTGCGGCGAGGTCGGGGGTGAGGCATGCGTCAAGCATGGGGATGCCTTCGCGTACCTGGCGGTATTCGGGCAGGGAGCGGCCTGCCTGGCGCATGAACCAGACGGGTCGGTGGCTGGAGGGGCGGCCGGTGAGGGCGCGGAGCATGGGCGAGTCGGCGGCGGCGCCTGCGCGCAGGGGGTGGTTGGCGGGTAGGTGTGCGAGCTGTTCGTCGGTGAGCAGGGGTCGCTGGGCGTCGGTGGGGTGTGCGGGCAGGGCGGGTGCCTGTGCGGTGCCCTGTGCCGACGCGGGGCCATTTTCCGACGCGGGGGTAGTGTGCTGGTTTTCGCTCATAGTCTCTAGTGTGACAGGTTTATGTGGGCGTTTTTGCGACACTATGTCATGGTGACTATTACCTAATGATGGCTTTCTTAGCAGTGAGGGGCACCTTAGTACACACCTGCTAGAACTCTGCCAGCACCCTCCATATGCCCTATTAGAGCCCTGTTTACGCGAAGAATACACAGGTGAAGCACCGAATACGCCGCATCACATTCCGAGACATTCTCCCCTCCCCGGCTTTTGAGATACCGCACCAACACCCCGGCAGATTCCCCCACCTTCTGTCCGTTATGTGGCACCCGCTAAGCCACGTGGAGCCGTGAACTTAGGTTCTATGAGCTTTACAGGGGCTTAGTCGGCGTGGTTATGATTAGTCTCTAGTGAGTACTTATGCATTTGTGGCATCGCACCACACCGTTGATTTGACCACCGTCGCTGCGTTGAGCGCCGGTGCCTCTGGCGTACCCGATGTTCTGGCGGCGGATATCGCACGTCAACTCGGTGTTAAGGGTGCAGTAGTTCTTGCCACCTGTAACCGTCTTGAAATGTATGTTCAGCTGCACGTCTCTGCGCATGTGCACATGGTTCGTGAGCTGATTGTTGATTCGATTGCGCAAACCTCCGGCCTGGACAAGGAACTGGTCAATACCAGTTTCGACGTGTACGCAGACGAGGAAGCGGCACGCCACCTGCTGACGGTCGCCTCCGGCCTGGAGTCTGCAGTGGTTGGCGAGCGCGAAATCGCCGGTCAGGTACGCCGCGCCCTGGCTGCCGCGCAGGCGAAGGCTCAGGAGGAGGGCGTGGCTCTTCCCGGTGAGCTGGTGCAGCTGTTTGAGCATGCGGCGCATACGGCTCGTCAGGTAGGGCAGCACACGGCGCTTGGCGCCCAGGGCCGCTCGATTGTGTCTGTTGCCCTGGATCTTGCGGATGAGGTTGCCGAGAAGGACTGGTCGACCCGACGCGCCCTAATTTTTGGTACGGGTGCTTACGCGGGCGCGACCATTGCGGCGCTGCGTGAACGCGGTTGCACCGATATTTGGGTCAATTCCCGTTCTGGTCGTGCCGCCGAGTTCGCGGCAAAGCGCGAGGTTTCTGCGGTGCCGGTGGACGGCATGGAGCAGGCAATGGCTTCTGCCGACGTCATTATTGGTTGCTCCGGCGGATCCGACCCGCTGCTTCCCGAGCAGATTCCGGGCGGCCACCACACGATTCTTGACCTGGCGCTTTCGCGTGACTTTGATCCGTCGGTCGCTGACCTGCCGAATGTTGAGCTGATTACCCTCGAGTCGGTGCGCCTTGCCGCCCCCGAGGAGACCGAGGAATCCGTGGCGACGGCTACGCGCATTGTGGAGTCTGAGCTGGCGGCGTTTGTGTCTCGTCAGCGTTCCCGCACGATTGACTCCGCGATTGTTGCGCTGCGTTCGCACACTATGGATGTGCTGGATTCTGAGCTGGAGAAGGTACGTAACCAGTTTGGTTGCGGTGCGGCGACGGAGCAGTTCGAGCTGGCGATGCGCCGCATGGTGAAGTCCCTGCTGCACACCCCGACGGTGCGCGCCAAGAAGCTGGCGTCGGAGGGCCGCGCAGAGGATTACGTGCAGGCGCTGGAGACCCTCTACGGCATTCAGGTGGAGGAGTCTTAGGAGTCTCCCCTCCCCTCTTCCCGGCATTTTTCACGCGCATTTTCACGCATCCGGCGGCGAGTATTTTATTAGCCCCCGGCGAAGTACCGCCTGTTCACGGTGCCGATGGGCGTATTCACGCTAGAGTAGATGCTAGATAAGACAGTTCCCATACCCGGCGCACGTTTGGCTGTGCCGGACTATTCTGCGAGGAGACTCATGGAAATCAAGATTGGCATTCGCCACATTGCTCGTGAAATTATTGTTGAGACTAGTGAGGCTAAGGAAATCCTCATGGAGAAGGTCTCGAAGGCTATTGAAGACGGCTCGCTGCTGCAGATTATGGATGATAAGGGCAACACCACCCTGATTTCTGGCGCTCAGATTGGCTACGTCGAGCTGGGTTCCGACGCTAAGCGTCACGTTGGTTTCGGTATCGGCGCCTAATTAGTTCGGTAGCTGTTTACCCTTTAGCTTGAGCTTTCCCCCGCATCCGTCACGATGCGTAACCGCGCTTTATGCGCCACGTGGTTACGCCGTGCCGAATGCGGGGTTTTGCGTTTTAAACCGCCTACACAAAAACCTCGCAGTACCCGGTTTTGAGGCGGTATATCGCCCATCACGGGCGCACACCACAACCGGTCGGGGGTGCGCCGAAAGCAAATCCAGGTTAATATTGAGGGGTTAAGTGAATGACCGGTCGTACCCCTTTCAAGACCCCGAGGCTGCACCGCCTTCTCATCATGAATGAACCTTGAGTAATAACCATGCGTGCAGGCGGCGTCTCGGTAAGAATTTCCCGTGTAAGAATTTCCCGCGGCCGGCTTTCGACGCCCGCCCGTCACCGCCTCCACCATTGAGGCGCTGGCTGGTACACCCCTTTTCGGGGAGAAACACACCCCGAGCAGGGGTAGAAAGATACGGTCCAGTGACTGAAACGAACACGCAGGAAACCACTCAGACTGCAAAGTCCTTCGCCGACTTTGGCGTTCGCCAGGATATTAGCGACGCCCTCGCGGCGGTTGGCATTACCTCCCCCTTCCCCATCCAGGAGCTGACTCTTCCCGTGGCTCTGTCTGGCCAGGACATCATTGGTCAGGCAAAGACCGGTACCGGCAAGACCCTCGGCTTCGGTCTGCCCACCATTCAGCGTGTGGTCGGCCGCGACGATGAGGGTTGGGCTGATTTGGAGTACCCCGGTGCACCTCAGGCACTGATTCTGGTTCCGACCCGTGAGCTTGCTATTCAGGTGGGTGAGGACCTGGCGATTGCCGCGAAGCTGCGCAACGCCCGCGTCGCCACCCTGTACGGTGGTGTGCCGATTGAGCCTCAGGCTGAGCTGCTGCGCCGCGGCCTGGAGGTTGCGGTGGGCACCCCCGGCCGCATTATCGACCTGTACCAGCAGGGCTTCCTGAACCTGAAGCAGGTTAAGATTGTGGTCCTCGATGAGGCAGACGAGATGCTGGATTTGGGTTTCCAGCCGTCGGTTGAGAAGATCCTCAGCTACCTGCCGGAGGACCGTCAGAGCATGCTGTTCTCCGCAACCATGCCCGGCCCGGTCATTGCAATGGCACGCCAGTATATGACCAAGCCCATGCGCATTAGCGCCGCTGACCCCGAGGACGCCTCGAAGACTAAAGCGTCGATCCGCCAGGTCGTCTACCGTGCACACCACCTGGACAAGGACGAGATGATTGGCCGCATTCTGCGCGCTACCGGCCGCGGCCGCACCGTCATCTTCACCAAGACCAAGCGTGACGCTGCCCGCGTGGCGGAGGAGCTGGTGAACCGTGGCTTCGCTGCCGCTCCCCTGCACGGTGACCTGAACCAGGTTGCGCGTGAGCAGGCGCTGAAGGCGTTCCGTACCGGCAAGGTCGACATTCTGGTTGCGACCGACGTGGCGGCTCGCGGTATTGACGTTGAAGACGTGACCCACGTGATTAACCACCGCGTGCCCGAGGATGAGAAGACTTACCTGCACCGTACCGGCCGTACCGGTCGTGCGGGCAATGAGGGTACCGCTGTGACCCTGGTTGACTGGGATGACCTGCCGCGTTGGAAGGTCATTAACGATGCCCTGGAGCTGGGCGTTCCGGAGCCGGTTGAGACCTACTCTTCCTCTGAGCACCTGTTCTACGACCTGAACATTCCGGCTGGCACTAAGGGCCGCCTGCCGCGCGAGGAGCGCGTGGCTGAGGGCATGGGCGATGAGTTCTTTGAGAGCGCCCGCGACTCGCGTGATGGCCGTCCGGCTCGTTCTCGCGGTGGCCGCGACGGTTCCCGTGAGGGTGGCCGTTCTGGCGGTCGTGACGGTGAGAAGGGTTCGCGCCGTTCTCGCGGTGGCCGTGACGGTGGCCGCGACGGTCGTTCCGGTGAGGGCCGCGGCGAGCGCCGTAGCCGTTCCGAGGGCCGCAAGCGCACTGAGCGTTCTTCTGAGCGTGCGGAGCGTAACGAGCAGGGCGCATCCGAGCGTGCGCCTCGTCAGCGTCGCCGTACCCGCCGTGTTGAGGGCCAGCCCGTGGAGAGTGAGGGCCGCCGCCGTACCCGCCGCCGTTCTGAAGGCTCGCGTGCTGAGGGTTCTCGTTCTGAGGGTTCTCGCGGTAAGGGCCGTGGCGCTGACCGTGCTGGTTCTGAAGGCTAGGGCCGGGGTTGGGTATTTCAGCATCCCCGGCGCCCGCCGCGCCCTCCCCTGCTGCTGAGGCGAACCGCACGGATTCGACGGTTTTCGATCCGCAGGGCCCGTCGCTGCTGGTGCAGGCAGATAACCTGGAGTATCTGCGTGAGCTACCCGATGGTGCGTTCACCGTGATATATATTGACCCGCCGTTCAATACGGGCAAGAAGCAGACGCGCCGCACGTTGAGCGCGGAGGCTTCTGAGAAGGGTGACCGCACCGGTTTTAAGGGCAAGAGCTATTCGAGCACCCTGCAGACTCTGGCGAGCTATAACGACTCGTTCGAGGATTATTGGGCGTTCCTAGCGCCGCGTATTGAGCAGGCGCATCGTCTGCTTGCGCAGGACGGCACCCTGTACCTGCACCTGGATTGGCGTGAGGTTCATTATGTGAAGATTATGTGCGACATGATTTTTGGTCGTGAGAACTTCATTAATGAGCTGATTTGGGCTTATGACTACGGTGCGAAGTCTACGCGCCGCTGGCCGACGAAGCACGACAATATTTTGGTGTACGCGAAGGATCACCGTAGCTATTACTTCAATACTGCGGAGGTTGATCGTGAACCGTATATGGCTCCCGGTTTGGTGACTGAGGAGAAGGCTTCTCGCGGTAAGCTCCCTACTGATGTGTGGTGGCATACTATTGTGTCGCCGACGGGTAAGGAGAAGACGGGGTATCCTACGCAGAAGCCTACGGGTTTGTTGCGTCGTATGATTGCGGCGAGTTCCCGCCCGGGTGATTGGGTGTTGGATTTCTTCGCTGGTTCTGGTTCTACGGGTGCGGCGGCAGCTCAGCTGGGTCGTAAGTTCGTGTGCGTGGATCAGAATCCGCCGGCTATTGAGGTGATGGCTAAGCGTCTGGGCGTGGATCCGGTGTCGTTCGCTGAGTATCGCGGTGTTCCGCGTGGGGCGAGTGTGTTGTTCACGCCGAAGCGTACGGTGGGTGTTCGTGGCGGCACAAGTCGTGATGCGTTGACGGCGGCGAGCCGTCATGCGCTGAAGGCTGTGTTGGATACGCTCACGGAGACTACGCAGCCGGTTGAGGGTGCGTCGTGCCGGTTTGTGCGTCACTGGTCGATGGATGCGGTGGATAAGAAGATGCGTATTGATGGGCGTGATGAGTTGCGTCGTCAGCGTCAGCATCAGGCGCGGGCTAAGGCTCGTGCGGCGCGGGCTCAGCGGGATGCGGTTGCTGCGGGTGCAGTGTTGCAGCATCATGCCTCGCGTGAGAGCGTCTAGGCTGTCTTGTCTGCGCGTTCGTGAGAGCACGTGTTAAGAGTGTGGGGCGGGTTCCCGATAAGGAACCCGCCCCACACTCTTTTGTTTTCACCTCATTGCATATTCTCTAAATCTCTACCTGAAGGTTAGGATTTTTGATACGCTGAGAACATTCTACTCATTGGGGTGTACAAAGATTGTGCCTCCCCTCTGTTCGTGAAGGAGCTATGATGCTTCGACAATTATTCGCCCGCCCCACGAAGCGGACCATCCAGGTTGGCGGCACGGTACTGCTGGCAGGTGCCATGGTGTGCGGTAGCGTGCCGGCATATTCTCTTGGTGTTCTGAAACCTCGCCAAGTGACCCCTATTGTGCAGCCCAATGAACCGGCGGTGACCTGTAACGACCGCGCAATCTACGAATATAAGTACCTTCCGAATGCTTATGTGACTTACAGTCGCAAGATTATCTACGACTGGGCTGAGTGCGTTGGTCTAATTTCTGAATACCAGAAGTATCAGCTAATCGAAGAAAACACCGTAATTTCCCGTGGCCAGTTTGTGGAGTATTTGTATCGTCTGTCGGGTTCTCCTGAGGTGAAGAATCTTCCGGCTCAGTCTCCGTATGGCGATATCAAGACGGATGATCCGCGTTTTCCTGTGGTGATGTGGGCTCGTCAGCGGGGCATTACCTGGGGTTGGAGTGATGGGAATTTCCATTACGATGCCCCCGCGAATGAAACGACGACAGTAATCATGGCATACCGCCTAGCTGGTAGTCCGGCGGTCAAGCTACCCGATATGAATCCTCCGAATGAGGAAGAGCCCTGGACCAAGCGGAACCCCAACCTTCCTTACGGCTCAGAGTTGCATCGGGCCTATGTTTGGTTGAAATACACTGGAGCCGGCTTTGATAAGAAGTACACTGGCTTCCACGAATCGGTTAGGTACCATGACGTCGCGAGCATGGACTCTGAAGGTCGACGAGTGAGCCAATGGACTTTCCAGGCAACATATGAACAGGCTTTTGAAGTATTGCGCATGGCAGATACTCGAGGCGTATTTTAAGAGATTATAAAAATAGTTTGGTCCCCTGCTCTTCTATGCAGGGGACCAAACTATTTTCTAGTTTTCTGTGGACTCATTCTCGGCTTTAGGGATTCTCGGCGCTACAAGCTTTCCCTCAAATTTAAAATTATTAATTTCGATCCTTAATAGCTCATAAAGCTCAGAGTTGATTTTAAGAACCCATTTATCCCCCATAATTTTCTTTTGGGCCGCAGTTCTGGTCTTATCACTCATCTGACAAGCATCGAAAGCATTTGCGCCAATAATACTAAGACGCTTTGCACCACCTTCAAGATAGAACCCCCATTGTGCTGCGAGAGCCGTATCAAGTGAAAATTTATCCTCTGGATTGTCACTATCTTCGTAGGGATTATCAGAACGTACTCCCGTGAAAGAATCCTCGCTTCACTGTGGGGCTTCTATCTTGAAGGTAGTGTTAGGCGTTTGAATATTATTGGAGCAAACGCATACGACGAATGCCACATGGACTACGAAGACAATAACAAACCTAAACCCAAGGTTCTGAACGATAAATGGAAGTTTTCTATTAAAAATTCCCTGAACCCACCCTACAAGATTGAAATTAATCAGTATGTCTATAAATCTACTGAGGATTCAGCAGATATTTCTAATAAAAAAGATTTTCCAATCACTGAATAAAAATTACTAAAATGTGCGCCTCACCTAACATTAGGTGAGGCGCACATAGTTTATTTAAATTTGAAAGATTTATCTGCTAGACGAATCACTTCGATAGCCTGCTCATAAGTAGCGTAAGCCAACCATTCAAATTCATCGTTAGGCGATACGATACCATACCGTCGATACGATACGTTCTCAATAGAATCTTCATTATTTGGATTCTGAAGACCATAGTGTAACCAGGTGTATGCCTTATGAAGCTCCGAATTATATGGCATATTCGGCCATTTTTCCTTCCAAGGAGTAGGGGGGAAATACTTCTCAGGGTCATATGCAGCTACCGTTACTTTTGGACTGCCCGCCAACCGATACACCATCAAGGCAGTAGAAGACTCACTAGCAGGGGTATCATAATGGAAATTCCCATCACTCCAACCCCAGGTAATGCCCCGCTCACGAGCCCACATCACCACAGGAAAACGCGGATCATCAGTCTTAATATCACCGTACGGTGACTGAGCTGGAAGATTCTTCACCTCAGGAGAACCCGACAGACGGTACAAATACTCCACAAACTGGCCACGAGAGATAACACTATCTTTCTTGACCATTTGGTGCTTCTGATACTCAGAAATCAGACCAATGCACTGCGCCCAATTAAAGATAACGCGACGCCCCAATTCACCATCTTGCCGATAGTACTCATATTCTGCGCGGTCGTTGCAGGTCACTGCCGGTTCGTCCGGCTGTACAATGGGGGTCACCTCGTGAGGCTTCAAATGCCCGGTGGCATACGCCGGAACACTACCGCACACCATGGCACCTGCCAGCAGTACCGTGCCACCGGCCTGGATGGCCCGCTTTGTGGGGCGGGTGAATAATTGTCGAAGCATCATAGCTCCTTCATGAACAGAGGGGAGGCACAATCTTTGTGCGCCCCAATGAGTAGAACGTTCTCAGCGTACCAAAAATCCTAACCTTCAGGTAGAGATTTAGGGAATATGCAATGAGGTGAAAGCAAAAGAATGGGGGGCGGGTTCCTTTGATTAGGAACCCGCCCCACACTTGCGTCTTAGTGCTGTGCCGCCAGCTGCTCGCGGATACGCGCCACCGTCGCCGCATCCGTCGTATTCTCACCCAGCAGATTCGGCTTACCCGCGCCGTGATAATCACTCGAACCCGTCACCAGCACCTCACGGCCCGCAGCACGCTGACGCTCAATAAACTCCAGCAGGCGCGCCCGGTCTTCCGCGGAGTTCTCGCGGTGGTGCACCTCCACACCCGCTAGACCAGCCTCCACCATCAAACCCAGGTACTCCAGGCTCAACGCAGGCCCACGCATCGTACTCATCGGATGCGCAATCACCGGCACGCCCCCAGCCTCACGCACCAGACGCACCGCCTCCAGCGGGTCCAGCGCGTCCTGCGGCACATAGTAGGGGCTGCCCGTGTACAGCAGCTTCGCGAAAGCCTCAGAACGGTCAGCAACCACGCCAGCGGCAACCAGCGCATCGGCAATATGGGGGCGGCCCACCGCCGTGTTCCCCTCCCCCACCTGCGCCAACACGTCGTCCCAGGTTAGCGGGTAGTCGGCGGCAAGACGCTGCACAATAGCCTGCGCGCGGCCCTTACGGCTGGCGCGAATCGCCTCCACACGGCGCGCCAACTCTGAACCCACCGGGTCAAAACCATAAGCGAGCAGGTGAATGGTCTTCGTGCGTGAGCGACCCTCACCGTCGGTGTAACGGTAACGGCAGGAGAACTCGGCACCCGGCAGAAAATCCAGACCGTGCTCATCCGCCAGCTGAGCCGCCTGTGCCCACCCAGCCGTCGTATCGTGATCAGTCAGCGCGAATCCCGCCAACCCGGTGCGAGCAATCAGCGGCACCAGCTCAGTCAGGCTCTGCGTGCCGTCAGAAATAGCGGAGTGAATATGCAGGTCGTAGCGCCCGGCAGGGTTCTGGTTTTCAGGCGCGCCCAATTCAGCGGGCTGCGGTGCCTGCTTCGCATGAGGTGCACTGTTCCGGTGTTCTGTGTGCGTCATATTCTCTCCTTCCCCGCCCCTGCTAGTTCGTCGCCACCTCAGCGGGGTTTTAAGGCATGTCATCTACTCTTCTGATTCAACCCTACCAATATCGGCGGCGCAATATCGGGCACCCGGTCGCAGGTCAAAGATATATTCTGACCCACCGCACCCTCTCTTATGGTCAAAAGCGCTAAAACACCTGCCCACCTGTGGTGAAGGCGATATGATTAACCCATGACTGAGAACAACGAGAAGAGCACCGAAGCTCAGAAGACTGACCACCGCAGCACCCCCAAGGCGTCTGCGTTCACCGAATTCATTGCCGCAAACTGGGCACCTGCCGAAGATGACGGCTACACCCGCGAGCCCGTAGCAGACTACGCAGCTGAGCGCCGCGCCAAGATCTCCAAGGCATTCCCCGGCGAGCGCCTCGTCCTGCCCGCAGGCCCGCTGAAGGTCCGCTCCAACGACTGCGACTACCGCTTCCGCCCCCACTCGGCGTTTGCGCACCAGACCGGTCTGGGCATCGACCACGAGCCCGACGCCGTGCTGGTCTTCGAGCCCGTCGAAGAGGGCACCGGCGACAACGGTTCCAACCACGAAGTAACCCTGTACTTCCGCCCGCTGGCTGGCCGCGACACCGCAGAGTTCTACGCGGATGCACGTTACGGCGAGTTCTGGGTTGGCCCCCGCCCCACCCTGAAGGAGTTCTCCGAGCGTTACGGTCTGCGTACCCGCGACCTGTCCGAGCTTGAGGTTGCTATCACCAAGAACGCCGGCAACCAGGGCCTGGGCGGCGTGAACATCCGCCTGGTCCGCAACGTTGACCCGGCTGTTGACGCGCTGGTTGACACCTCCCGCTACAACACCGGCGTGGAGCTGGAGCAGGCTGACAAGCTGGACTCCGAGCTTGCCGTGGCTCTCTCCGAGGCTCGCCTGATTAAGGACGCTATCGAGGTTGAGAACCTGCAGCGTTCCGTTGACATGACCGTCAAGGGCTTCGAAGAGGTCATTCGTGCACTGCCGAAGGCTAAGGAGCACCACCGCGGTGAGCGCGTCGTTGAGACTGCGTTCTTCTCCGTGGCACGTACCGACGGTAACGACCTGGGCTACGACACCATCGCAGCGTGCGGTAACAACGCAACCATCCTGCACTGGATCCGTAACAACGGCACCGTCGATGACGGCAAGCTGCTGCTGCTGGACGCAGGCGTTGAGGACGACACCCTGTACACCGCAGACGTGACCCGCACCTTCCCCGTGAACGGTAAGTTCACCGAGGTTCAGGCGAAGGTCTACAACGCTGTGCTGGATGCCGCTGACGCCGCATTCGCTGTGGCTAAGCCGGGTACCAAGTTCTACGAGATTCACGAAGCTGCCATGAACGTTCTGGCGCACCGTCTGGAAGAGTGGGGCCTGCTGCCGGTTTCCGCTGATGTTTCGCTCACCGTTGAGGGCGGTCAGCACCGCCGCTGGATGCCGCACGGCACCAGCCACCACCTGGGTCTGGACGTGCACGACTGCGCGCAGGCAAAGGCTGAGCTGTACATGTGGGCTGAGCTGGAGCCGGGCATGGTCTTCACCATTGAGCCGGCCCTGTACTTCAAGGACGAGGACCTGTCGGTTCCCGAGGAGTACCGCGGTATCGGTATCCGCCTGGAGGACGACGTGCTCTGCACCGAGGACGGCAACGTGAACCTCTCCGCTGCACTGCCCCGCACCGTTGAGGGCATTGAGGAGTGGATGGCGAAGCTGGCGAAGTAACGTCTAGCTCCCAGTTACGTTAGTAACGTTTTATAGGGAAAGCCCCTCACCGATTCGTTCGGTGAGGGGCTTTCGCGTGTCTTCTAAGTGCTGTCTTCTATGCCGGTTTCCCGCCGTTGTGGGTGGCTACCGCCATTGCAGGTTCGGTTATTCGGAGTCCTGCGAGGAGTTATCGTGCGAGGACTTATCGTGCAGGCCCTGCGGGCGCGGGGTCGGACGCTGCGGCTTGGGCTGAATCAGCTTCGCGTATTCTTCCGGGTCGTCCACGCGCAGACCGTACCGCTGTGCCGGGCGCTTCTGCGGCTCCGACTTCTGTGCATCCGACTTCAGGGCGGTCGCCGGTTCAGTGGTTGCCGGCTCCTGGATAGCAGGCTGAGAAGGCTGAGCGGGCTGAACGGTCTGCGTAGGCTGGGTGGGCGCGGGCATGTTCTGCGCCGCGCTCTGAGCCACCGCGTTCTGCGCGGTCGCATCACGCTCGGGCAGGTTCTGGTTCGGCGCCGGCTGGCTACCCGCCTGCGCACGGTACGAGGGAGCCTTCGGGGCGCCGGTCGGCACCGGCGCACCATTCATCGAGACGGTGCTCTGAGCGGCACGAGCCTGCGAAGCTTCCGGAGCTGCCGCCGCACGCGCAGCCGCAACCGCCGCCGAGAAGCGAGGGTGCGCACCCAGCACGCGGCGCGCATCCTGAGCGTACTCCGGCAGAGCGTACATCACGGTACGCGAAGGAATCGCCTCGGTACGCATCGGGTAGCGACCCCCATGGGAGCGACGCAGAACGTACATCTGCCACAGCACAAACACGGCAACCGACAGCGGCACGTACTTGAGTGCTTCAGAGATAAAAGAGTCACCGGCAAGGGTCATCAGCACCGAAAACACCAGGCCAATCACCGCACCCTGAATCGCCGCAGAAATCAGGGCACGACCGTAACCAGTCTGTACCGGGTACTCCACCTGGCGGATGCCGTCGTTGACCAGGTACAGCGCCGTGACCGGATAATCCTGCTCGCTGAGCACGTCAAAGGCGGCGAGCGCATCATCGTGACGCACGAAGGAGGCGATCGCCTCACCGGCGGGCAGGGGCTTGCCTTGAGCCTGCGCCAGGCGCGAGGCAACGAAAGAAGAAGTCGGGGTCGAGGGAATATTCGGCAGGTTAGAAGTCATGGCTTCTATTCTACCGCCCGCCCCAACCCTGGACCCGGTGGGCAGTTAGCTCCTCTATAGGCGTAGCGAACACCCGTTCAATTTCGGCTTCTCAAAGTGCGAATCCCCGCGGCGGAGCGTACCCTAGAGAGGTGAGCAATTCGAAGTTCAGCACCCCCAGCAAGATTTACATTGCCCGCCTTTTGGGCCTCGACGTTTTTGACCCCTTCGGTGACCGCCTCGGCCGTCTCCGAGACGTCGTCGTGCTCAAACGCGGCCTGGGCGCATCCATTGCGGGCGCCCGCCCCGCCAAGGGCAGCGAACCCATTGTTGTCGGCATCATCGTTGAGGTGCTCGGCAAGAAACGCGTGTTCATGCCCATGACCCGAGTGCGTAGCATCGACGCCTCCCAGATTATTTCAACCGGCCTGGTGAACCTGCGCCGCTTCGAACAGCGCAACTCTGAGACTCTCATCGTCGGTGAGCTCTTCGACCGCCGCGTGCGTCTGCTCGACGGCAGCGGCGACGCCGTCATTGAGGACGTCGCCATTGAGCAGCGCCGCAACGGCGACTGGGGCGTGACCGAACTGTTCGTTTCCCGCGTCAGCTCCTCCTCCAGCACGTGGCGCCGCCGCTCCAAGGAGACCCTCATCGTCGACTGGGACGAGGCTCTGCTCTCCACCGACGTGGAACCGCAGGCGGCAACCGCGTTCGTGGCGAACCACGAGAATTCCAAGCCCGCCGACCTTGCGGACGCTATCCACGAGATGAGCGATAAGCGCATGGTCGAAATCGCCGCCGAGCTGCAGGATGAACGCCTCGCGGACGTTCTGCAGGAGCTGCCCGCCGAGGACCAGGTGCAGATTCTCTCGCACCTGGACGACGAGCGTGCCGCGCAGGTCCTCGAAGAGATGGAACCGGACGACGCCGCCGACCTGCTCATCGAGCTGGACGACGCCCAGCGTGAAAAGCTGCTCGAACTCATGGAACCCGACGAAGCAGACGACGTGCGTCGACTTCTCGAATACGACGAGGGTACCGCCGGTTCGCTCATGAACCCGGTGCCGATCATCCTCTCCCCCGAGGCGACCGTCGCGGAGGCGCTCGCGCACATCCGCGCCGAGGAGATCCCTCCGGCGATGGCGGCTGCCGTCATGGTGACCCGCCCGCCCCTGGAAACCCCGACCGGCAAGTACCTGGGTCTGGTGCACATGCAGAAACTGCTGCGTGTGCCGCCGAGCGAGCCGATTGGCCACATCCTCGATACCGACACTGAGCCTGTCTCTGACCAGGCCAGTTTGGAAGAGCTGGCACGCGTGCTGGCAACCTATGACCTGACCATCGTTCCCATTGTGAACGAATCGCACCGCCTGGTAGGCGCAGTGACCATCGACGACGTGCTCGATGCGCTCCTGCCCGAAGACTGGCGCACTTACGATGATGGAACTCCCGTACGAAAGGTAGGACGACGCTTTGCCTGAATCGAACCGCCGCGACGCAAACCGTACCGAAGAGAACCCCCGCATCGATAAGGCGCGCATCCTCAAGGACCGCCTGGAGAAGAAGTACGCTGAACGCAACCGCGAGCGCGGCGACTCCCGCCCGCAGCGTAGCGACTCGCAGCTGAGCACCCCCGGCACCCGCAAGCCGAGGCTGTTTTCCAGCCCCAACCCGGACGCTTTCGGCCGCATGACTGAGGCGTTCGCACGCTACATGGGTACCCCGCAGTTTTTGATGTGGATGACCATTTTCTGTGGCGTGTGGCTTGCTTGGAACTCCCTGGCGCCGGAGGAGATGCAGTTCGACCCGCGTAGCCTGAACTTCACCCTGCTGACCCTGATGCTGTCCCTGCAGGCTTCTTACGCTGCTCCCCTGCTGCTGTTGGCGCAGAACCGTCAGGATGACCGCGACCGCGTGGTGGCCTCTGAGGACCGTAAGCGCGATCAGCAGAACCTGGAGGAGACCCAGTACCTGACCCGCGAGATTGCTTCGCTGCGTATTGCTCTGCGTGAGGTTGCGACCCGTGACTTCGTCCGTAGTGAGCTGCGTGACATTCTTGAGGAGCTGCAGAACATTGCGCAGGAGCAGGAGCGTCACGCTGAGCAGCTGCAGGACATCAGTGAGGACATTGAGGACCTTGAGGAGGCTATCGACGATATCGATATCTCCGAGGGCGAGGAAAAGGACGCTGAGGAGCAGGAGGCTGAGGATAAGAACTCTGGGGGCAAGAGCCCTGAAGGCACCGAGAACGGTACCGAGCAGGCTTCTGACAAGGCTGAACGCCCCGCGAAGGACTCCGCACAGGATCCCCACCGAGGCGATTTGAGCCAGCCTCAGAGCCGCGAATCCCAGCAGGCACAGCAGCAGGCAGAGCGCACCCGTGAGGGAGGCGCCCGTGACCGCTAATTCGCCCCTGCAGGATGCGCTCTACGCGGCACTTGCCCGCGTCGAGGATCCCGAACTGCGCCGCCCCATTACGGAGCTGGGCATGGTGGAGACTGCGCTCGTGCATCCTGAACTGGATGAGCACGGTGAGCCGATTCCCGGCTGCCACTGGGCTGAGGTCACGGTGCTACTCACCATTGAGGGTTGCCCGCTGAAGAACACCATCGAGCAGCAGGTTCGTGACACCGCCGCCACCGTTGAGGGTATTGAGCGTGTGCAGCTGCAAGTGGGTGCGATGAACCCGCAGCAGCGTTCCGCCCTGCGTTCGATGCTCAAGCCGGAGCGTTCCAACCCGTTTACCGCACCCGGTTCGCTGACCCGCGTGTTCGGTGTGGTGTCCGGTAAGGGTGGCGTGGGTAAGTCCTCCATGACCGCGAATCTTGCCGCCGCGTTCGCTTCACGCGGGCTTGCGGTGGGCATTATTGACGCGGATGTGCACGGCTTCTCCATTCCGGGTCTGCTGGGTATTACCGACGCCCCGACCCGCCTGGATGACCTGATTCTTCCGCCGACCGTGGACGTTCCCGCCCCCGCCCAGCGTTGGGGTGAGCAGAAGGTCAGCGGCGGCTTTATTCGCGTGATTTCTATCGGCATGTTCCTCAAGGGCAACGAGCCGGTGGCGTGGCGCGGCCCCATGCTGCACCGTGCCCTGGAGCAGTTCATCATGGACGTGCACTTCGGCGCCCTGGATGTGTTGCTACTCGATTTGCCGCCCGGCACCGGCGATATTGCCATCTCCATGGCTCAGCTGCTGCCGAATGCGGAGCTGGTGCTCATTTCCACCCCGCAGCACGCCGCGGTGGATGTGGCGGAGCGTGCCGGTACCCTGAGCTTGCAGACCGGTCAGAAGGTCGTGGGCGTGGTGGAGAACATGGCTGCCATGACCCTGCCGGACGGTACCGTGCTCGACATGTTCGGTTCTGGCGGCGGTCAGGTGCTCGCTGAGCGTCTTTCGGAGGCGCTCTCCTACCCCGTACCGCTGCTCGGCTCGGTCCCGCTGGATGTGAACCTGCGTACCGGCGGCGACGATGGCATGCCCGTCGTCTGGGGGCACCCCGACTCCCCCACCGCCGAGGAGATTCAGTCCATCGCCTCGCAGCTGCTACAGTCCGGCAAGTCGAGGGCGGGTCAGAGCCTGCCGCTCTTCGTTTAGAGATTGAGCATCTAGAAGCTGATACAGAAAGAACCCCGCACCATCACGGTGCGGGGTTCTTTCGTTTCAAAATCTTAGGTGGCGTCCACGTCGAAGGGGGCGTATGCGCCTCGCGGCAGAGCACGGCTCTCAGCCTTTTCCTTCTCCTTCAGCAGCGCCTCTTCACGTTCCCTCGCCTCACGCTCACGCTCAGCGTCATCCTCAGCGAACGCCTGCTTCACAATTACGCGCGGATCGTACTGGCGGGGGTCGTACTGGCGCCAGTTAATATCTTCCAGACCCGTCTCGCCCAGGGCCTCCTTGAAGTCGTCCTTCGCGTCGAACGCCATGCGGCGCACGGTCTTGACGAATTCGCGAATCTGTCGGGCGTATTCGGGCATGCGTTCGGGACCAATCACCACGAACGTGATGATGGCCAAAATAATAAACTCGGTGCCACTAATACCAAACACAGAATATAGATTATCAGTTCCGAGCCAGCACCGCCGAACCCGCGGCGCTTTCTGGACGTGTCTTTAAGCTCTGGACAAGCAGAAGGCGTACGCTACCGCGCTACGGAGGGGCATTGCGCCTACGGCTAAGAACGCAAAAGACCGCCGGCAGCACACCGGCGGTCTCAAGCACCCGTTTATGTAGATTCAGCGGTTTACTGCGGGTAGTCTCCGCCGCCGGGGTTAAACGCTGCGGCTCCAACCGCAGGCACGCCCGCCTCCCAAACGCAAAAGACCGCCGGCAGCA
>OAVR01000177.1_pt1 | contig 26086 bp, 23 predicted proteins | sample 1476451 | NCBI WGS metagenome assembly OAVR01 (sample SAMEA2580105, study PRJEB22360) | human gut metagenome | biome: human gut; feature: human-associated habitat; material: faeces | place: Denmark | collected 2008/2010 | reverse complement strand
CATAACGGCGTGTTTCTTGACGAATGACACCACCTGAACGCAAGATTTTCGCTTGACGCTCCACTTCGTATTCAAGACCTTTACGGACGTTGGAGAAAGAGTTCAAGTTCTTCAACTCCGTCTTGGTACCAAATTCCTCTTGACCGTAGGGGCGAAGAGAAATGTTGGCATCCACCCGCATCGATCCTTCTTCCATCTTGACGTCAGAAATGCCAGTGTATTGGATGACTTCTTTCAAAGCTGTCAAGTAGGCGTAGGCTTCTTCTGGAGAACGCATGTCTGCTTCAGATACGATCTCAATCAATGGAACTCCTTGACGGTTGAGGTCTACATAAGAGAAGCCATCTGTTCCGTGGGTGTTCTTACCAGCATCTTCTTCCAAGTGGGCCCGTTCAATCCCGATTTTCTTGGTTGAGCCGTCTTCCAATTGCACTTCAATCCAACCGTTGTATCCGATTGGCTCATCAAATTGCGAAATTTGGTAAGCTTTTGGATTATCAGGGTAGAAATAGTTCTTACGGTCAAAGTGCATGTGCTGGTGGATATCCATATTCAGGGCCAAAGCAGCATTGATACCAGCGTCCACAACACCCTTGTTCAAGACAGGAAGCACCCCTGGGAAAGACCAGTCGATCACATTAGTATTGGCATTTTGCTCGTTCCCAAAGTGAGCAGAGGTTGGTGAGAAAATTTTTGAGTTTGTATTCAATTCAACGTGGACTTCAAGTCCGATGACTGTTTCAAAGTTCATTAATTGTCACCTCCGAAAATAAGGGGTTGTTGCTTGTGGTAATCCGTCGTTGCTTCAAAGGCCGCTGCAGCTTGGTAGATGGTCTCTTCCGAATACTTCGGACCAATCAACTGCAAACCAACTGGAAGTCCTTGCGAAAAACCTGCAGGAATCGAAATCCCTGGAAGACCTGCTAAGTTGACTGGAATGGTCAACAAGTCCGCCAAGTACATGGCAACCGGATCATGGTTGAGCGAATCCAAATCAAAGGCCACGCTTGGAGCTGTTGGACCAAGGATGAGGTCGTAATCCGCAAAGACTTTTTCAAAATCTTGGATAATGAGGGTACGGACTTGTCCGGCTTTCTTGTAGTAAGCATCGTAGTAACCAGATGACAAACTGAAGGTTCCCAGCATGATCCGACGTTTGACTTCATCACCAAAGCCTTGGCTACGAGTGTTCACGTAGATGTCATCCAAGTTCTTAGCATCTTCCGCACGGAAACCATAACGAATCCCGTCAAAACGTTGCAAGTTTGAAGATGCTTCTGAAGAAGCGATGATGTAGTAGACAGCAACCCCATATTTAGAATGAGGCAGACTGACTTCTTCGACAGTTGCTCCCAATTTTTCAAAGTGCTTAGCTGCATTAAGAATCGTTTCTTTGACTTCTGGGTCAATTCCTTCCCCAAGGTATTCTTTCGGAAGGGCAATCTTCATCCCTTTGATGTCTTGACCAATCTTAGAAGTAAAGTCTGCTACACGAACAGGTGCAGAAGTCGAATCCTTGTCATCTGCACTGGCAATCACATTAAGCAATTGAGCATTTTCTTTAACGGTTGGAGCGAAAGGTCCAATTTGGTCGAGTGAGCTACCAAAGGCAATGAGACCAAAACGTGAAACCGTTCCATAAGTTGGTTTGAGACCAACAATCCCGTTGAAGGCAGCAGGCTGGCGGATAGAACCACCTGTATCTGAACCAAGGGACAAACGGACTTGTCCTGAAGCGACAGAAGCTGCTGAACCACTAGAAGATCCACCAGGCACCTTGCTGTGGTCCCAAGCATTCTTGGTTGGCCCATAGTAGGAAGTCTCACCAGATCCACCCATGGCAAACTCGTCCATGTTGGTTTTTCCGACAACAATCATACCTTTAGCTTTGGCGTTAGCAACTGCTGTCGCATCAAAGATAGGCTCATAGTTATAAAGCATTTTTGAAGCTGCAGTCGTCAAGATGCCATCTGTTGAGATATTATCTTTGACAGCGAGTGGAATCCCTGACAGGAGGTTATCTTTATCGATTCCTTTTTCGTCAATAGCCTTAGCTTGGGAAAGCGCTGCTTCTTCAGCCACCGTCACAAAGGCATTGACCGCTTCTTCACGCGCCTTGATATCGTCAAGTGTCGCTTGGGTCAATTCGGTTGCTGAAATTTCCTTAGAGACAAGGAGGTCGTGCAACTCTTCAATGGTTTTATGGTTGAATGACATTAGGCATCTCCTCCATCTTCTAGGATAGCTGGCACCTTGATGTAGTAATTGTCTTTTTCAGGTACATTTTTAAACAAACGGTCGCGGTCAGTGCCTTTTTCAGCGACATCCGGACGCAATACGGTCTTACGATCCGCCATGGTTGTTGTTGGGGCCACATCGGTTGTGTCCACTTCTTCCAACAATTCCACCATGTCGACAATCTTCGACAAGGTTGTCGCAAACTCAGCTGTCTCTTCTGGAGAGAATTTCAATTTTGAAAGATTGGCAACGTGGGTTACCTCTTCTTGCGTAATTTTCATCTTGCTTCCTTTCGTGAAATGATGATTTTTCAATACCTTCTATTTTACCATAATTTAGCCTATTTTGCTTGGAGGATAAAAAAACTGTAGTAACTTTTTTGTCACTACAGTTTACAGAGATAGAGCTTTTTCAAAACACTTATCGTATGGCTATCAAGAGCTTTCTCCAAGCCTCTAGAATTTCAGGTTTCAAATACTGTTTTGCCAGGTCATATGAAACTTGGTGCATAGACTCAAGATCACTCTCTAAGGCAAATACAATTTTATCCGCCATCTGAGAAACAAGCAGGTCCTCATCCATAGTCTCGCTATAAGTAACCAGATAGCCATTCTCACCATCTTTGATGAAGGTTGGATTGCCGTAACGGGCATCAAAACCAACCAGGGCTAAACCTGCTCCTACCGCTTCCATCAGGGTCAAACCAAAGGTCTCCCACTGAGAGGTAGTGACATAAAGTTCATACTGAGGGTAGACGTCACGCAAATCCGCATGTCCTCTAAGTTGGATGTAATCATTCGCCCCTAAAGTATCAATTAGATCTTGTAGATTCTCTTGCTCCCCACCTTTACCGTAGATGTCAAAGCGAAGGTTAGGCTCTTTTTGATGGGCAAGGGTAACGGCTCTTATAGCCAAATCCAAGCGTTTCCGTGGGTCCAATCGCGAAGCCGTCATCAAACTAAGAGGCTTCCTCTGCTCCTCTGGAAAACTAAGTTTATCCAAATGTCCCACTGCTAGGGCATAAATAGCAGCGTCTGTGACACCTTGCTTTTGCAGAGTATTCTCTAAAACAGCCTTTTGTGACTCAGTAGCTGTGATAAAGAAGTCAAAGCGTTGGGCGTACTTAAAGATGTAATAATACTCATAGTAGAGGTCGCCATTTTCAAACTCATGCTCTGAATGAAAAACGAAGCCTAACTTTGCAGGTGTATCCAATTCATAAATCGGTCGCATAAACTCCATCAAGGAGGCCCTATCCAGCAACAAGGTATCCGCAGTTGTCAGCGGAAGTCTTGCTAGAAAACGACGTATGACCTCTGTTTTTGTTACTAAAATCTCAGTTCCCAACCTATATAACCAGCTGGTCCCTTGCTTGAGTTCTTCAAAGGCGATGCGACCAGCTTTATTGTGATAACTTCTCCTGATGATAATGCCTTTTTCAAAGTATTCTGTGACTAATTTACTTGTTCCATACCACTCACGTTTTAAAAGCATACCATTGACGTGGTAATCCACATACCGCACACAACCTTTTTGGTAGGAATCCATCTTGAAGACTAAAGAAGTGCCATCAGAACAGACATAAACAGAGTCTGTTTCGCTTTGACTCTTCAAATCTAGACGTGTCAACTTAAATTTTTGCTGCAAGGCCCCCACTGTCAAGGATGGGATATGATTGTCTTGATCTGTAAAGCTAAGATAGGCATGGAAGAGTTCCTCGTAGCGATGCCCTAAAGAAAGATAATAGTCTAATTTATAGGGTTGTGGCCAGGTCGTAAAAACAAACTTAGCAGGCTCATTTAATTCACGTAGCATCAAAGCCCTCGACGCCTGGGCCACGTCCACACCATTAGGCTCAAAGCCCACCAATAGGTTAAAGGTGTAAATTGTCATCTTCTTCCCCCTTCAATCTAGTAAAGAAAGCTAAGATTTCTTCTCTCTCGGCGAGTTTCAAAACCTCTTTCTGACTTTCAAGAGCCTTAGGGTAAAACTCTGGTTGCTGTAAGAGTTGTCGGAAATCTTGCTCTAGTTCCTCTAAGGAAGTATAGACCGTTGGTAAGTCCTTATAGTAGTGACGATGAACCGTTGATTCTAAGCCATAAAGTAGCTGCCCATTTTCAATCGCATCCAATGTTGCATCAGACACTTCACTTCCATAATTCAAGTCTAAATAAATGAAACATTTCCTTAGTAGCTCTTGGTATTTCTCCTGACGAATCCCTGGGTAAAGATGGACATTTCCCTTATCTTCGAGACAAGTCAATTTAGGTCCCATACTAGTTTGGGCTCCGATGTGAAAGTCAATGTCCGGAAAAGCATCAACCAAGTCAGCTAGTCCCTCAATATTTTCAGAAGCAGTCATCACCATAGCCTGAGGCACAAAAGTCTGAGAACCTTCTTGTTTAGCACCAGCCAAATAAATCATGCCTGACTTACGTTCCTCTTGTGGATAATAATTAGTAATCAAAACATGATTCACTTGACTTTGAATAAACTCAAGACCATCATGACTGTCGGAGCAATAGACCAGACGATCAGCATTCAAGGTCTGCAAAATCGGGATTAGATTGGAATCCATACAGATGATAGCTTCGTCTGACTTTAGGATTTGATTCAAAACAACCTTAGTTAATTCTTCCCTACCCGAGAAAATCCTATCTCTTCCTTCAGATTCTTGATCAATCAAGTACCCATCTTGAATATAGTGAAGCAAGACCTCTTCTTGATTACGATTAAAGTAAATATCCATAATGCCTTGTCCCTGATCATCCAGAAGACGCTGTTTGGTACGCCAACCATAGCGATTATAGTCGTCTATCGCAACAACTTTTTCCCCTTGTCCAAACCATTGGACTTGTTTGACCGTACGTTCCTTTAGATTGTCACGAAAAATGACACTAGCACGACGGTCTTGACCATCAAAAATATAGGTCGTAATCCCCAAAGTCCACAATTCCCAATATAGAGGAACGGACAAATCGTTAAAAAAGAGTGGTTTCCCTTGATAATCTTCCTCAGAGGAGTAAATAAATGATGATGCTAAACTAATAGTGTCCTTATCAATATCCGTTTCAAAATTCGTGTAAAACACACGCGACTGAATACCAAAGGAATCTAGTAATCTTCTCAGTTTTTCCGTTGCCTGACTAGGTTCTTGTGCAATAATGAGCATAGTTATCCTTTCTGACTAATCCAAGCTATAATAGCTTAACCCTTGACCTTTATTGCTCCAAAAATCTCAAGTTAACCTGTGCCGTCTTATAGGTCTCAGTATCTTGAAGATTAGCTTCTTCCATCTTTTCAATCGCCCGTTTTAGACGCGTCTTATAAATATAACGGTGCCAGGTCAAATCATAGCCCAACATACCTAGCAAAGCTAGTTTTTCATTCTTAGCTTCCATCTCATCTAAAACACGCTTCTCAGTCCAGACCTGTGACAGCGTATCCTTACGACCCACTCGGTACCAGTAGATACATTTCTCAGTATGAACCACACGATTGGCCTTTAACAAGAGTTTGTACATCAGGAAATTATCTTCAACATTTTTACCGACAGGAAAACGAAGGTCCTCGAATAAGGAAATCTTGTAGAGTTTCATCATGGCACATGCCCAAGCCATATCTCGTGTCTCTTGAATGGCATCCTGATCTATGATGTCTCTTCCTTCATAGAGAGTTTCAGAATAATCGTTCTCCGTCACCTTAATCAAAAACTTACTTGTACTCTCATTGAACAAGTTATAGTTGGCAATAGAAACATCTGCTTCATACTTTTTAAGCTGAGTGTATAAGGTCTCCACATAATCCTCTGTTACCCAGTCATCTGGGTCTACAAAAGTGATGTAATCACCTGTGGCTAGGTCAATCCCTGTATTTCGGGCTGCAGATAAGCCCCCATTAACTTGTCGCACATAGCGAATACGCGAATCTCTCTTGAAAAATTCCTTGCAAATCTCCTCTGAATTGTCAGGAGAACCATCATTGACAAGAATGATTTCAAGGTTTGGATAGGTCTGATTCACTATCGTTTCCAAACACTGCTTTAAATAAGCTTCCACATTATAAATGGGAATAACAATACTAACTACTTCTTTATTTTCCATGGTCTATCTCTCAATCGTATCTATATAATCTCGAACAGCTTTTACCATTTGGTCTACTTGGTCATTCTTGAACACTTGATTTTTCCCAGTTTGGTCGTGATTTGTTCCTTCAAAAGAGAAAATCGGAAGTCCCAACTGATGAATCGTTTCTGTGATATGATCAACCTCATCAAATGGGTTGATATCCATATAGAAATCTATTTTTTCTAAGACCTTTCGACTAGTCAATGGATCAAAGGATGGATAGAGAATAAGGTTTGGATACTGCTCCAACTTCACCAAATTAAACCCGAAATGAGAATGAGCCAAAACATGAAAAGCTACATCTGGAAGAGCCTGCAGCAAATGTTCCAATTCAAAGATGTCTGCAGTATTAGTATAAATCGCCGTATGGTAAGGAAAATCACCTACCATGTCACTAAAGCTAAGCTTTAAGGATGGCTTTCTCAATAAGATTTCTTCCCAAGACAGGGCATAATAGAACCACCAAATATCCCTAAAACGATTGAAACGTTTGGACGTCCAAGGCTTATTGTGGGAAGTATAATGAATAACCGCTGGCACCCCTTTAAAAACATCATACCAATCCAAGTCCCCATATCTGTACTGATCCTTGTCAGAGCCTACTTGGAGATTATAAGTCCATGGAAGTTGGTGCCAGGCGTCTTTAAAATAAAGATTCAAAATCCCTTGATCGCCATAAACATTTTGGTGATGTTCCTTAGTTAATTCAAAAAGAGACTCTGTCACCTTGTGTTCTCGCCACCAATCGGTATCAATAACCATCAAACCAGCGTTAAAACCATCTGTCGTCGTTGGACGATCCACTACCGCTCCAATACCAAATCCGCCCAGATCCACTTCAAAAAGTGGTGACAAATCCTGCGTAAAAATCATATCACAGTCTAAATAGAGAACACGATCTTCTTGAACAAACTCAGGAATCGCATAACGGAAAAAAGTCGCATAATGAATATGCGCACTTGGAAGCGAAAATTGTTTAAAGCTTTCTGCAGACACACGACAATTGAGAATTTCAGAATCAATAGCTTCTAAACGACGATTCATCAGCGTAAACCATTCTGTTGGTAAATTCTCATTTAGCACATAAATTTTCCACTGCCCTTGATGTGCACACAAAGATTTAAGAGCTACCTCTAACTTTTCCATATAGGATAGCTCAGCTACAAATACAACCGATTTTTTACCCATGTTTTCTTCCTCTCAAACTCTAACAAGAATATCATTTTTTAGAAAACATTACAATTTCTATCCCTTACAAAAAAAGCCAACCCTAAGGCTGACTTTAAATGGAGATCAATTTTCTCTTAGTGCTCCTTATATGCGTAAAACAGGATTCAGACTAGCACATAGCTTAGAACACCCAACACCTCTCAACTCATAGATGTCATTAGTTGAGAACTCACACCCTATTCTACAGAGGCACCGTTACTTGCGATAACTTCTTTGTACCAGTTAAATGATTTCTTCTTAGAGCGTTTAAGACTACCATTACCATCGTTATCTCGGTCCACATAGATGAAGCCATAACGTTTCTTCATTTCACCAGTTCCAGCAGAAACAAGGTCGATACAGCCCCAGGTTGTGTAGCCCCAAAGCTCTACACCATCTTCATTAATAGCATCACGCATAGCCTTGATGTGGGCTGCCAAGTAGTCGATACGGTAATCGTCTTCAACATAACCATTTTCATCTGGCGTATCCACAGCACCAAGCCCATTTTCAACGATAAACATCGGTTTTTGGTAACGATCCCAAATAGCATTGAGCGTAATACGAAGGCCTAGTGGGTCAATTTGCCAGCCCCACTCCGAAGCTTCCAAATAGGGATTTTTAATAGAGGCAAAGATATTTCCAGCAGTCTTTTCATTAACTTCTGGATCACCTGAAGCCACACGACTTGCATAGTAAGAGAAGGAAATAAAATCAACAGTATGCTCTTTTAGAAGGGCCAAATCTTCTTCCGTCATCTCAAGCTCAATGCCATCACGTTCCCACTGTTTCTTAGCATAATTTGGATACTCTCCACGAGCTTGAACATCAGTAAAGAAATAGCTACTACGGTCTTCTTGCATAGCTGCCCAGTAGTCACGTGGATGGGCTGTATTTGGATAATATTGACCTGCTGCCAACATACAACCGACCTTATTTTCAGGGTCAATCTCATGGGCCAATTTCGTCGCCATAGCTGAGGCTACCAACTCATGGTGAGCAGCCTGATATTTAACCTGCTCCTCATTCTCACCCTCTTCAAAGCAGAGTCCTGCTCCCATAAATGGGGCATGGAGAATCATGTTGATTTCATTGAAAGTGAGCCAGTACTTAACCAAACCTTTAAAGCGTGTGAAAAGGGTACGGCAAAGATTTTCATAGAAGCCAAGCATCTTACGATTACGCCATCCTCCATACTCGGTAATCAAGTGCATTGGACAATCAAAGTGTGTGATGGTCACCAAGGGTTCAATGCCATGTTTATGACATTCCTTGAAGAGGTCCTCGTAAAAGGCAAGCCCAGCTTCATTTGGCTCAGCCTCATCACCCTTAGGAAAAATACGTGACCAAGCAATAGAAAGTCGATAGGTCTTAAAGCCCATTTCACCAAAGAGAGCAATATCTTCCTTGTAACGGTGGTACATATCGATACTTTCCTTGGCCGGATAAAAATAACCATCCTCAAAATCAAACATCTTGCGACGTCCAGTGATAATGGAAAGGCGATCCTCACCAATTGGCACCACGTCAACATTGGCTAAACCACGCCCATCAGCATCATAGGCACCTTCACATTGGTTGGCTGCTGTCGCTCCACCCCACAAAAATCCATCAGGAAAAGTTAATTTTTTAGTCATTATTCTACCTCCTATATCTTTCGACTTAATATGGTAATAGTATACAATAGCCTGTAATCGTTTTCTTATAGTAAACTACGGAAAACTGATACTATCCTATGATTTTAGACAAAAAATTGAGAGTAGGACAGATTCCCACTCTCAATCCTCTCTCCATTATGACAATGATAAAAAAAGAGTAAGAACCAACTCTTACTCCACAATTGTTGCTCCAAGCACATTCTTAAAATGCCCAATAGCAAAGTCATGAGCTTCAGGTGTCAAGGAGGCTGTTGCACTCTCTACCACCTCGATATCATAGCCCAAATTATAAGCATCAATGGCCGTATGTAACACACAAATATCTGTTAAAACTCCCGTCAAAACAACTGTCGTCACACGACGCTCACGTAAACGAATATCTAAATCCGTTCCGGAAAAGGCTGAATAGTGTCGCTTGTCCATCCAAAAGACACGATGGTCGTCCTTGATGGCATCATATACACTAGCTAACTTACCATAAAGTTCTCTCCCAGATGTCCCTGCAATGTTGTGAGGTGGAAAGAGTTTAGTCTCAGGATGGAAGGTATCTCCTTCATCATGTCGATCCATGGCAACAAAGATATAATCCCCATTGTCATAGGCTTCTTGAGTTATCTGAGCAATACGATCTTCAATGGCTTGGGCAGGCTTACCAGCCGTCAACTTCCCATCATCTGCCACAAAATCATAAGAGTAATCAATTGATATCAATGCCTTTGTCATGCTACTTTCTCCTTTTAAAAAAGTGGGGCAGGTCCTCCTACCTCACTCTCTTTCAGTATTCTTCTTATTCGTATTCTTTCAGTTTGTCGTAGATACCTTCGTTAAGGACTTTAAGATAAGTCCCTTTCATACCGAGTGAACGGCTCTCAATAATACCAGCTGATTCCAACTTACGAAGGGCATTAACGATAACTGATCGCGTAATTCCGATACGGTCAGCGATAACAGATGCTGTCAAGCGACCTTCCAAACCGTCCAACTCGTTCAAGATAGCTGAAACTGCCTTGATTTCTGAGTAAGACAAGGTATTAATAGCCATGTTAATAGCTGTCTGTTTACGAATTGTTTCTTCCAAGTTCTCTGTTTGAAGATTCAACAACTGCAACCCAACTACTGTAGAGGCAATCTCAACCAAGATAAGATCTTCATCCACAAAATCATGGTCGTTACGCCAAATGATGAAAGAACCAAGACGCATCCCACCACCATAGATAGGGGCAATTGTAGTCAAACCATCTGGGAAGTCATCTTTTGATTCCACAGGGAAAATGGTCAAGTCACTGTCAATACCAATGTTTTCTTGAGTGTCATAAACACGGCTGATTCCACGTGTGTATTCTTCTGGAAGTTGTTTAGCTTCAAAAAACTCTTCTACACGATCATTGTTGGTTTTGTACTTCATGGCAAAACCAAGGAGAGCACCACCACCATTAACGATAGCAGCGTTACAATCAATGATATCCGCCAATTGAGCAGCCATATTGTTATATGGAAGATCTCCTTCCAAGCTGTCTACTGAGCGTTGCAAGATAGATGTAATTTTACGTGTTTTAGCCAGCAAATTTGCCATATTTATTGTCTTCACTTTCTATTGTAATCATAATAATATCAAGCCTTGCACTAATCTTCTGCGTCAAGACCTACCAGCCCTACTATTATAGCACACTTAACCCAGAAATTGCAAACAATTGTCTGAAAATTATTTATTATTCTACTATTCATTATATTAAGTATATTATGGCATTTTTAGGAAAAACGTCCGGATTTTGCTCAAATACATCCTCTTTTTAGAGACAATAAAAACTGGACAAGCCTTTTTGTCCAGTTTTTCAAGAAATTAGCGCTTGTAATATGACAAGACTCGTTCGATTTTGTTACCGAGATCAGCCAACTCTTCCACACGAGGAAGGTAGACAATACGGAAGTGATCTGGTTCATTCCAGTTAAAGCCTTTACCTGGAACTAGGAGAACCTTCTCTTTCTTCAAGAGACGAAGACAGAATTCTTCATCATCTTCAATATCATACATGTTACGGTCAATCTTAGGGAAGATGTAAAGCCCTGCATCTGGCTTAACAGCTGATAGTCCTGGAATAGCGTTTACGGTATTCGTGATAAACTCACGTTGTTCATAGATACGACCGCCAGGAATCAAGAGCTCATCCACAGATTGGTAACCACCAAGTGAAGTTTGAATAACGTGCTGAGAGAGCACATTAGCACAAAGACGCATGTTGGCCAACATATTAAGCCCTTCAATATAGCCTTTGACATTCTTTTTAGGTCCAGAGAGAACCATCCAACCTACACGGAAACCACAGATACGGTGAGACTTAGAAAGACCATTCATAGACACACAGAAAACATCTGGTGCAAGACTAGCAATCGCAGTATGCTTTTTACCATCCATAACCAAGCGGTCATAAATCTCATCCGCAAAGATAATCAAATCATTTTGTCGAGCAATATCCACAATCTGTTCAAGAACATCCTTAGGATAGAGCGAACCTGTAGGATTATTGGGATTGATGACTACAATTGCCTTAGTATTTGACGTAATCTTTGATTTGATATCATCAATATCTGGATACCAGTTAGATTTTTCATCACAGACATAGTGTACGGCATTACCGCCAGCTAGACTGACACAAGCTGTCCAAAGAGGATAGTCTGGCATTGGGACCAAGACCTCATCTCCATCATCAAGCAAGGCCTGCATAGACATGGAAATCATTTCTGAAACACCATTACCAATATAAATATCATCAATATCTACATTTGGGAATCCCTTTAGCTGGCAATACTGCATAATCGCCTTACGAGCTGAGAAAATCCCCTTACTATCCGAATACCCTTCACTGTTACGAACATTCATAATTAAATCACGAATGACTTCATCCGGTGCTGTAAAGCCAAATTCCGCAGGATTTCCTGTATTAAGACGAAGAATCTTTTCACCATTGGCAATCATACGGTTGGCTTCATCCAAAACTGGTCCACGAATATCATAGGCAACGTGATCCAACTTTGATGATTTATCAAATGTTTTCATAAGTTAATCCTTTCAAAAGATACTAAAAGTAGATACATCTAGCAGAAAATAAGAAAATTCAACACCTGATGGGGATTTCCACTTTTATTGACACCAACTTTAGGCTTGGCCATTTGGTATCATTTCTGAAGACTTGTCTTCCTCTTTTTTAATTATCATGTTTCTTACGAAGCTAATAACAGATTGTATTATACCTCTTTTTCAAGCAATCTTCAATTTTTAGATAATACTGAAATCTTCACATTACTAAGAGCGTCCTAAAGTAAGCAGTCAAAAAAAGATTTCAGAAAATCTATAACAACGCTTTCATTTTTTAGATTAAAGGAGTATAATAAAGCTAAAGATAGGAGGTAGAGCTTATGTCTCAACAATATGAACGTATTATGGTAGCTATCGACGGTTCTTACGAATCAGAACTGGCCTTTATTAAAGGTGTGCACGTTGCAAAACGTAATAATGCTCAGTTACTATTGGTACACGTTATCGATACACGCGCCCTTCAAAGCGTTGCGACTTTCGACTCTTACATCTATGAAAAACTAGAAGACGAAGCTAAAGCTGTTTTGGCTGACTTTGAACGCCAAGCCAGAGAAGCTGGTTTAACCAAGATTCGCAAAGTTATTGAGTTCGGTAATCCTAAGAGCCTCTTGGCTGTTGATATCCCTGATAAGGAAAATGTTGACCTTATTATGGTTGGTGCCACAGGTCTCAATACTTTTGAACGCTTGCTTATTGGTTCATCTTCTGAATACATTCTCCGTCACGCAAAAGTTGACTTGCTCATCGTTCGTGACTCTGAAAAAACACTTTAGTCACCTCTCACAAGCACCTCTGGTGCTTTTCTCATATGAAAAAGAACCGAGATCCTAAATCTCAGTTCTTTTTTTGTTCTATTTTTCAGACTTTGCTGATTCAGACATTACTTCTGACTCTGAAGTTGACTGGCTTTCTTCGGCCAAGTCTTCACTAGCAGATTGACTTGAGGCACCTGCTTGCTCCAAAGCAAGACTAGTTGAAAGGCTCTCACGCTCTGCTTCCTGACTAAGGCTAGCTTCAACAATCATGAGTTCCTTTTGACGTTCTGTTTCACGAAGATATTCACGTTCTTCAAGTTCTTCCTGACGACGTCTTTCCTGCTCACGTCTTTGGGCCTTTTGACGCTCACGCTTAGCATGACGTTTTTGCGTCTCATCAATCAAGACCTTAGTGTTGTCTTTAATATGCATCCACTTAATAAGACGAACCAAGAGTCTCCATAGGAAAACAATAATTGACTCTGCAAAGAGAAGAATCTCAACCAGAATAACTCCCAACAAGCTCCAAGCCATGAAGAGTGTAATCAATAACTGTGTGAAAATCTTCTTCAAGTCACCCAAATGATTATTGTGAATATTAAGGGTTTCAAGGAAAAGATCTAAAATCCCTTGCAGGAGGTGTGATTTAACAGATTTGTCTCCCTCTAAGCTCAAGTCCGTTTGAACTTCTGCCGGAGTAACAACGGTCAAGTCCCCATCTTGGTAGACATCAATACGGTCTCCTAATTTTATATCAAAATCAAAAAGCTTGCGATCTATTTTCTTAAGTCGCCCGTCAGGATGACTGAGATAAACAAAGTCATCATCAAATTTTAAAATACGAAACATAATTTACCTGCTCTTTATTGCTCCTTAAATAATAGCAAAGTTAAAAAGCCCTTGTCAAGAGCTTCTTTTTCAATCCAAGGTTTTAACACCGATACGATTTTTATACTCTTGATACGTTTCAGTGTGCATGAGAGCTTTGGCATTTTTGACCCGATCTGCCGTCGGTGGTTTAACCCCTTCCAAAGGATATGGAATACCGAGCTCACGCCATTTGAACTCACCCATTGTATGATAGGGAAGAATTTCAAATTTATCGACATTTTTCAAGGTCTTTACAAACTCACCAAGCTTAACCAAGTGTTCGTCAAAGTCTGTCAAACCAGGTACCAAAACATGGCGAATCCAGACTGGAACTTGTTTATCAGACAGATATTGAGCAAATTCCAAAATATTTTTATTAGGTTGACGGGTCACAAACTTGTGTTGTTCAGGATCAATCTCTTTGATGTCAAGTAGGACCAAGTCAGTAACAGCCAAAAGTTTGTCAACAACTTCATGATACTCAGGAGTATTGCGGTAAGCAAACCCACAAGTATCAAGCGTACAATGAATCCCTAGCTTCTTAGCCTCTGTAAAGAGGGCAGTGACAAAATCAATCTGAAGCATGGCCTCACCACCTGATACAGTGATACCACCATGCTCACCCCAGAAATGACGGAAACGAAGAGCCTCATCTAAGACATCTTCAACTGTACGTTCAACAGCCTTATTTGACTCCATAGCCCAAGTATCTGGGTTATGACAATATTGGCAACGCATCTTACAGCCTTGCATGAAAACAATAAAACGGATACCAGGACCATCTACGGATCCAAAACTTTCGGTTGAATGAACAAGTCCAGTCACCTGACTGTAATCAATTTCTGCCATGGCAGCCTCCTTGAAAACGCTTTTTACATGTTTTTATTATACCTCTTTTATCAGAAACATGCTCCATATCTGCCTGAATTCAGGCAAAGGTTATACTATAATACATCTGAAATTAAGGAATATCTATACTATACCAGAAGAAAAACAAAAAAACTGGAAAAATCCAGTCTTTTATCATCTATATTACTAGGCACGTTTCTTAAGCCCCAAAAAGGCTGCAGCAGCAAGGAAGAATGTTCCTACCATTGTCAAGATTACTGTTGATGCTTCACCAGTCTTAGGAAGTGTAACTTCCTTACCTTTAGCATCTTTACCAGTCAATGTACCGTCAGCATTCACTTTGAATCCTACTGTTTCAGGAGCAACAACACTTGTTGTACCATCAGTGTTAGCGATAACAATTTGGCTATTTTGTGTAGACACAATTGTTTGGCCAGCTGCAGTGATAACTGGAGCTGTCGGTGTTACAGTAACAACAGGTTGTCCATTAACATTCACTGCTGGAGTTTCAGGGTTTTGAGGTGCTTCGCTTGTCCCTTTATCAGTTGCTGAAGCTGGGTCTTCCGGCTTATCGGCTGGTTTCTCAGTTGGTTTATCAGCTGGTTTTGTAGATGAATCAGCTGTTGGAGCCGGTGTCGCAGGTGTTTCTGGAGTTGCTGGTGTTGTTGGTTCAGCTGGTACTTCAGGAACTGTAGGTGTTGGTGTTGTTGGCGTTGCCGCACCTGTGTTTGAATCATTGCTACGAGCCAAGTCACCATCACTTGGGGCTGTTGAAGGACCAGTTACTGCACGATCTGTCGTTGGTTGTGTAAGAACAGCATCATTTGTCGCAATACCATCGTCCGCAAAAGAAGTTACTGGTACAAAAGCTCCTAGGGTAAAGGTGAGTAAAAGCAAGCTACTATATATAGATTTTTTAGAAGCCATTAAGATTCTCCTTTTTTCATTTATCAGTTAATTTATATTCTACCATAAAAAAGTAATAAAAGACTGTTTTAATTAAAATCTTATTTATTTTTATTCTAAATCTATCAATACACTGAAATATGTTAGAGTATCTTCAAAATTATGGTTGTTTTTCTGACAAAGTCTGGCAGTTTTGATAGGTAAAAAAGGCTATATGACGTACTTTATAGGCGTTTTCTAATCTTATTATTTTGATAAGCTGATATTCCAAGATAGATAAGAAAAAGCACTTTCACTCATAATGAGAGAAAGTGCCTAATTAGTAAATAGTCGCTTTTAAGTTCCAATATTTTCTAATAAAAACATGTAGAAAACTATTCTTCTGCCTCTTCTGGAGCTGCCGTGATGATTACCTTAAGTTTGGTTACACGACCATCCTTAACCTTATCATTGATAAATTCGAGGTGTTTGTCCTTGTTGATAACTGCATAGTGTTCCTTGACTTCTTGAGTTGGGATGGCTCCCACACCAGTCAAATAATAACCTGCGATAGTATCAACGTCATCACTCTCAAGTTCTGTATCAAAATGTTCATTGAAGTCGTTAAGAGTCATAGCTCCCTCGACAATATAGGTATTCTCACCAATTTCGCGAACTTCAACACTAGATTTATCTGTTTCGTCGTCAATCTCACCAACGATTTCTTCCAAAAGATCCTCGAAGGTAACAAGACCAGCAACGCCACCGTACTCATCAAGCAAGATAGCCATCTGATTATTGGTGTTACGAAAGGCTGCCAAGAGATCATCTACGAAGATAGTCTCAGGAACAAAGAGAGGTTCGTTCATGATTCGACGAAGTTTGATATTTTCAAAACCAAGTTCAAAACCTGCTTTTAGAAGGTTTTTAGTATGAATGACACCGATGATCTTATCCTTGTCGTCTTCGTAAACAGGAATACGAGAGAAACTTTCCTTGAGAATAGCTTGGATATTTTCTTGAGTGTTGTCTTCAATATCAATCATGAAGGCATCTGTACGAGGGACCATAACCTCACGCGCCATCAATTCATCAAGAGAGAATACCCCTTGGAGCATTTCAATTTCTTCAGCCTCAAGTGTATCCTCACTCTTAGTCAACATGTACTCAATCTCATCACGTGTCATCTGCTCATCTGCATCATCAAAGGTAGCAGGTGTCAAACGAGACAAAAGATTGGTTGACGCCGAAAGAATCCAAACAAAGGGACTAACAATCTTACCTGTAACAATAATGACAGGTGCCGAGTAGATGGCTAGATTTTCCTTGAGATTCATAGCGATACGTTTTGGATAAAGTTCCCCAAAAACGATAGAGATATAGGTCAAGACAACCAAAGAAATCATGCTACCAGCCGTCTTAGCCCAAGTCGCATGACCAAACCAAGTCGCTATCACTGCACCTAGTGACGCAGAGAGACTGGCCCCCTGTAAGAGGCTAATAAAGGTAATACCAACCTGGATAGTTGATAGGAAGTTGTTTGGATTTTCAAGAACCTTGAGTAGGCGAATAAATTTCTTATCGCCTTCTTCTGCCTTTTGCTCTACACGTGAGCGGTTAAGTGATACGAGAGCCATCTCAGATGCTGAGAAAAAGGCTGTAAGCAAGGTTAAAATTAGTAGTAAAATAGATTGAAATAATAAGGACTGACCACTAGAGTCTTCCATTTTTTTCTTCTCCTCTAAAAAAAATTCTGACTTTCATTATACCATAATTTCCCAATAAAGGTGTCTATTTTATGCTATAATTAGAGTAATTTATCATCAAAGGAGAGACTTATGTCACTTATACGATTAGAAAATGTCAGTTTAGCACGTCAAGGAAAAACACTCTTGTCTGGCCTTAACTGGACAGTCGAAAAAGGTCAAACCTGGGCTATCCTGGGACTTAACGGTGCTGGAAAATCAACTCTCTTACGTTTGTTGACAGCTGAATTTTTCCCTTCTGAAGGGAAGGCTGAGATACTTGGCTACACCTTTGGTAATGGAGACATCACAGGTCTTCGTCAACACATCGGTATCGTCAGTTCCTTTATCACTGAGCGTCTGCCTCAACATATGACTGCTGAAAAAATCGTCCTTACGGGTAAGTACAAGAGTTCAATCCTCTACAAAGCCTATGGAGACAAAGAGTTACAAGAAGCCAAGGATATGCTGACTTCACTTGGTGCTGGAGATTTGATTGGTCGTAAATACCGTGGCCTCTCTCAGGGAGAAAAGCAAATCTGTTTGATTGCTCGTAGTCTGATGGAAGATCCCGACATCATTATCCTGGACGAAGCAACTGTGGGCTTGGATCTCTTTGCCCGCGAAAAGCTCTTACGTCAGATCGACCGTATCACCTCGCTTCCTCACGCACCACTGGTCCTTTACGTCACCCACCATGCTGAAGAAATCACTGAAAAGATGGACCACATTCTCCTACTCCGTCAAGGAAAAATCGTGGCACAAGGTCCAAAAAATGATATCATCACACCAAAAGTTTTAGCTGACTTCTACCAAAATCCTGTTCAAATTATTCCAATTGATGATCATCGTTTTTACATTAACCCTCTTCTATAAAAATCGCTCAAAGAAACAAGTCCCCCAGATAATGTCTAGGGGACTTGTTCTTTTATCACTACTCCTCTTTTATTTTCGATACGCCATACAAAATTAAGGCTGGAACGATAAGCTGTTCTATAGAACCATATGAAACAATGAATAGCCCAGCAACTACATATAGACGGTTTTTGTTAGCGGTGCTTATAGCTCTTGGAAGCATCATAGTAGGAATAATAATTAATGGAGTCATCATAATGAAATACATAAACCAACCAATACCTGCTAAGGGATTAGATTCGTCTATAGGATAGTAAATGACAGAAGTTAAATTAACAACTAAATCCCTAAGCGCTAAAATAAAAGCGGTCCAAAGCCAAGGGGAATGAAGAATTTGAGGATTGAGTTGTCTTTGACTCTCCGCATAATCATAAATCTTACGTTCTTCAACTACTGGTTTAGTCATTTTCTCCACCAACAGATCATCTTCTCTAACCTCAAATCCATACTTCTGCTGCCATTTTTCAACGAGTGTGGAAGTATTGCCGTTTGTGCGATAGACAAGATAAGATGAAACTACTAGGAGAAAAAGAGAGACATCAGTAATGATATGGTCAACCAAGAAACCATAGATTAACTCAAGCAAACTAATGACCATGATAAGGATTGAAGAGATTCTTAATTTCTTTTGAGTTGTTTCAGTCATTAATGTAAGGAACAAAAATATACTTGCACACTCTAGAACAGGATACAGTATGTAGAAAATACCACTAATATCTTTTGTAGTAATCTTTACGTAATGTGTAGCCCACACTACAGCAACCATCCCTAGTCCAAGAAGGGGAACGGAGGACTGCCAAGCCGATGAGGTTTTAAAGGAGGCTAAGAGAGTTGGAAGCTCTACCTTCTTAATCATAATAACAAGCCAAATTAGGCAAATAATAGTTAAAACTGGGGAAACCAACCAGGGCTTAAAAATGGAAGCCGGTATTAAGAAATAGGTAACTAGCTGACAAATATGGAAGGCAAGCACAGCTAAGATACCCTCAACTTTCCGCTTGTCCTTCATAAGCCTAAAAACAAACCAGACTAAAAAGAGTTGCTGTGGAAATTGAGAACTTAGCAAGGATACAGAATTGAGCGTCTCATACTCAAAATGCAAACCATAAGACTTAAGCATAGATAGAGCCAACAATACTTCAAAAAAGATAAGTATATAAAAGCAAATTTTTCTAGACATACGACCACCCCGCCTTTCATTCAATCTTAGAGAGAATATCTTTCAATACCATTATACTCTTTTTATGTAAGCGTTTTATTTTTATGGTGAAATATTTTCTATTTTCTTTACTTGATTACAAAACGCTCCTTTTTTGACCGAATAGAGCCTAGAATTAACCACATAGACATATGATATTGCCTGCGGGGTAGCCTTTTGATAACTTAGTAGGTGTTAAAACAAAATATCTTTCAGACATAGAAAACGAGGTAGAAACATGACTAAAGTAATAGGCTTTGGATTAATCGGTACAGCAGTAACAGTTATCATTTACAGTATTCTCGGCTTCCCCAAAATGGAGGTGTCCCTTTGGCCACTATTCCCTGTTGTTCTATTTGCTTTCTTTGCAATAGAGAATCTTATCAAAAAAGATTATAAATCTAGCCTCATGAGTACTTTGATTGGTTTAATGATTGCTAATGCAATCTATGACTTGCTCCCTATCTCAAATAGTGTTTTGATTGTTGCAGGAATCCTAACATGCCTTGGTCTAGGTTTTCTTTTTCCAAATCACGATACAGATAAAGAGAGACATTAAAAAGAAGCCAAAATTTTTGGCTTCTTTTGTGCTAAAATACATCGCTTAAGCTCGACCTCGAGCCAGATTAATCATATCATAGGTTAAAGTGTTGCTAGTTTCTTTGAGAGAGTAATCCTCCAAAGTATTGACTTCCTTACGAAGCTGCTTGGCATAACGGCTAGAGATAAGCTCAGCCTGCTCGTACTCGTTGATAACCTTACGTTCCAAATAGTAGCCTCGTAACATTTCATCGACATTGTCTGGATGAAGGTGGGTGATAACCCGCTCAACAAAGGCACCTGACTGAATTATTTCAGCTTCTTGAAGTCGATTGCGCTTCAGATAAGACAAGAGATCTGAGTGATAAACACCTTCCAGATTACTCAAGGCTTCCAAAATCTGCTCAGTATTTGTTAAATAAAGTTCAGCCATATGGTCACGGTTTTCTTCCGTCAACCTAGGACCCCTCCTAGTTTCATCCTGATTAATACGAAACTTGAAAGTAAGAGTCAAGTGCAACAATCTACGAAGGCCACGCACAAAGACAGCTAGAGCGTAAGAAAGACTAGAGACAAAACCACGGTTAATACGACGCTCTAAGCCCTTGATATAACGTTGGTAGAGATTGTATTCGAGTTCTGAAATCTTACCCTTCTTGTAGGCATATTCCAGACCCTCACTCTCAATTTCCATAATCATGACTCGGATATTGGCCAACTCTTCTTTGACATCATTTGATTCCTGCTCCAAGATTAAATCTTCCAAGCGTTGATTGTAGTTGTCAATAGTAGCATAGACAGCTCCTTGATTAGTTGACTGTTTTAGATCTTTTTCCAACTCACCGACCACATCATTAAGAATGGCAATCTGCATATAATGGTTGGTTGTGTGCGCTGGTCCAGTGGCTAGCTTAGGTAGGACTAAGATACCTGTTAAGAAACTTAATAAAGTGATACCCGCTACCGTAAAGAGCAAGAGACTATGTTCCAAAGCCGTCATATTGGCAACCGGAAGCAAAAGGATGGTTGCAATAGAGACCGTTCCTTTGACCCCAGAAAAGGTTAAAAGAGTAGCACCCTTCCAGATTTTTTTCAGTGATCGTTTGGCCCTCCAAGCTCTTTGGGCAAATACCGCACTAATCATAACAAAACGAATGCCAAACATGGTCGCTGTTAAAAGGACGATAGCAAGAAGCATCCAGAGATTATCATAGGTAGTGCTACGCAGTACTGGGGCTGCTAGGGTTGGAAGTTCTGTCCCCAAGAGGAAAAAGACCATGCCATTAAGCATGAAGGTAATGGTTCCCCAAATCGTATGAGAAACACTATCCAACTTAGCATCAAAAACGGTGATTTTTTTAAAGCGACTGGCAAGTGAAATCCCTGCTACGACAACAGCAATAATTCCGGAAGCATGAATTTCCTCGGCTACAAAGTAAGAGGAAATCGGTAGTACCAACTCTAGTAAGAGAGCACCTGTGACATCTGCAGCATCCATATTGTCCAAAATGGTTAAAAAGAGACGATTAAATAAGGCTGTAATCAAGCCAACTAAAAAACCACCAAGCACAGAAATAACCAAATTCCAGCTCGCCCCAAGGAGAGAGAAGGTACCTGTGGTCAATGCAGTCACCGCCACCTGAAAGGCAACCAAGCCAGAGGCGTCGTTCAGAAGACCTTCACCCTGCAAAATATAGCTAATCCACTTTGGAAAACTGAAACGTTTGGAAATAGCCGAATAGGCCACTAAATCCGTTGGCCCAAGAGCAGCACCAATGGCTAGACAGGCAGATAAGGGGACCGAAGCAGGCAAGACGGCCTTAGCAAGATAACCGATTCCCAAAGTAGACACAAAGATAACTGGAAAAATCAAAAATAAAATAAGTTTCCAGTTACGTAAAATACTGGTAATATCACTTTCTTCTCCCTCCCGAAACAGCAAGGGAGCAATAATGAAAGCTAGGAAAAGTTCTGTTTCAAGCTCGAAAGCGCGTCCCTTAAAAAGTAAACCAATACCAACCCCAAAAATAATTTGAATCAAAGGTAGGGGAAGACGTGGAAAGACACGATTGATAACGTTCGATAAAATCAAGCTAAAAAGAAGAACAAGCAAAGCTAATGATAAATGCATAGCTCCTCCTACCCTTCCTTATGACAACAGTTTGAGAATAGTTCTTTTTGCTTACTAATTTTTTTATCAATGGCAGTGACATCTTCTTTGGCCAAAAGTTTATGGCAACGTTCAACCTCAAGACTAGCTAACTTTTTCTTAATTTTAGCCGTTTTACGATTATCAACCTTCTTCAAAGTATCCTCGGAACTTTGCTTATCTATATATTTGGCCTGCATATCTGCAAGCTTTTCTTTAATATCTGTAATCATTGTAATTTCTCCAACATCACCAAAAATGGTGGGGTATTAATTTGATTAAGGGGTTGGTAAAGCATAGCTGTAAAATCACGCTGGTCCAAACCGATAACGTACTCAAGCACAGCATGCTTCTCCATATCGCCACCATCATGACCATAGTAAATCATAATAGCTAAACGACCACCCACCTCTAGACGGTCAAGAATTTTCTCAATGGCCTCAAGGGTCGTGTGGGGTTTGGTAATAACACTCTTATCTGCAGATGGCAGATAACCCAGATTGAAAATAGCTGCACGAATAGGTTCCGTGACATAACGGTCCAGATTTTCGTGACCGTCTAAAATGAGTTCCGCATTTTCAATTTCCAAGTCCGACAAGCGTTGACGAGTCTTTTCGAGCGCCTGCTCCTGCACGTCAAAGGCATAAACCTTCTTGGCAAGACCAGCCAGAAAGGCTGTGTCATTACCATTTCCCATGGTTGCATCGACAGCAACACTCTCATCATCCAGCACTTCTGCTAGAAAGTCATGAGACAGATGAATTGGTCGTTTAATCATGCTTTTTCCTCCTTCTCGTTAGCTACTTTGCACCCTTGCCATGAGTCACGACGTTCCATCTCTTTGTCAATGGCATTGAGGACTTCCCATTTGTTGAGACTCCACATAGGACCAATCAACATATCTCGCGGTGCATCACCTGTGATTCGATGAATGACGATATCCTCAGGGATGATTTCCAACTGGTCACAGATGATGGACACATACTCTTCCTGACTCAGCAATTTAAGACGACCCTCGTGGTAGTCCCTTTGCATACGCGTATTGGTCATCAGGTGGAGGAGGTGGAGTTTAATCCCCTGAATGTCATTGTCCGTCACACAACGGCGAACATTCTCCACCATCATCTCGTGGGTTTCCCCTGGCAGCCCATTAATCAGATGCGACACAATCTCAGCCTTTGGCGCACGCTCACGCACACGCTTAACCGTCTCCACATAAAGATCATAGCTGTGTGCTCGGTTAATGAGCTCTGACGTTTCTTCATAAGTCGTCTGCAAGCCAAGTTCGACGGTCACATGCATACGTTCTGTGAGTTCTGCCAGATAATCAATCACATCATCTGGCAAACAGTCTGGGCGGGTACCGATATTGATACCAACAACACCAGGCTCATTGATAGCCTGTTCGTAGCGTTCCTTGATAACTTCAAGCGGCGCGTGGGTATTGGTAAAATTTTGAAAATAAACCAGATATTTCTGAACTTCTGGCCACTTGCGGTGCATAAAGTCAATCTCATGGTAAAACTGCTCACGAATCGGCGCCTCAGGAGCTACAATGGCGTCCCCAGACCCCGATACCGTACAAAAGGTACAGCCACCGTGGGCCACTGTGCCATCACGGTTAGGACAATCAAAACCCGCATCTATTGGTAGTTTGAAAATCTTTTCGCCAAAAATTTCACGATAGTAATCATTGACTGTTCTATAACGTTTTTTCATAAAGACTATTATAACACTTTGACCTAAAAAAGAGAGTATGACTCAGACAAAAATCATGGATTTCTGCCTGTCCTACTCTCTCTTCTTATTTAGTCTTTTTCAAATAATCAATGGCTTCTTGAGCTGTTTTAACAGGGACGATTTTCATCTTGGTTCCCAGTTTCTTGGCAGCTTCCTTGGCCTCTTGATAGTTGGTTTTGGCATCCGGATCAGCCTTTTTCATTTCCTTGGTTACCGGATTATTTGGTACAAAGAAAATGTCTGCACCACTATCAGCCGCTGATTTCACCTTAAGGTAGGCACCACCGATATCACCGACAGAACCATCCTTTTCAATGGTTCCTGTTCCAGCAATCTTACGACCAGCCTTAAGAATTTGACCAGACACCTGATCGTAAATAGCTAAGGTAAACATAAGACCCGCACTTGGGCCGCCAACACCATCAAGTTTAAACTTCACATTTTCAGGACTTTTGACCTCGGTATGATCTGTCAAACCGATACCAATACCATTTTTACCATTGGCAATCTTGATAATCTTACCAGTAGCAGTTTTTTCTTTATCATCTGTCGTATAAGTGACCTTGACTTTTGAACCTAGCTTAAGTCCTTGAACATATTTAATCAAGTCAGCAGAATTATCAAAAGACTTGCCATTGACAGCTGTCACCGTATCCGCAATATTGAGGACACCCTTGAAGCTAGAATCATCAGCCACCTGAAGCACATAGACACCCATATACTCCAAGCTAGCCTCCTTACCAGCCAGAGTCAAGCCCTGATAAATCGCTTGGTTTTGGGAAGTCTCCATGTAAAATTGGTTGATACGCATGAAATCTTCATCAGAGTAATTTCCAGTTGCCTCTTCAGCTGTTTGAAGCTTTGCAAAATCATTAAGCTGAGCATAGAGCATGAGGGCCAAAGTCGCCTTGGTTTGAGCCACCGCCACAAAATTGTAGGATCCTTTTGAATCATCAGCTTTCTTGTCTACAGTCAAGACTTCCTTGGTATCAAAAGCACCACCCGGAAGCTCAACATAATAATTATTTAGCGGGAAAAAGAGGGCAAACAGGAGGAAAAGTATCGTAAAAATACTTAATAACCACCACTTGATGCGCCAAAGTTTCCCTAATATCGATTTAGATGCGTTCTCTTTTGCCACGCTTAGCCTCCACTTCCTTAACAACTGCTTGAGGAACATAGGAACTAATATCCCCCTCAAAATAAATCAACTCACGCACACGACTGGAAGAGACTGGTGTTACCTCATGACTAGCAATCAAATAAACCGTTTCTAACTCAGGGGCCAACCCCTTATTGAAATAATCCATATTGGCCTCATAGTCAAAATCTGTCGCATTACGAAGACCTCGAACCAAATAAGTCACCCCAAGATCTCTGGCGACATCTACAGCCAGACTATCGTGAGCCATTATAATCTTGACATTGGGAAGATCTGCCACAACCTCTTCCAAGATACGCTTGCGAGTCTCCACATCCCAGAAGCCCTGCTTATTTTTATTATAAAAGAGACCGATATAGAGCTCATCAAAGAGCTTGCTGGCTCTGGCAATAATATCCATATGCCCATTGGTAATTGGATCGAAAGACCCCGTAAACATAGCAATCTTTGTCATAGCATTCCTTTCTACAACTTCCCTACAAAGGCTAACGCACGTAAACGGTCACCTTACTGATACCATAGGTTTTCTGCTTCCAAATCCCAAAGTTTGAAATTTCTTCAGGCAAGTCCACAGTCTTATCCGTCTCGCAAACCAACATAACTTCTTCAGCCAAGAGTCCTTGCTCCTCTAACTGAGTAATATTGGCCACAATCTGCTCTTTGGCATAAGGTGGATCTAAAAGCACCAAGTCAAACTTTCCTGTCAATTGTGTCAGCGCACGTACTGCATCCATCTTCAAAAGCTGGAACTGTTTCTCACTCTTTGTCATCTTAATATTTTCCTGGATAACAGCCTGTGCCCGACGATCCTTTTCCACGAGGACAGCAAAAGACATGCCACGACTAATTGCCTCAATGGCCAGACTACCGCTCCCCGAGAACAAATCCAAAACACGTCCTCCATCAAAGAAAGGACCAATCATATTGAAAATGGCACCCTTGACCTTGTCCG
>OAVR01000176.1_pt1 | contig 26264 bp, 28 predicted proteins | sample 1476451 | NCBI WGS metagenome assembly OAVR01 (sample SAMEA2580105, study PRJEB22360) | human gut metagenome | biome: human gut; feature: human-associated habitat; material: faeces | place: Denmark | collected 2008/2010 | reverse complement strand
CAACTTTGGAGTGAATTTAACGCATATAGACAATCTAAAGGATTAAATGCTTTAACATGGAGTGGTAAATATGCTTCATGGACAAAAACACATTGTGAAGAAATGGCTAAAAAAGAAGATGCTTTTCATGGAGATTACCCAGAAGGTGGAGATGTTACAGGATATAATGGATCAAGTATGAATGCTAATAAAATATTAAATCAATTTAAAAATTCTCCTCAACATAATAAAAATATTTTAGATAGTGAACTTACAGAAGGTGCTTGTGCTGTATATAAAGATAGCTTAGGTAAATACTATTTTGTAATAGGATTTGATTATTAATATAAATAATGATCCCCCGTAATTTAAATATAGATTAAAGAACCTTAGAATATTCTAAGGTTCTTTTTAGATTTAAAAATATTATAAGCTAATTCAAGAGAAATAATTTTAATAATTATTTCTCTTTTTATTATAAATAAAATTAGTTGGAAGGAGTGATAAACATAAGTTATTTTAATACATCTTAGCCTTTTATGAATAAAATTAAAAAGAAATGGAGGGAATAAATTTGCGAAAAAAGAGAAATTTTAAATTGATAACGGCAATTACTTTAATATTTACATTTTTTTTGACGAATATTAAAGTGTTTGCAATAGAGATAACATCTACAGAGGCAGATAGCTACTTAAACTATGATTCGCCTACATGGGGAAAAGTTCTTCCTATAGGTAATCATAGATATTATGTTCCCGAGAGTTTAAAAACTTGCTATTGCTTAAATACGGGAGCATTAAACCCTACAGGAGAAGATTATACTAAGGAAATACCAGTAGATGCTGGTATAGAAACAATTATCTATTGGGGATATCCAGCTAAAGATGGTTCTGAGTGGGGATTGACTAAAGATGAATACAGATATGTTACTCAACTTGCTATTTGGGCTTACCAAAAAGAAGCTGGATTAAGTAGGGGATTAGTTAGAGAAAGACTTCAAAGTGGTATAGTTCCATTAAGTAAGTTAAAACCAGCAATAGACTTTTTAGTTGAAAAAGCACATGCTAGAGAATTACCAACATTTTTTGAAGTTACTCCTAGTAATATAGTAGCTCATCAAGAAGGAGATTACTTTGTTAGTGAGCCTATAAAGATAAAATCTGATTATACTTTTTCAAATGCTAAGGTTAGAATAAAAAGCTCTAGCAATCCTAATTTAATGGATATAATAAAGATAAAAGATATGGATGGAGATGAAAGAAACACATATAATTCTAATGAAAGCTTTAAAGTATATATTCCAATATATGCTGAAACTGGGGATATTAAAGTTGATGTTAAAGCAATAATTGATTTACCTGCATCTTTAGCCTATGCTACACCAGTTCAAGGGAAACAAGATATGGGATTAGTTGATATGAAAACAACACCTAGAGAAAAGGATAATATTACTGTATCATGGACTGGACTAAATGGGGCAGTACAAGTTATTAAAAAGGGTGATGATGGTAAGCTTTTAACTGGTGCTAAATTTGTTCTTAAAAATGCTAATGGTGAAAATGTTGCAGAAGCAACTTCACAAGATGGTAAAGCGGTATTCAATGACATCAGACCAGCAGAATATACTATACACGAAGTGGAAGCTCCACAAGGGTATTTGGTTACTAATCCAGTTAATGTTACTGTAAAACCTAATAAGGTTTCTATAGCAGAAATGACAGATACTCAAATTAAAGGGAGAATTCAAGTCCTTAAAATTGATGAAGAAACAAATACTCCATTACAAGGAGCTGAATTTGAAATAACTCAAGATGGTAAACACATTGAAACTATAATTACTGGTGAAAATGGTATTGCTACAAGTAGTTTACATCCTTTTGGTGATTATTTGGTTAGAGAAATTAAAGCCCCAGCTAAATATGTTTTAAATGGACAAGAGCATCCAGTTACTATAAGTGAAAATGGTAAGACTATAGAAATAACTCATACAAATAGAGTTATTAAGGGTAAAGTAGCAGTTAGAAAAACTGATAGTGAAATAACTGATTTAAATTTAGAAGGTGCTGAATTTACTATTTATGATAATAATAAAAATTCTGTAGCAACAATAATAACTGATAAAAACGGTTATGCTGAAAGCGAACCTTTAAATTATGGAAATTACACTATGCAAGAAACTAAAGCTCCTAAAGGACATTTATTAAATGATAAGGTATGGAATATAAACATAACTGAGGATGGTAAAGTTTATAGTTATGATATAACTAATGATGTTATAAAGGGCAGATTGCAAATAGTTAAAGTTGACAGTGAAAATGAAGAAAAACCAGTTGAAGGTGCTGGATTTGATGTTATAGCAGTTAATGTTAATGGTATTGAAGAAGGAACTGTCGTAGATCATGTTGTTACAGACAAAGATGGATTTGCTTATACTAAAGATCTTAGATATGGAGATTACAAGTTCCATGAAACAGATACTCCAATTGGATACTGGAAATCTAATAAAGATTATTCATTTAGTATTACTGAAAACGGAAAAACTTATGTTAAATACGTTAAGAACTCTCCTATACAAGCTAAAGTTAGAGTTATAAAAGTAGATTCTAAAGATGGAAAACCATTAAAAGGAGTTAAGTTCCAAATAAGAAGTGTTGACACTAAAAAGTTAGTAGAATTTACAAACTTTATAGGTATAATTCCAATGAAAACTACAACTTTAGAAACTAATAAAAACGGTGAATTAGTAACTCCACAAAATTTAGCTCATGGAAATTATGTCCTTGAAGAAGTTGAACCATTAGAAGGATATGTTAAAGCCAGTCCTATACCTTTTAAAATTGACGAGAACGCCGTTTTAGAAGAGATAAAAGATTTAGGTACTATTTATACTAAAAAGGTATCTAACGACCGTATAACGGCGAATATGGAGCTTTTAAAGCTAGATAAGGAAACCAACAAGCCTTTATCAAACATTGAATTTAAAGTTACTTCTTTAGATGGCTTTATGAAAGGTCAAACTTGGAACTTAAAGAGTGATGATAAAGGATTAGTTAGCTTAAAAGGCTTAGAATATGGAAATTACCGTGTAGACGAAGTTAAAACAAGATGGAATTACGTATTAAATAAAGAGCCTATATTCTTTAGTGTTAAAGAAAATGGGAAAACTATTAAACTTAAAATGACCAATAAAAAGATAAGGGGTTCTGTAGAGATATTTAAGTTCGATAAAGATACTAATAGACCGCTAGAAGGTGTCAAGTTCGACTTATTAAACGGTGATAAAAAAGTAGGGACTTACACCACAGATAATACTGGTAAGATAACAGTTAATAATTTAGAAGCTGGTAACTATACTTGGGTAGAAGTAGAAGCAATAGATCATTACCACAAAGTTGATAAAAAATATGACTTTAATATCTATAAAGATGGACAATTAGAAAAAATAGATGTTGCAAATACAGTAAAAACTGGAGAATTAGATTTTACTAAGACAGATGTTACAACTGGAGATACTATAGATGGTGCTAAGGTTAAAATTACAGGATTAGAACCACAAAACAAGCATATAAATATAGAGTTTACTTCTTCTAAAGAAGGAAACAGATTCATACTTCCTGAAGGGAAATTTGAATTTGAAGAAATACTAGCTCCAGAAGGATATAGAATAAATAAAGAAGTTGGAACATTTGAAATAAAAGATGGACAAATCACTAAAGCTAATCTTAAAGATGAAAGAAAACAAGGTGATTTAGAGTTTACTAAGACAGATGTTACAGACGGTAAAGTTATTGAGGGTGCTAAGGTAAAAATTACGGCTATAGAAGGACTAAGTAAAGGCAAAGTAGTAGAATTTACTTCTTCTAAAGACGGGAATAAGTTTACTTTAGACGAAGGTAAGTACACATTTGAAGAAGTTTTAGCTCCTAATGGATACAGACTTAATAAAGAAGTTGGAACATTTGAAATAAAAGATGGACAAATCACTAAAGCTAATCTTAAAGATGAAAGAAAACAAGGTGATTTAGAGTTTACTAAGACAGATGTTACAGACGGTAAAGTTATTGAGGGTGCTAAGGTAAAAATTACGGCTATAGAAGGACTAAGTAAAGGCAAAGTAATAGAGTTTACTTCTTCTAAAGACGGAAATAAGTTTACTTTAGACGAAGGTATATACACATTTGAAGAAGTTTTAGCTCCTAATGGATATGAAATAAATAAAGAGGTTGGAACATTTGAAATAAAAGATGGACAAATCACTAAGGCTAATCTTAAAGATGAAAGAACAACAGGTAAACTTTTATTCAAAAAGACAGATGTTACAACAGGAGAAATACTTGAAGGTGCTAAAATAAAGATTGAATGCCTTGATGGATTAGATAAAGGTAAGGTTATTGAATTTATTTCTAAGAAAGAAGGAAATGAATTTGAACTTACAAAAGGTAAATATAGAATTTCTGAAACACAAGCTCCAAATGGTTACGAACTAGCAATAGAAACTGGTGAGTTTGAAATAACTGAACAAGGTGAAATTGTAGAATGTAACTTAAAGAATAAAAAGTTTGAAATAGTTAAAACTGGTTCAAATTTTGATTTGAATTCTTTATTACCACTAGGCTTAGTTCTAGTAGCTGGAGGATTAGGAGCATTAATACTTTCAAAGAAAAGAAAATTATCATAATTTTTTTAATTAAGAGAGTGCCATAAGGTACTCTCTTAAGTTTACATAAGAAAATAAGGAGACGGGATGTATGGTTATAACTATTATTTTAGGATTGATTATTATAAATACTTTTATGTATATGAGTTTATTTAAAGTGGCTAAAAAAGCTGATGAAGAACTTGAAATATTATTTAAAAAACATAATTTTCAACAATAAAAGGGAGTGAGAAAAATGAGTGAAACCTTATTATGTGAAATAGAGAAATTAGATTTAGAATTTAGTTCTTTATTAAATAGAAAATTAAATAAAAAGGACCTAGAATACAAAAAATATTTAATTTCAAAACTACAAAGATTATCGAAAGAGTATCTAAGATCTTGTGGAATAAGAAATAAATATAAACTTGAGAAGATCCTAAGGAAGTATTACTTTGAATATCATATAAAAACATATTTTAAGTTTTTTAATTTCAGTAACATAGCTGTTTAAAAAAGGTTTTTATTAATTTTTTTACTTTCATAGGAATTCTTTTAAGTATTTTAGGACTTTTTTTTTTCTTATATTAGGTTTGGATAATTATATTCAGATTGTGGCAAGGATGATGTTTTTAGGGATATTTATATTGGGAATTTTTATTATAGGTCTTTCTTCTCCTTTGGTATTAATGAGTATAAAGATACTGATATTAGAAAGTATAGGCTTATTTATATTAAATATATTTTTAATATTCATATTTTCTAGGTATGAAGTTAAAAAGAAGTTTATAAAAGTATTTTTGATAGCTTTAAGAGTTTTATTAGGTCTGTTAAATATATATTTAATTTTTTTTAGCTTAATAAATTTAATTAAAGCTTATTTTACAGTGGTAGGATGTGTTTAAAATGATGAAAAAAGCCTTTATAACCTTAATCATAATTGGAATATTTTTAATCGGAGCAGCTTTATTTATTGAGTTTAAATCAAAGTCAATCCAGGATGATTTAGTTCAAAAATACGAAGAAAAAATGTATAGTAATTCTTCAGTAAAGTATAGTATTCCTGAAACACCTGAAAATACAGAGAAAAAAGAAGATATAAAAGATACTTTTACTCAACCTAATAACAATAAGAAAAATGAAAAAAATGATGTAATTGGGATATTAGAAATAGATAGTATAGGGGTTAAAGCGCCTATAGTTTTAGGAGAAGAAAATTTAGATTATGTAGTGGCTAAGTACAGATCAAGTTCTGATTTTGGAGAATTAGGAAATGTAATATTAGCTGCACATAATAATATGCGTGGATCTATATTTAGAAACCTTCATAAGCTTAAAATAGGATCTACAGTAAAAATAATATCTGATAATAAGGAACTTGAATATAAAATAACAAACCGATATATCGTAGAGCCTAATGATACAAGCAAAATAAATTTTTCAAATGACAAGAAAGAAATAACTTTAATAACTTGTATTAACCACGCTAAACAAAGACTAATTTTAACTGGAGAATTAATTAATTTTAACTTGGTACTTAAAATAAAGTGGGGGAAAAATAAATGAATGTAAATAATCTTTTTTTTAATATTTTAACTTACTATATTTTAATATATTTTTCATTTATAGTTTTCAAAATAGCCTTTATACTAATGATACTTTTAATTAAATTTTCTATAGATTTTTCTTTTTATATTTTAAATAATAAGTTTATTAAATCTTTAACTGAAAAAATATTTAATAAGAAAACTTAAAATAGATTAAATGTCATATCAAATTAAGGAGGAAAATAAATGTGCATGAATAAGAATACTAGAAAGATAGGCGAAGTTAGAAAGAAAGTTGAAGCTATAAGAGAAGAACTAGAAAAGGATGTTCTTTTTACTGCTAAAACACATGAGTCAAAAGAAAGAATTAATGTAATAATAACTCAAGATGCCAATGATAAAATAATGGACTTTATGTATGATAATGCTAAGGTTCTTAAAGAACAATATGGCATACAATCTAGAAATAAATTATTAGCTGCAATTATAGAATTTGAAGCAGATCATATAGAAAATATATTTGAAAAGTTAAAAAGAAAGGAGAAATAAGATATGGGATTTAGTTTAAGAAAGTCTTTTAAAGTTGGTAAAAATTCTAAAGTTAATTTATCAACTGGAGGGGAGTGTGGGATTTAGTACAGGTAAAAAAGGAGCGAGAGTTTCTGGAAATAAAAATGGAGTAAACTTATATGTTGGTAAAGGTATTTTACGATTTACTAAACATATTAGTTTTAAGAAAATATTTAGTTTTTTAAACAATCTAAACAAATAAAATAATCATATAAAACGAGTTGTTCTCCAAGAACTTAAATAATGTTCAAGGGGGAATTTTTTTATGCAAAAATCAATGTTAAAACCACCAATTACAAGGCTAGGTGGTAAGAGTAAATTAAGAAAAGAAATAATAAGTATGATGCCAGACCATGTGTGTTATGTAGAACCATTCTTTGGAGCTGGGTGGGTCTATTTTGGCAAGTCTAAATCAAAGATTGAAGTAATCAATGATATTGAAAATGAAATACCAAACCTATTTAAAATTATAAAACATCATGCTCCGGAAATGAAAAGACTTCTGTCTTATGAGATATCCGGAAGGAGTATATTCGATGAATACAAAAATGCTACTTTGGAGCATTTAACCGATATACAAAGAGCTATAAGATTTATGTATATTATAACTCAAAGTTTCGGCGGTCAAGGTAATCATTATGGTTATGGAACTAATACATTACCATCACAAAAAATCTTTGATTGTAACTTAGATGAGTTACAAGAAAGATTAAAAAACACCTATATAGAAAACTTAGATTTTCAAAAAATAATTGAAAAATATGATAGGGAATATACATTATTTTTCTTAGATCCGCCGTACTATGGTACAGCCGGATATGAAGCAAAGTTTGGAATAAAAGAGCAATTAAAACTTAGAGATATTCTTAAAAATATCAAAGGGAAGTTCATTCTAACAATCAATGATTGTGAAGAAACTAGAAGCTGGTACAAAGATTTTAATATCAAAGAAGTTGAAGTACATTATTCAGTTTCAAGGCAATCAGAAGGAAGAAAAAGAAACAAAGAGTTGATAATTACAAACTATTAAAAAGTATATGGAAGGAGATAAAATTATGGCTGCAAAGTTAGATAAAAATTTAAAGGAATTAGCACAAGATTTATTAAAATTACAAGGAGTAGAATATATAGATTGGTTAAATAAAAAGCATCAAGAAGTAATAACTAAGAACACAAAGATTATAAGAAATTGTGTTAAAAATGAAATAAAAAACTCAAATAAAAAAGATGAAGTTATAGAAGAAATTAATCAAGAAAGTAATGAAAATCTTGAAAGTTTTGAAGATGAAAATTACAATGAGGATGAAGTAGAAAGTGAACGGAAGGAGTTAATTTATTAGGTGAAAGATTTAAATTTATATGCAAAAGAATTGGTCGATGTAGTTAACTATTTAATGAAAAAAGGTTCATTTGTTTTTTCAAGAGATAGAAGATATATATACTTAAATAATGAGTTTATTAGAGATATGTTGACTAAAAGAGAATACGATACTGCAGAAAATAAATTGCATATGTGGAGAGAGTTAAAATGGCTTATAGCTGATGATGAAAAGTTAGTTAAGAGAGTAAGAATTGATGATGAAAGAGTATATGCAATAGTCATAGATTACTCTATTTTTTCATGGTTAAAAATTCAAATGGAAGTTTAAAATTTGCATTTTTTAAAACCACTTTTCACGGGGGACATTACAGGGGACAAAGCGGAGGACAATACGGGGGACATTTAAAATTTAAATGTACTATAATGTCCCCTGTTAAAAGATTAGTTATTTCAAGGTTTTATTAAGAATTAGTCCCTTGTCGTATTATAGAGTATATATTATATATATAATATATACATATAATGTATTGTTCACAAATTGTGTTTTAATTTGGGACTAATATTTTTATATGTATATGTTATTATAGATAATTATATACTCTTGGGCTGGAGCGTTTAGCTCCAGTCCAAGGGGGGAATGGGGGGAAGTATTCCCCACATAGGAAGGAGTGTAACTCCTTCCGTATAAACTCTCAATGAAAGGCAAGTGACTTTAATTAAATGAATATATTTAATTTAAAAAAAGAAATGAAAAATATTATTTATTCTGATTCTTCTTTAAGTAAAAATTCTATTAGAGATAGAAACTCAGCTCTTAATAAAATATTTGAAAATTTTAATAACCTTGATGATGTTTCTGTTATTACTAAAGATAAAATTTTAGATAACTTAAATTCAATTAAATTTAAAACTAAATTATCTGCAGGTGTTAATGCTATTAGATTTTTAAAAGAGCATAATCTTGATGTTGATTTTCCTTCTGAAGATGAACTAAAAGAGATTATTAAAAATAAAAAAAAGAATAATCGTAAACCTACTGCAGAGAAAAATTTAATTGATATTGAAAGAAAAGTTAATCGAGTTAGAAAGAAAAATTATAGATTAGCTTATAAGTTAATGTTAGAGTCGGGACTCCGTGTTCACGAAGTTGCAGCTTTAAAGAAAGATGATTTTTCTTTTGATAAAAGCTTAATAACTATTAATCTTAGAGAAGCTAAGGGTAATAAACTTTGTTCTATTGAACTTGAAAATAAATATTTATCTAAAAATATTAGTGAGTTTATTGAAACTAAAAGTGAAGATGAAAGAGTATTTCCACACATGAGATACTTACAAGAACAAGCTACTAAAATAGGAATAAAGTGTCATGATTTGCGAAGGGGATTTGCTAAAAGAACATACAAAGAAGAACTAGAAAATGACTCTCCAAGAAGTGAGGCTTTAGATAAAACTAGAATAAAGTTACGTCATACTAGAAGTGATACTACTAAGATTTATTTAAGAAGTAAAATCAATGTTTAATATACTGGAGGTGTTCTATGAAAAATTCTATTAATGCTTTTGATGTAGAAGATTTTGTTGTAATTGCTATGGCATTAGCTTCTATGGCAGAAATAAATAAAGAGACTATTGAAGAAATTAAATCTCAAAAATGTGTTAGCAAACAAGATGTTGAAGATTTAAAAACACTTAAACATCTTGAGGAAAAAATGCAATCAACTTTAGAGAAAGTTGAAAATATACTTGGGTCAATTAGTGAATAAGAGTGCTTTTTATAAGTGCTCTTATTTTTATTATCTTTTTTTAGGAAGGAGTGATTTTTTTGAGTAATGATTGGGAGAAAAAAGTTAATCAAGAAATAGAAAATGGATTAAACGCAATTATAAATGAGATTGCAACTGTTCTAAGAATTTTCTTTTTTAGAGTTGGATTAGGTTTTAAAAAAGCATGGAAGAATAAAAAGCTTTTTATTGGTTTCTTTTTAAGTTTTTTAATTCCTATAGTTGCAAGAATTAAATGTGATTACTTTCTTGTAGACACTAAATTTTATTTTAAAATAATATATTTTTTAACCTTTATAGCTCCTTTATTTTATATGGTTATAGTATCTTTTGTTAAGAATAAGGAAGATAAAAGGAATGCAGAATATAGACTTGCTTTTGAACAATTAAACTTTGTTGGGGCAGATTCTAAAACACCAATTTTAAAGTCTTTCATTGAAGATAAGGGTACTAGAATTGATGAAATAACCTTTGAGTCAATGATACCTATTGAAACTTGGAAAAGTTATATTCCACAACTTCAAACCTCCTTAAATATTTCTATAATTTCAATAGAGCAAGGAGCTAGTAAAAGAATTGTAATTATAAAATCTATGGCTGGAGATGCTAAGATACCTAAGTACCTTCCTTGGGATGATAAGTATATAGAAGAGCAAGAAGGGGTAGTTGTTGTTGGACAAACTTTTAGTGGGAATATAAAAATTGATTTAAATAAAAGCCCTCACATTTTATCAGCAGGGGAAACAGGATCAGGTAAATCTGTAATTTTAAGATGTATACTTTGGCAACTATTAAAACAAGGTGCAATAGCCTATATGGTCGATTTTAAGGGAGGCGTTGAATTCGGTTTAGAGTATGAAAAAGTAGGGCAAGTAATAACCGAAGTTGATGCTGCAGAAAAGTTATTTAAGTATTTAGTAGATGAAAATGCAAAGAGATTAAAGCTTTTAAGAGAAAGTGGTTCTAAGAATATTGGTGAGTACAATAAAAAGTTTGAAGGAGAAGAACTTAAAAGAATTATTGTTGTTATAGATGAATTAGCAGAGTTAATGGATAAGACGGGTGTTGATGATGAAACTAGAGCTAAGTTAGTAAGAATAGAAGGCTATACATCTACATTGGCTCGTTTATCTAGAGCAACTGGAATTAATCTATGTATTGGAGTTCAAAGACCAGATGCAAAGGTAATTACAGGACAAATTAAAAATAATGTACCAGTAAGAATTTGTGGTAGATTTGCAGACTCTAAAGCTTCTGAAATTGTTTTAAGTAATACTAAGGCAAAAGATTTGCCAGAAGTTAAGGGAAGATTTTTATTTAAGCTAGGAGCTGATACAGTACAGTTCCAAGCATTTTATTTTGATGATGATAAACATTTTATTCCTAGTAAGATTTTTAAAGTTAGAGAAGCTTTTAAGGACAATGAAAATAAAAATAATCGAATTGATGAAGATTCAAGTGAAAATAAAATTATAGAGAATAATACTAAAGAAACTATAAATTTAGTTAAAGAAAAAGTAGAAGTTAATAATGAGGAAAAGAAAACTGAAGTTAATATTATCAAAGAAGATGTTGAAGTTAAAAATGATGAGATAAGTGAAAAAAGCAAAGGTGAAAAATTTAATAATATAGGGAAGTTTGATTATGAATAGTGAGGAAAATAATTATAAAAGAAAATTTATGATAGGAGGATAGAGATATGTTTTTCAAAAGAAATAAAAACAATGAAAATAGAGTTTATGTATTAGTAAATAATATACCAGAGAGAGTAAATTGGTGTAATGATTATTTAGAAAAAGAAGATGGTATTTTAAATTTAGGTGTAACAGAGAAAAATGAAGTTGTAAAAGTTGATTTAAATAAAACACCACATATCTTAATAGCAGGTGGTGAGGGCGTTGGAAAATCTGTAGCTTTGGCATGTATGATTTGGCAATTAAAAAATCAAGGGGCTGAGATAAATATAATTGGGTTAACCTATGCTTCTAGTGTAGAACTTACAAACTTTGAAAAATTTACGAATATCGTAAGAGATATTGATAGTACAGATAAATTGTTACAAGCGATAGTTTATGAGCATACTAGAAGGCTTAATCTTTTAAGAAAAGAAAGAGTTAGAAATTTCAATGAGTATAATAATAAAATATGTGAAAGCAATAAGTTGCCTAGAATAGTAGTTATTATAGATGAGATTAATGAATTTTTATATAAAGAGAATTTATCAGCCGATGATATAGAGAAAGCAAATAGAATAGAACATAATTTAAATACGCTAGCTCGTTTAGCAAGACCAACTGGAATTAATATATTAAGTGCTACTGAGAGACCAGAGATTAGAATTTTAAGGAATCAATTAATAAATAATATTCCTGTTAGAATTTATGGTAGCCGTATTGAAGGTAAATTTTCAGAATTAGTTGTAGGAAATGAAATTATTAGAAAAATAGGACACATAACAGGGAGATTTGTAGTTACTATAGGCTGTGAGTTTAAGGAGACTCAATTTTATTATTTCAACGAAGAAGAGTATTTATAGGAGGTAGTATTTATGTTTTTTAAGAAAAATAATAATAATGTAACTTATGCTAAAAAAGAAGGAGATAAATCTTTAGGGGTCTTATTTAATAAGACTCCTAAAATTTTACCTTGGAGCAATAATTATTTAAGTGAAAAAAATGGAGTTATAAACTTAGGAACAGGATTAAATTATTCTGTTCCTAAGTTAGATTTAAATAAAACTCAAAATGTATTAATAGCTGGTGAAATGGGCGTGGGGAAAACCTTGCTTACTAAAAATATTATTTGGCAACTTGTAAATCAAGAGTCAGATGTTTATATGATTGAGTTATTAGGTCACGATGAGTTTGATTCAAGTTACAGTATGATGGGGCAAGTAATAAATGATCTTAATAGTTTAGAAAATTTATTAAAAGAACTACTAGATGAACAAGAAAGAAGGACTTTGATTTTAGAAGAAGGTAGATTTAAAAGTTTTGAAGCTTTCAATGAAAATAGGTTTGATTCTAAGAAGTTAAAAAGAAAGGTTGTTGTTATTGATAATTATTATAATCTTTTAGAGAAAGCTAATATTAGCTCAATAGAGCAAATACAGGTAGAGATAATAGAGAAGAGTTTAATTAAATTAATAAGTTCAACTAAAGATACAGGTATTAATTTAATAATTACTGACAATGAGATAATTAAATTAAATACTGAGTTAGTAAATAAAATTCAAGTTAAAATTTGTGGTAGACATAATGAGCTTAACTCTAAATTAATTCTAGGTAATGACAGAGCTAGAAAGTTAAATTGTATAGCAAGTTTTCTTATGAAAATAAATAATGAAATTGAATTTTTTGAAGCTTATCGTTTTGATGAAGAAAAGCAGTTAAAGATTTTAGAGTCAATTAAAGTAGAAGGCAAAGAACCAACTTTTAAAATTGACTTTGAAACTGATATAAATACTATCCTTCCAGGAACTTTGGGAGATGGTAAAAACTTTGTATTAAAAGACAGGAGTGAGGATTGTGTTTAGAAAGAATAAAGAAAATACTAAGCCTAAAAAAGAGAAGAAAGAAAAAAAGTCTTTCTTTAAGAAAAAAGATAAACTTAATATGGATCTTGAGGATTCAGTTGCTAATTTAGGTAAGCAGGTTAATGGTGTTAAGGAGAAAAAATTAGTAAGTGTAATGCCATTTAGAATAGCAAGAGCTTTTATATGGGTTCTTATAGGTATTCTTTGTTTTAGGGGTGGAGTTTCAGTCTTTAAAGGTAATCAATCTGAAGCTTTGAAGAAAGAAAATGAAAAGATATTAAATAATATGGAGAAGCAAAGTTCACTTGAAACTCAAGCTTTTTCTTTTGCCGAAGAATTTGCTTGGGATTATTTTTCTAGATATCCAAGTGATACTCAAGATTTTGTAAGAAGAATAACGAAGTATACTACAGAGCAACTAGCAAATGAGATGAATAATGGAACTTATTCAGATGTCATTTATACTAGTGCTTTTTATTTTGAAAAATATTCTGAAAATCAAGTTAACGTAAGTGTTAAAGCTAGAGTAAGAGTTTATACACCTAAAGCTGGTCAAGAGCAAACTCCACAGGACCAACTTCAATATGATACTAATTTAGTTGATTACTATTTAGAAGTTCCTATAGTTTTTGATAAAGATATGAATATGGCCGTGGATGCATTACCAGTAATGACAGCTCCACCAGAGAAAGCTTATTTCAAAAATAAAGAGTTCTCCGGAACTAGCGAAAATGATGCTGATAAAACTAAAAAGATTACAGATAGCGTATCTCAATTCTTTAAGGCATATTACGAGCAAAATCAAACACAAATAGATTATTTCTTAGTTGATGGAGCAGATATTAAGGGAGCAGGTCAAAAGTTCTCTTTCAATAAAATCGATAGAATAAATATTTATAAGCTTAGTGATAAAGAATTCTTGGCAATTGTAGACTTAAATATAGATTCCTTTGGAAATTCAATAAAACAAGGATTTAACCTTACTGTAGTTCAAGAAGGAGACAAGTTCTTAGTTAAAACTTTAGAGCCAAGAACTTCAAACATAGATTTAAATAATAAGAGTAATAATTAGGAGGATTTATTATGAAAAATTTTAAGAATTTAAAAGAGAAAGCAGCAGAGAAAGTAAAATTACACAAGTTAAGAATACAAGGATTTTTTGTAGCATTAATAGCTTTTATGACAACCTATAACACTTATGCATATGCTAGTATAGATGGAGGAAATATAAAAAATAATGTAATAAACAATATTTTATTACCTATATCCTTTGTTGTAGTTGGATTTCTTTTAATAAAAGAGCTTGTTAAAAAGAGTATTGCAGGTATAGTAGTTGTTCTAGTTGTAGGTGGATTGGTAATTGTAGTTATTGCTCAACCAGATATAATAAAAATATTTGGTGAGTGGGTTAGATCAATATTGGGTTTTTAGAAGGAGATTTTTATGGAAGAAGAAAGAAAAATTTTAAGAAGCTATAATAAGCTTAAGAACTTTGAAATTAAAATTTATAGATTAGGAAATACTACAATACCCTTTCCAGTTCCTATAACAACTACAGTTTATTTCGTTGTGGCATTAATAATAATTGCTATTATAGATGCTACAATTGGAATACACATAAATTTTATATATAAGTACGTTGCTTTACCTTTAGGTATAGCTTATATAGCCAAAAATAAAAAAATAGATGGAAAACCACTGCATAAGTATTTACTAAGACTTATACAGTTTCAAAATATAAAAAAATCTAAAATAGAAAGATTTGAGATTCGAGAAAATTTAGAAAGTTTTAGATTTATAGAAAGATTTTAGAGAGTTAGTCTAAACTAACTCTCTTTATTTTATTCTAAGTTTGAAAGGAGTATTTAAGATGAAAAGTAACAAATTTAATTTTCCTATAAATTTTGTTAAGGAAAATTTGATTTTTAATAATAAAGTCTGCTATGCAGGATTTAAACTTAATGGATTTGAATATAGTTCTTGTAATAATAGTGAAAAAATTAGGATATTAGATAGTTTAACCGAACTTATAAAAGAAATACCTAGTGAAGCTCAAATTTTATTAATTCCAAGAGCAGTGGATTGTGAGAGATCCATAAGACCTATGATAAATAAAATCCAGGAAGATGATCCTTTGAAAGAAGTTTCAACAATTTTAGCAGAGAAAACTATAGAAATTTTAGAAGAAAGAGCTGAGGATAGATATATATTTAATCCTGTTACTGAAGAAAATGAGTTTATTGCCGGAGATAAAACATTAGAATATGACACATATATATTTATTTCCCTTCTAAAAGGCGACGACAAGGATTTTATTTCTAAAGGAGGGGAAATATTCGAGTATATGATAAAAAGCCCTAAAAAGGCTTTAAATGAGTTTTTAGGCATATCTCAGAAAACTATATCTGAAAGAGACTTTAGAATTTATAAGAAAAAGTCTACAGAATTTTTAGAAATACAATCTATGAGATTTGATATACGACCTTTAAGAAAAAGTGAAATAGATAGTTTAAGTGCCAGGGTTACTAAACGTGGTAATCAATCAGCGGATGAGCTTGTTAAGTGGAGTGATAACTGCTTAGAAGTAGAGCAAGATGAGGAAAAAGTTATTATTCCTTTAAGAAACGCCTATAAAAATAGAGTTACTGGTCTTATAGAGCAAGGGGATAAAATATTAAAAATACAAAATGATGGATTTACAAGTTATCAGACTTTCTTGGCCATAAACAATATTCCAAGTATGGAGTTTCCAGGCGTTGAGTATATAAAGTTAATCCAGGATATGAATATTGGTGCAGAGATCTGCATCCACATAAAGAAGTTTTCTGCGGAAGAAAGTAAAAGTAAGATAAAAAATAAAGCTGCTAAGATAAATGCACAGGTAAATGAAGCACTTCAAGGGGGACATATACCATCTGATGAAGAATACGAAGCGAAGGCGGCCGCAGAGTCGTTAGAAAAGGAAGTAAAGAGAAATAAACATATAATCGAAACAAGTATAAGTATTTGTTTAGCTTCCACAAAGGAGAAAATAGTTAGAAATAATACCAAAGTTCTTATGGAATATTTCAATAAATCCTTAAAATTTGAGCTTATAAATCCATATACAGACCAGTATAGAATTTTCTTAGATTTTATACCTGCTAATTCTAATTATAATAGAGACTTCATACAGCTAGTTCCAATGGAAACATTAGCGGGAGGAGTATTTGGAGCTAGTGACCATTTAGGAGATAGCGTAGGAGCCTATATAGGTTACACAGTAAATGGTAATAGAAAGGTTTATTTATACATGGGAAGAGCTACAAAGTTAAATAAATCACCTGCTATGGGCATATACGGTAACTTAGGTGGTGGAAAATCTTTTAATGCTAACTTAATTGTAGTTTTACACGTGCTTTTCGGTAGTTCCGCACTTATTTTTGATCCTAAAAGTGAAAGGTCACATTGGGCTGCTAAACTAGATTTCATGGGAGATTTAATAAGTATAGTTAGATTAACACCTAACGATGAAGATAAGGGTAAACTAGATCCATTTAATCTTTACAATGATAATATAGACGAAGCTTGTGACCTAGCTTTTAATATAATAGTTGAGATTGCAAACACAAATGAAGAAGAAAAGATAATTTTAAAAGAAACTCTAAATAAAATGAAGGATGAAAAAAGACCTTCAATGAAACGACTAATCGAAATGATTAACGATGTATCAGATAGTGATGCCTATAAAAAAGAAGCAGAGCGTTTGGTAAGAAAACTAAATGCATCAAAGGATGTAGGTTTATCTAAACTTATTTTTGGAGATGGGACTGAAAAAGCCATTAATCTAGATAATAGACTAAATATTCTTCAAATAGATAATTTAACAATTCCAGATCAAGGTACAAAGAAAGAAGAATACTCTGAAGAAGAGAAATTAAGTTCTTGTTTAATGATGCTTATGGGAAGTTTTACGAAGAAATTTGCCATGAAAAAAAGAAATACCTTCGACTTAATACTATTTGATGAAAGTTGGTTTTTGAAAAATTCTGCAGCAGGTAGAAAATTATATGACTTTTTAGCAAGGCAAGGAAGATCCTTAAATGTTGGATGTATATTTAACGGGCATTCGGTTTTAGATATACCAACTGAAGAAATTAAAAATACTATAACATACAAGTTATGCTTTAAAACAAATAATAGAGATGAAGCAAAGAGAATGCTTGAATTTATGAATAAAAGCATTACTGAAGAAAATATTAAAATGCTTATGGAATTAGAAAATAGGCAAGCTGTTTTCCAAGACTTAGACGGAAGGGTTGGAGTAATAGAATTTGATGCTGTTTTTGAACAGTTTATAGAGTGTTTTAGTACAACACCAGAAGATACCTTAAACTATGAGGATGTTTCTTAATGAAAAAGCTTTTTATATGGAGTGGAATAATATCTTTGATATTTCCACTTCTATTTTTTTTCTTAATTATAGGGGGAAGTGGTGAACAGCCAACTCCAGTAAATCCTAATCCTAATTTAACGGAAGAGCAGCTTAATTTTATAAGTCAGATTGTTTCCGGAGCGAAGCAATCCTATGAAGAAACAGGAATATTTCCATCAATAACCCTGGCACAAGCTATATTAGAAAGTGGTTGGGGAAGATCTGGGTTGGCCATAAAAGCTAATAATTTATTTGGTATAAAAGCTGACTCTGGATGGAAGGGGAAAGTTTTAGAAATGCCAACTCAGGAGCATGTTAATGGTGGAATAATAACTATTATAGCAAGGTGGAGAGTTTACGAAAGCTGGAATGAATCTGTAATAGATCATGGTAAATTCTTTGTAGAAAATTCTAGATATAAAGAAAATGGAGTCTTGGATGCAAAAAATTATGTAGAGCAAGCTCAGTGCATACAAAAAGCGGGTTATGCAACAGATCCAAACTATGCAAACCAATTAATCCAGGTAATAAATGATTTTGGGCTAAATCTTTACGATATGAACGGAGATATTGTAGGGAATGATGTTATAGAAAAAGCAATAGAAGCTGGAATGAAGTGGGTTGGTAAATCTCCATATGTTTGGGGAGGCGGTCGTAACCAAGCTGACGTTGATGCAGGACGATTTGATTGTAGTTCTCTAGTGCATTATTGTTATGCATCTGCAGGAATAACTTTAGGGTCAAGAGAAAGTGTAACCACATGGTCCTTAATAAACATGGGTAAACCTGTACCTGCAAGTGAAATGAAGCGTGGAGACTTAATATTCTTCGATACTGCTGGAAGGAACGGCCATATCGGCATCTATCTTGAAAATGGAAAATTCTTGAATGATAGTTCTACCCAAGGAGTAAGTATTGGAGACCTAAATAGTGCTTATTGGAGCAGATATTTTAATGGAAATGTAAGAAGAGTCGTAGAATAAAATTTCGGCTTTAAGAAGAAAAGTACCTGGATGTTTTTAAAAATATTGATAATTATCCAGGTACTTTTTATAAATTTACGAACATTAATCGGAGGTGTGAAATGGAGAATGTGAAGATTAATATATATAGTAAATTTCTGTATTTGAAAAATAAATTAACTTATAAAAATATATTAAAAGCCATAGTTATAATTGCAACTATTGTTATAGCTTATAATTGCTTAACTAAAATAGCCTATGCAGATGGATTTTTAAGCTATGGTAATAGTGATGATCCTTATAAAAGCATTCCTGAAGGATGGGGAATGTTTATTTCTGAAAAGTACAGAAACAACTATGCCTTAGATATTATAGACACTCATGGTTGGGAGCTTATAGACAAGGCTATAACAGGACTAACTAATATAGCATTTAGCGGAATAGTAATGATTAGTTGGTTTGGAGTAAATATATTTAGATTTTGCTTCACAAATGATATAGCTGAAGGCTTTGCAAATCAATTAAATAGTGTGCTAGGTTCTCTAAATAATGGGATTTTCAATAATTTCTTTATGATAGTTTTTATGATTTCATTATTTTCAATAGTTTATAATCTATATAAAAAGAACTTTAGTGCCATAGGATCACAAATACTAGCAGTAGCCATAATATATGCAACAACAGCTTTTCTAAGTAATGGAGCTGTTGGCTTCTTATCTAAAACAACAGAGTTCTCTAAAACCATAGGAACTAGTGCCATAGTTGCTATAAATGGTAAAGAAAATAATGAGGGTTCCTTAGAAGATTATTCTAAAACTGTTGTAGGAACCTTATGGGGGAATTTCGTTCAACAACCTTGGGTAATGCTAGAATTTGATGGAAAGGTTCCTTTAATATCTAAAGATAATACTGAGGCGATAGCAGATAAAAATGCAATGGAATATTCTAAAGAAATATTATCAGAACCTTATGGTAGTGATGAAAGAGAGAAAGCACTAAAATCAATAGATGAAAAATTTAATAATGAGTTGTTTTCAAAGAATGGCATAAATACTAAGTTAGTATCTGTATGTGTATTATTTATAATAACTTTAATAAAAATGGTTATTTTAATAGCTGTAGGAATGATACAAATAGGATTTCAGCTTATGTCAATTCTTTTAATATTACTACTTCCATTTATTATGCTTATTGCTATAGTGCCTTTCTTTGGTGGTACAAATATTATAAAGGGTATAGCAAGAAAGTATTTAGGAACTCAGCTCGGTATAATTGTTAGTAGCTTTGTGTTAGCCTTACTGGTTCTTGTAGATACTGTTACGCTTACAATGTTTCAATCATGGGGAGCTAACTTAATAATAGCTCTTTTAATGCAATGTACTTGCTGGATTATGGTTATTGCTTTTAGAAAACAGTTAATGAACGGGTTAATAAATCTTCAAAATAGAATTGCTCCAGGAACAGCAGGAGCATTTAAGTTTGGATCTAAAACACTAGATAAAAGTGTTGATATTACAAAGGAATATGCAGTAAATCCAGCCATGGATAAAGCCTATGACATAGGAGATAATTTAATAACTAAAGCTCAATATGTTAAAGAATATACAAAGGGAAATTTAAGTCTTTACAAAGACAGAAAAGTAGCTCAAACTATAGATTTCTTAGGTTCTAAATACGATAATTTAAAAAATAATAAGACTGAAGATATAGAGAATTCTAATAATCCAAAAGAAAATATAGATAAAGTTAATGATACCAAAAATAAAGTTAACTCAAATGAAAATATAAATAAAAAACCTGTAGAAAAATTTGATTTAAATGGAGTTAAGGCCACTAAACCTATTGATACTAATAGTAATATAACTTCTGAAAATATTCCTAACAAGAATATTAATGACGAAAATAAACCTAATATTGATGAAGAAGCAGTTACTAAAAATGACATAAAAGATCCTATAGAAAATAAGGATATAGCTCCTAAAACTATAGATGAAAACATTAAAAATAACGGAAATGATAATGGAACTATCCAGGATAAAAGTCCAGGAAGTAAAGAAAATAAAACTATTTCTGAAGATGAGGAAATAACTACAAAACCAGAAAAAATAAAAACTCCTGAAAAGACTATAAATAAAGAAAATCTAAATGAACTAAAAAATGAAAATACATCTACAGATAAGAAAAATAATGATAGCAATATAAGTGTTACTGAAGTTCCTGAAGATTTAGTGGAAGAAAAATCTGTTGAAGCTATAAATAAAGCCAAAAATGATGTTAAAGTAAACAAAGAAAAAATGAATAATAATATAAGTTTTAAAAATACTGAAATCAATCCAGAAACAAAAGAAAATATAGAAGTAGCTTCATCACCAGAAGTTACAGAAATTAAGAAAAAATCTACTAAAAAAGTTGAAAATATCAAAAATAATGGACAACCAAAAGAAAAATCTTCAGATAAAAAACAAATTAAAGAAGTATCAACTAAGGAAAGGGTTGAGAGAGTAAAATCATTTATGGGAGTAAGTAATAAGGATATAAAATCTAAAGAAAAGCATTTAGAAAATAAATTAGAATACATTAAGAAAGGAAATAGCAAAAACTTTAAGAAGAAGGGGAGCTAATCATGCTATATAAAACACATTTATCAACATCACTAAATGTTGCAATACCAGCTTTATATTTAAGCAATGAGCTATCACTTTTAACATTAACGGGAGTAGGCTTAGGGAGCTTGCTTCCAGATCTAGATACTCCAAATAGTTTTATTGGAAGAAGATTAAAGATAATCTCATATCCCTTAAGTACAATATTTAAGCATAGGGGATTTCTTCATTCAATAACTCCTGTAATATTAATATTTATTTTAGGCATATTCTTAAAATCACTATTTATAAAATCTATCGCTTTAGGTTATTTACTCCATTTAGTAGGAGATACCTTCTCAGAAAGCGGCATAAAGTGTTTTTTACCTTTCTATAATAAAGATCTTAAAATGCCTTTAGGTATTCTAAGATATAGAACTGGTGGCTTAAAAGAATATGTTATACTAGGAATAAGCATTGTAATATTAATGCTAGAAATACAAAAATTTCATTTAATAAACTTATTTTCAATATAGGAGGTAATATGAAGAAGAAATTAGTATTTTTAGGTCTAATATGTTTAAGTTTATTTGCTTTCGTAGGTTGCGGAACTGAAAAACTAGATATAAGTAACTGCATAGATGTACGCTATGGAGAATTTAACGGTTCAGCTAAAATCTATGAAAGTAGTTTAAATTTAGGAAAGCTACAAGATATCCCTAAGCTAAAGGGACTTACTCCTGATATGCTAAAAGGAGACTATAAAATAACTTTAGTAGGAGATAAAACAGATTTAAAGAATGGAGATAAAGTTAAACTACACTTAGAATACAACAAAGAGCTATATAAAAGAGACTTTAATTTAGAATTTAAATTTGAACCAACGGAAGTAACTATAGAAGGTCTACCAGATAAATTAACAGATATAAATCAGGTTTCTAAAGAACAATGGGAAAAATTATATACTGAAGTTAATAAAAAGGCAGAGAGTAATGCTAAAGATAATAAATATTCTGATTTAAAATTAGAAAAAGTCTTAGTATTCAATAAAAAAGATGACTCAGATGGTATTAGTGTAGAGTTTATTTTTTCATGTAAAACTACTGCAAATAAAAATAAATATTTTGCTATATTTGATAGATTAGATTTTAAATCTAATAATAATTTAGATTATTCATCATTAATGTTAGGGCCTATATCAAAAAATGAATTTAGTATAGATTATTCAAAATCATTAGATGAAATACTAAAACATGTATATCCTGATAATAATTATAAAGTTTTATGGAGTGCAGAAAATTAACTTTTTAATTGTAGATTATAAAATAACGATGATAAATTTATATTATCATCGTTATTTTTATAAAAAATTTTGGTAATATATTGTCTAATTTTAGGAAATATTGTATAATTAATTTACTCAAGGAAAAAGATAAAAATACTATAAGAAATTAATAATAAGTTATATACTCGTTTAAATTACATACACAAATTTTTCATAGTTTAAAAATTTTGATTTTTACTATGTTTATTTGTCGTGTGATTTGAGCGAGTTTTAAAGTCCAAGCTCAAGGAATTTGAGTTTGGGCTTTTTTATATGCTTTTTTAGAGTATAGACTACAAATCTATACAGTTGCCTATAACTTAAATAGGAGCATGGTAAAGCCGTTGTGATAACGTAAATATTTACCGGAGTGAGCAGATACACTATAAACTAATCTTAGCGAAAGCTAACAAGGGTTTGATTGAGCCAAGGAAGAAAGTTGATCCGGCTATTCTCATATTACACATATATGAGGGTATAACGTAAGTCTTATTGAAACTCTGATGAAGATGTTTAGTCTAAGTAGCTCTATAAGAGCTATATGACAAAATTCAGCGGTTACGTGGAGTACCTGCAGCTTATTTTTAAGCTGTAACGAAAGGAACGTACAGAGCAGTAGAAATACTGGACAGGTAGGGGTACAATTCCTGTTTTGATGTACGGATTAGGTGAAATACTAATCACTAATGTGTTGTTACCGGGACCATAGGTTAATGTGGCGAGGCTCTGCATAGGGATCTTAATTCGGTGACATAGTTATCCTGTTCTTTTTTTAATTAAATCGGACAGGATAACTATGTACATTTTGAGGGTACTCGGGATCTAATCATTAAAAACTTAAAAAGTCAATATATAAATTAAATGTAAATTTGAATTTATTTAGATATTAATAGATTTTATAAGAAGTAAAGTGATGGTGAAGTAAGATGAATAAGAGAAAGTGTACCTTATGTAAGAATTTTGATAAATATAAAGAATTCAATTGTATGTATTTTAAGATAAAGATAGAAGATCCTGAAGTAGCAACAAAATGTACTAACTTTATTCCAAAGAGAAAGGAAAGTAGAAAGCCTTGTAAGGATTGTGTATATTATGTACGTAATCCAAAGGTAATTCAAGTTAAGAAGAATAAAGTTGTTTTTGATAAAAGATTTTATTATTGTCTACGCCTTAATAAGCGAGGGACTTATTTTAGAAAGGTTAATTGTAAATACTTTTCAGAAGAATTATAAAGGAGGAAGAGTTTATGAAGGTATTAAGTTTATTTAGTGGAATAGGAGCTTTTGAAAGAGCTATTGAGAATAAAAATATTGAACATGAGATAGTTAATTATTGTGAAAAGGATAGGTATGCAAGTTATGCCTATAGTAAACTTTTTAAGTTATCTGAAGCTAAGAATTTATGGGATGTTAATTGGGTTGATGGAACACATTTTAAAGATATAGATCTTGTAACTTATGGCTTCCCATGCACTGATATAAGCTTAGCGGGAAGCTGTAAGGGAATAATTAAAGGTGAAACAAAATCCGGACTGCTATTTGAAGCACTAAGGATTATAGAAGAAGCTAGACCTAAGGTTGCCATAGCCGAAAATGTTAGAAATTTAGTAAGTAAAATGTTTATTTCTGATTTTCATAATTTAATTAATGAATTAGATAGATTAGGATATAACTCCTACTGGAAAATACTAAGTGGAATTAACTATAATTCGGCCCATTCTAGAGAAAGAGTATTCATAGTCAGCATCAGGAAAGATATAGACAACGGGAGCTTTAAGTTTAAAGAAGGAAACGATAATCTAGTTACACTAGAGAGCATTACAGAAAATTTTGTAGATGAAAAATACTATTGTAAAGATAATTCTTATTTAAAAAGCTTCTTAAATAAGGTTAATAAAAGAGTTTGCAAGGATAAAGAGCCTAGTAAATTCGGATTAATGAGAGTTGGAACAATTAAAAATCCACATATGTTACAAATGAATAGAAGAGTTTTCTCAGAGTTAGGAGCTAGCCCAACCCTTGTAACTGGATCTGATAGTATTCCTAAGATTATTCAATGTAAGGTTAGAAAACTTACTCCTTTAGAGTGCTGGAGACTTGTAGGATTCACATCTGAAGATTACTGGCTAGTTAGAAAAGCTCTTGAAGAACAATTTTATAACGGGAAAGACTGTACTGATACGCAAATGTATAAGATGGCTGGGAATAGTATTGTAATCCAGGTAGCAGAAAGTATAATTGAAAGCCTGAAAGGAATATTATATTAGTTAAACGAGGTGAGAATATGGGTGAAATATTATTAGAATTTCTAAAAGAAACTCGTATTATAAATAGACAAGCTAAATTATTAATAGAAGATAAGAATAGTTTATCTTCTTCTGATAAAGAAATGTTGAATAAAATTATATTAAACACATCTAAATCTTTAAGTAAGTTAGGTTCAGAAATTAATTTATGATTAGTTTATGTGGCAGAGATTGTAATAGCTGTGTTATGAAAAAAGAAAAGATGTGTAATGGATGTTCCATGTGTGATGTTTCTTTTTGTAAATGTTGTGAAAAAAGAAAGCGTTGTATGGTTGTTTGTCCTAATAAATTCGGTTCTTTTACTTTAGTAAAAAATACTATAGTAAAGGAACCATTAATAGGGAATAAATCTTTAGATTTACCCATTTATATTCCAGTAATGCCTGATAAAATCAAAGAAAGTTTTAACTTTAAGGTCAATAAAAATATAATTGCTGTTCATGGAGAGTTCTTTTTAAATGCTACTGGAAGCAAAATAACGGGAGCATATAATCCAGGATTCAGAGCTGCATTAAATTTAAAAGAAGATCTATCCGGAATATTAGAATTTTATATAAAGGATAGGACCTTAGAAGGCTTTTGGGATAATCGAAAATCTATTTATAAGGAATTAAAACACCAGGACTTTTTAGGAATAATAGCTCCTAATTTTTCTGTCTATGAAGATGCTCCACGCCTGGAACATATATATAATATTCAACGTTCTAAAACTGTTTATAATGAAATGATACGTGAGGGCCTTCCGGCTATTCCGGATATATCTTGGTACTCAAAAGAAGATTTAAACTTTTGGATAAAAGAAATTAAGGCCAATAATATAAAAACTATAGCTTTTAGTTTCATGAATGTAGATACTAAACTTAAAGCAAGTAACTCATGGAAACACTACTTGCTAGGATTTAAAATTTTAAATTTTAAAATACCTTTAGATGTAGAAATAGTGATTGCAGGTATTTCTTCAGTCCAAAGAATTGAGGAAATCCTTAAAATAAGTAAAAGTAGAAAAATATCTTTTATGCATCAAGCTGCTTGGGTTAATAGTAGAAATGGAGTATCTGTAAAAGATAAAAAACAACTAGATAAATCTATTTCTAAAGATGATATTTTCAAAAATAATCTAGAATTTTATACTAGTGAGTACAATAAATTATATGAGAAGTACAGTAAATAACTGTACTTCTTTTTTTATTGCTCCTAGGACCAATAAAAATAATAGATAAGTAAAGAAGTGTGTTAAATAATCTTATGAAAGGGGGGAGTAACAGTTGAAATAAATTTATAAATATCTATAAATATATAGTTACTATT
>OAVR01000167.1_pt1 | contig 27643 bp, 39 predicted proteins | sample 1476451 | NCBI WGS metagenome assembly OAVR01 (sample SAMEA2580105, study PRJEB22360) | human gut metagenome | biome: human gut; feature: human-associated habitat; material: faeces | place: Denmark | collected 2008/2010 | reverse complement strand
TATGATACTTAATTATATCATTTTAGTAGTTTACACAGACTATTTTACACTCTCTAAAATAAGTAAGATTTTATTTTAATACCTAGCTTGTGTACCCATAATACATCCTGTAGATGGTTTACCTACACCTTTTTCAGTTGTTATTCCATTATCATAATTTGCTATTGCATCAACATATGTTACCTCACCAATAAATCCAGCTATTGCTACTACAGTTCCGGCTGCTGGGTTTATTTGTTGCAGCTAATCCACCAAATATAGTATCATCTCTTTTAAATAAGTTATTAATTAATTGAGTACCTTTTTTATTTAAATTTGTTTTATAGCCCCATCAATACCATTGATAATTAGAACAATAAGAATAACTAGATACTATATTCCCATATTCTGACCAACTTCTTGTTCTAGGGACATCTTCTAAGTTTTGATATGTATTTACTATTTCATTATTTTCTACTTTAAATTTAAGAACATCTTGCTCTATAAAGCTATTAATTTGATCATATCTATCTTTAATAAAAATTACTACATCATTATATGCTAAATTATCGATAGTAAAAGTTCAATCAGGATTTTGTATTAAATATTTTTCTTCTATTTCCTTTATTATTTTAAACAAATCTTCTTCATTAATTTTTTTATCTTCTTTTACAATAGTTTGAGCAGTAACAGATTTAGCATCTGAAAAGATTAATGATCCTAATGTAAAAGTTGAAATATCATATTAGAAAAAGGAGAAGGATTCAAAGAAGTAATATTTAGATAAAATTTATGTTAAAGAAATAAATGAGTTATCTGATCTAGACAATGAGGATAGTGAAAAGATTAATATTAAAAGAAAACTTAAATTTATAACTAATCCATTTAATAAAATTTTTATTTCCAAAACTATTGTAAATAAAAAACAAAATGATATAATAAAGATGAAATAAAATTTCTTTATAATATAATATATAAAGAAATTTTATTTCAAAGGGATATAAACATACTAAATGTGTAGATAAATCAATTGTATAAAAAGTTGAAATTATAATTCAAAATATTAAATGAAATAACAAATTATATCTATAAAAAAAGTAATAAAACGCAAATAAAAATGCTATTTAGGAGGAGTTTTCTATGAAAATAAATTTAAATGGGCTAGTAACGGAAAATAGAAATATAAATACTATGGATATAGATAAAATTTCAACAGTAGAGATGTTAGAGAAAATCAATAATGAAGATAAAAATGTTCCATTAGCAGTTAAAAAAGAGATACCTCAAATAGCTGAGCTAATTGAAAAAGCTGTAGAAAGAATGAGAAAAGGAGGAAGAATAATATATATTGGAGCTGGAACTTCTGGAAGATTAGGAGTTTTAGATGCATCTGAATGTCCACCAACTTATGGAGTAGAACCAGAACTTGTACAGGGAGTAATAGCTGGTGGAGAAGAATCTATGTTCAAAGCAAAAGAAGGAGCTGAAGATTCAGAAGAACTTGCAGTACTGGACTTAAAGGAGAGGAATTTAAACAAGAATGATATAGTAATAGGAATAGCAGCATCAGGAAGAACTCCATATGTAATAGGAGCGTTAAAATTTGCTAAAGAAAATGGTGCTTTAACAGCATCAATATCTTGTAATAAGAACTCACCAATAGCGAAAGAAGCTGATATTGAAATAGCTCCAGTAGTAGGAGCTGAGGTTGTAACTGGATCAACAAGAATGAAATCAGGAACAGCTCAGAAGCTTGTTTTAAATATGATATCAACAGGAGTTATGATTAAGCTTGGTAAAGTTTATGAAAACTTAATGGTAGATGTTAAGGCCACTAATGCTAAATTGTTTGAAAGAAGCAAGAAAATAGTTATGGAGGCTACAGGAGTTTCCAGAGAAGAAGCGGAAAATAAATTAAATGATACAGGTTTTGATGTAAAGTTAAGTATATTCATTATATTATCAGGATTAAACAAAAGTGAAGCAAAAGAAATTCTAGAAAAGAACAATGGTTATATAGCAAAGGCTTTACAAGAAATTAAATAATTAGTCTTTGTTTTAGATTGCGGTTGATTTTTAGCTTTCTTTAGTATCAAGTCTAATTTAACAAAGTATTTATACCACTTTTATTAACAATATAGTTTTACATTTTTATTATATAAATCAACACGTATTTAAAACAGAGTTAATAATTAAAAAATTAAGGTATAATTAAGGAGGGAAAGGCTATGGCACAAAATTGGAGTCAAGTAGCTAAAGGAATTTTGGAGGCTGTTGGTGGTCAAAATAATGTAAAGACAGTTGAAAATTGTATGACTAGATTAAGATTAGGGTTAGTTTCTCAAGATAAGGTAAACAAAGATAAGTTAAAATCTATTGATGGTGTTATGGGAGTTGTAGAGGCTGAGGGGCAATTACAAATTATAATAGGTCCAGGAAAAGTAAATAAAGTTAAAGATGAATTTGTAAAATTAATAGATGATAATGTTAGTAAAAGTGAAGATACCTTAGAAGATGCTAAAAAATTAAAAGATGAAATAAACAAGAAAAATGCTACTCCTTTTAAATTAGTATTAAAGAGTATTTCAAATATATTTATACCATTAATACCTGCTTTTATAGCATGTGGACTTGTAACTGCAATACTAAATATAATATTAAAAATAGATCCAAGCTTAGCAAATAGTTCATTTGTATCGTTATTAAAAGTTGCTGGTAATTCAGTATTTTGGGGATTAAATCTTTTTGTAGGTGTTAGTGCAGCAAAAGAGTTTGGTGGATCACCAATGTTAGGTGGGGTTATGGCAGCAGTTATTTCTCATCCTTCACTTTCAGATATATCTTTATTTGGACAAAATTTAGTTCCTGGTAGAGGTGGAATAATAGCTGTATTATTAGTTGTTGCATTCTCATCTTGGTTAGAGAAAAAGTTAAGAAAAATAGTTCCTGAAACATTAGACTTGTTTTTGACACCGTTGTTAGTTATATTAATATCTACTTTTGTAGCTGTATATGCCCTTCAACCAGTTGGAGGATTCATATCAGAAGGAATAGGTTTTATAACTAGAGGTGCCATAGAAAAAGGTGGTGCTGTAACTGGATTTGTACTTGGAGGAACATTCTTACCATTAGTTATGACTGGTTTACATCAAGGATTAACTCCAATACATGCAGAACTTTTAAGCTCAACAGGGGTTACTGTTTTACTTCCTATCCTTGCAATGGCTGGAGCTGGACAAGTTGGAGCTTCAATTGCAGTATATAAAATGACTAAAAACAAAAGAATTAAAAATACTATTTCATCAAGTTTATTAGTTGGAATAATGGGAGTTGGAGAGCCTTTAATATACGGGGTAACATTACCTTTAGGAAAGCCATTTATAGCAGCTTGTATAGGAGGAGCTTTTGGAGGAGCAATTCAAGCTTTTTTCCGAGTAGGAGCAACTGCCATGGGACTTTCAGGATTGCCTTTAGCAGCTACAACAAACAATCCATTAAAATTTATAGTTGGAGTTTTAGTAGCATATGCAGTAGGATATATAGCGACAAGAATATTAGGATTTGATGATCCTGTAGAATAATGATTCATAGTAAAAAGGGATGCTAAATTAGCCTCCCTTTTTTAAAAATTAAAAACTATATATATATTAAAGGAGAAATAGGTTATGAGTTTAGGTATATCAATATATTTTGGCTTAGATAATACAAAAAAAGAAAATATGAATTTGATGAAAAAGGCATATGACTTAGGATATAAGAGGATTTTCACATCACTACATATTCCAGAAGCTAATTATAAAGTTTTAAAAAGTGAAGTTAGCGAATTTTTAAAAGAAGCAAAAAAATTAAATATGGATATTATAAGTGATATTTCTCCAAATACATTTAAATTCTTAGGCTTAGAAGATATGGATTTAAAAGGATTAAAAGATATGGGAATAGGGACTATAAGAATAGATTTTGGATATACTGATGAAGAAATTGCAAAAATGAGCCGAAACAATTATGGAATAAAGATTCAAATGAATGCATCTACTTTAACTAAAGACTTAATATATAATTTAAAAAAAGCAAAAACAGATTTTTCAAATATTGATGCTTTACACAATTTTTATCCAAGAATAGGAACTGGAATATCTAGAGAATTCATGATTAAGATGAACAAGCTATTAATAAATAATAATCTTAAAGTATGTGCTTTTGTACAATCTAATAATAAGAAAAGGGGTCCTATTAAAGACGGTTTACCAACTTTGGAGGATCATAGAAATATGGACATACAACTTGCGGCAGAAGAGTTATATGCTTTAGGTTGTGATGATATTTTTATTGGAGATTCACTTCCAAGTGATGATGAATTAAGTTTATTAGCAAATGTTAAAAAAAATATTTTAGATAAGAATAAAGATTTATTTTATTTTAAAAATTGTCAAAATAATAATAGTGAATTAAATAATATTTCTAATTATAATTTAAATAAAGAAGTAATTTTAAGAATAGAAGTTTTAACGAAGGATGAGACCTCACTTAGACTTTTAAAAGAAACATATACTTCAAGAATAGATGAAGCTAGGGATTTTATTAGAACTCAAGAAAGTAGACTTTTATTAAATGGAGATAAAATAGAAGAAGAGTTTTCGTGTGAGAGAAAACTAGGGGATGTAACTTTAGATAATATAGGTTATTCTAGATATATGGGTGAACTTGAGATAATATTGAGAGATTCGCCAAAAGACAAAAGAATCAATACAGTAGCTAGAGTTAAAAAAGAAGATATATATCTTTTAAAGAAGCTTACTGGAGGTAAAAAGTTTAAATTTGAATTTTAATAAAATATTACTTTTTAGATTTTTGAATTTATAGTTTTCAAAACAAAACTTTGATTTTTAATAAATTAAAGTGGTTTAATATTATATATAAAGGTAATACTACTGTACAATATTAAATAAGGATTTATTTAAATAAAAATAGTTAGGGGAAAATATATATGAGTTGTTTATATATAATAAAACAAAATTTAAATAATTTTACTGATGGTGAGAGGAAAATAGCTGATTACATTTTAGAAAATAAGGATGATGTCATAAATTTTTCAGCTCAAGAGTTAGCTGATAGAGTTGATGGGTCAGCAGCTGGGGTGGTAAGGTTCTCTAAAAAACTTGGATTTAAAGGATTTACTAATTTAAAAGTAGAACTTGCAAAAGACAATGAAGAATTTAACAATGATTTCAATGAAATTATAAGAGAGGATGATGATATAAAAGTTATGGTTAAAAAAGCTATAACTGCTAATATTACTACTTTAGAAAAGACAAGTAGCCTTATAAATTTTGATTCTCTTTCAGAAGCTATAGAAATATTGAAAAATTCTAAAAAAATATATATATATGGTATAGGAGCATCAGGATTAGTAGCTCTAGACTTTCAATATAAGTTGCTTAGAATAAAGAAAGAAGCTATTTATAATTTAGATTCTCATATACAATTAGCTACAGCATCTATCATTGATAAAGAAGATGTAGCAATTGGAATAAGTTATAGTGGAGAAACAAGAGAGGTTACCCTTGCTATAGATGAGGCAAAGAGAATAGGTGCAAAAACAATAGCAATAACAAAATTGGGAAGAAATAATAAACTTTCAAAGAGTGCAGATATTTCTTTGTATATACCTAATGAAGAAAAGGAAATGAGATTAGGAGCAATCTCATCTAGAATTTCAGCTTTAACCTTGATAGACTTGCTTTATTTAGGAATTGTCAAATCTGATATATCCAGTACAAGAGAACATCTTAAAGAAACACGAATCCTTATAAAAAATCTAAAATAAGACATTAACTAGATTTATGCTGACGATCATGGATGCTACCACTTATTTAAAAAAATTTATTGAAAATGGTTTATAGTGTAGTAGGTGGTAAGTACGTATTACCTACCAAATTAGAACCAGTTAAATTCGGCTTAGAAGATTATAAGTTTTTTATGGAAACAGAGTTTAATAAGGATTAAACAGGCAAATTCAATAAAGAGTTATTTGAGGATTTTGAAAAGACAAAAAAATCCTTATATCCTAATCAGCAAACATATAAAGTTTTAAACTTAGTTGTAAAAGAATTTTTAGATAAACATAATCCAAATAGACTGTAATTTTTGAAATATAAATTTTAAGTAAAAGGGTAACAAAGTGAGAATTAAAAAGTCATTTTGTTACCCCTAAAATTTTATGTTTTATGGGGGAACAATGAAATTTTAAAAATAGTCAAATTCCCCTGTAAAAATCACCTATGAAATTAAGTGAAAATGTGCAACTTCATGTGCAACCATGCTATTTTAAAAAGATTGAAAGTTGCACAACATAAATGAGATTATAACTTGATATTCCTAGTAAAAGTTCCCCAGCGTATTATGGAGTATATATTATATATAATATATACATTTTAAGTACTGGTTACAAAGTAGACTGCAAAAATAATTTTAAAAATAAAAAAATCATATGAAAATACTTTAAAGACAATATAATTTTAAATTAAAATAAATATTTATACAATACAAAAAGAGCAATCTAATAAAATTTAGATTGCTCTTTTTTGTTCTGATTTGTTTCTGAAAACTAAATAATTTAAAGTTTATATTGGTATTCTTGCTTAAAATAATTTTAAATTATTATATATATAAAATCAATATATTAATTTATAAAAAAAAGATTAATCCATTAATATAGATTAATCTTTTTTTATTGTATAATGAAAACCACTCGCTATGCGAGTGTGTTCAGAAGAGCTTTAGCGATGTAAGAAAAAACCTCCTTTTTCTAAAATGAAAATAGGTTCGCAGCCAATTTTCGTAACAAAAGGAGGTTTTTAAATGGATACAAACAGTTTAGCACATACAAAATGGAATTGTAAATATCATATAGTTTTTGCACCAAAATACATAAGGAAAGAAATATACGGAGAGAAAAAACAAGAAATAGGTAAGATATTAAGACAGCTTTGTGAATTGAAAGGATTTAGGATAGTCGAAGCGCACGTTTGCGTAGACCACATACACATGCTTGTTGAAATATCACCTAAAATGAGTGTTTCAAGTTTTAGTGAGTTTCTAAAAGGCAAAAGTAATCTTATTATTTTAGAGAAATTTGCAAATTTAAAATATAAATATTGAAATAGACATTTCTGGTGTAGGGGATTTTACGTTGATACTGTCGGAAAAAATAAGAAGACAATTGAAGACTATATAAGAAATCAAGAACAAGAAGATATTATAGCTGATCAAATTAGTATAAAAGAATATATGGATCCTTTTAAGTGGAGCAATTAAATAAGTAGGCGGCTGTCGGACGAATTTAAGCGTCTCAAGACGCAATGCAGGTAACATGTCCTTATAGAGATTAGGAAATACCACCAGATAAGTTGGTGGATTTTTATTATTAAGAAAAGGAGTTGTAGCCGATGATAATAAATGATCCTAAAGATATAATGTTAGATGAAATAGGACTGGAAGAGAATAAAGAGCTGATGAGGAAGATATAGAGATGGTTTTTAAAAATTTCATAATGCATATTTAAAACGTAGTATAGAGAAATATGATCTTGATAAATTCAAGGTAGATATTATTGTAGATAATAAGTCTATGGAAGAGCTAGATAAGCTAGAAATAGAGTTAATAAATATAATGCTTGTAATCCGAAGTAGTGATATAATATGAGAATTGGTTGTGGAAATGGTAAGCATACAGATGAAGCACTGAAGAGGATTAGTGAGGCTACAAAAGGAAAGGATAATAAGAACTATCACAGTTTATAATGGAGAAACAATAATAAAGGATTCAAGAGCTTAAATGATTGATTATATGAAAGAAACCTATGGATTAAATGTTTTGACTTGGTTTGATAAAGGAATAACTTATAAATATCAAAAATATATACTTATAAAGGCGAAAAGATAGTTAAAGAAAGTATTGAAGCATGAATTTTTATTAAAAAAAGACGTTGTAGGAGCTAGTGGGTGGTACATATATTGTATGCTTATTAAATATCAAAAAGATATAACAAGCTTTGGGTATATAAATGAAGACAATACTATTGATGAATGTGAAAGGAATAGTGGAAGCAAGAAAAAAATACAATTGGAAACACGCTTGGAGGTTTAAGGATATAGAAAAGTTTGATTTTAAATTTAATTTATTTTTTCAAATAGAAGAGGATAAATTGATAAGAGTTATAAGGAATAAGGGAGGATTTAAGCATTTTGGAGGATATAGCTATACACAAGAAAAGTTTATTGACTTTTGAGAGGAAAATGGAAGAAGCTTAAATAAGTTAAAGGTGATTAAATTTATTATTGATAAATAAATTTAATCACCTTTAAACTTGTTTTAAGACAAGTTTAATATATTTTTTAATTTAATAGCTGAATCTGATAACTCCATAATAGTGTTAGTTTTATAGTTTATTATTGGATAAACACCAACAATATCATTTATATTTATGTGAGAATAATGAATTTGAGTAAAACTTTTAAACCTAGGAGCAACAATTCCTTGTGATAAATTAGATGATATACGTTCAATTTCACATTGATTTAATTCTAAAAGTGAAATACTAGAAGTATTTTGTGTAATCCAAATAGTAAGTTTGATAAAATCATAAAAGTCAATAGGTAATAAATTAACAGTATCATTTATTTTGAGTTTTAATATACAATACTCTTTGCTCCAAAAATTAAAGCACGTAGATATATTAGGGTTAGAGGTTAAATAATGGTACAAGTCAGTTACTTCACTAAGATTACTCAACTCGAATCCAAATAAAACACCATTTAGAACACTACTATTTACTGTATTAAAACAGTTTAGTAAACGAGGATATATAGCTCTCATATCTAAACCAGCAGCAGAATTCATACTATATTTAAAGTCAGGGTAGTAGACTTTATTTTTCAGTAGCATATCTATTACATCTTTATGCTGAATTGTCCAGAAATACATAATTTCACACCTCTTTATGTTAGTTAGTGTATTAGAACACTAATTTATATACATTATTTTATAATAAAGTGTGCATAGTACACTTAAATAAGCATTAATAATAATATAATTGCAGTATTAATACTTATTTAAAGAAGGGATGGATAATATGAGTAATGAGGTTAAAACTTGTATTAATTTAATGTTGAATGATGGTTTAAATAATATTGAAAATTGTAAATTAAAAGTAATGTCAGATATTCTTAATGAGATTTGTTTAAAAACTGGAGTAAGAGAATATGCTAATTCAAAAAATAAAGAATTACTAGATATTATGCGTTTAAAATCAATAAAACGTGAAATGCCAGTAAAACAATTAAAAGAAAATATAATTATTTTAAAAGAAGGTCTTTTAAGTTATTGTAAGTAAAAAGAATCATTTTTATATACAGGAAATGATGAATTAATACACCTTATAGCAGATAATTTAGATAATAAAGATTCAATAAAAAGTGACTTATGGCTTCAACAATTAATGCTATTTTTTCGTGATAATATAACATATAAGAATTTAGAATTTGATAAAGAGCAAATCAACATACTTAAATATATTATATAAAATAGCGATAAATTAAATAAAGAATTCAAAAATGATAAAAGTCTAAAATGTAATATATATCTAATTCCAATAGTATGTGAAACTAGATATGCAAGTGTTTTCTATTATAATAATTCAATTGCTATATATGAATCCTTTAATCATATTAGAAATAGATATCATAAATTAGTTCAAGTTGCATTATCAAATATAGGTATGATTAAGTTTAATAATTTAAAAGAACTAGATAAATATAGAGCTGTTGAAAAAATAGACAATCTAAAAATAGCTATTAAAGATAAATCTGGTTTAGATTTTGATGGAGTATGTTTTCAGTTTATATATTAATGAATGAATGAAAAACAGATTTTGAAAATTTAGGAGTAGTTTTTAATATATTTAACTGTGAAAGTAAAAAAGATATTTTAGAAATAAAGAGGATTATAGAAGAAATTTTTGAATAGTTATAGTATAAAAAGAAAGATTTATAATAATTTATATTTCTTTTTTTATTTTCACAAAAAATATTAGAAGTGTTATGTTGAATTATCTCAAAGTACACAAGATATAATTCTGGTAATATTTAATATGTACAAATTTAGCATATTAAGTAAAAATGAGTTAGTTTTGAATTGATAAAATATTAAAAGTGAGGTGTAAATATGAAGAAAAAGGTTATAGCAATTATAAAAGATACACAAGATGAGTGTACTTTATTTGAAGGAAACTGTCTTGGAGCAGCAGATCAAGAAGGCTGTAGCAAATTTGATGTATTTTTTGGAAATAATTTCAGACCTCGTGAACATGAGATTCAAGAGTTATATTATATAGTTCTTAAATAGGATTAGCCAATTATACTTTTTTATTAAGTGTATTTAAAAAATATAAAAAGGTATACCACTAAGAGGTAAAATAGTTATTAAACATAATAAAATATTTGTTTAATAAAGGGACGAGGGATATGCTTTATACTGTTGAAGAGGTTGCACAAGAGCTTAATATAACTAAGCAAGAGCCATATATAGGCATATACGGAAAGAAGAATTTAAAGATTATCTGGTGGTTCGAGATATAGTTAAACATATCACAGAAGATGGATTAAACAGATTAAAATGTAAATATAATAAGGATATTATAATTCAAAAACAGAGGTGTGAAATTTGTGAAATTACAGATCAGAAGGATGAGAAAAACATTAAAATTGCTGGAACAACAGAATGAAATAATAAAGAAATCTCAGTTACTAGAGCAAAAGGCAATAGAAAACACTAATATGGCATTAAGCAATGTCGAGAAGGTGCTATTAAAGAAGAAGATGGAACTTGAAAAGCGTAAAGAATAATATAATAAGAATAAGAATAAAAAAAATTCAAGATGGTTTAATAGGATGTTTAAATTTAGTATGGAATAGTTTGAATATTTTGTTTGTAGTGTTATCATTGTAAATGAAGTTTATTTATTTTGTTAAATCTAGTTTACTTTTTATATTGTGATATGTAAACTGATATAAATGTTTAGAAAATAAAATTTACAATTCAAATATTAATTTACAGTTTATTAATAAATATAGGTTCAAAAAATATAAAGAAATAAACATATTAAATATATAAGATAATTTAATATGTTTATTTCTTTATATTTTTTTAATTGTGTTAATACAAGCTTATATTCAATTTTTTTAACTCCAGGAGTTATAATTATATAAAAATTTTTGGTTTTAAAAAGCTATGAGGAAACAAATTCAAGTTTTTGAAGAAAAATTAAAAAATAAACTAATTCAAAAGTATACACTTAAATAAGATACTCGTAAATGAGTATAAAAATAAAAAAAGTGAAAATAAAAAAAGAAATAGAAAGAAGGATTACTATGGACAAAATCATAAGTGGCTATAAAAGAAGATTAACATTCATTTTTAAGTATAAAAAATTAAGAATAGGAAGTAAATACAATTATGTTGCTATTCCTAAGAGCAATAAGATTTATATAGTTCCTAGTAGTAGTGATAATGGACTTAAAATCAGCAAAAAGAAAGGTTGTAATAGGATTTATTCTTTAATAGATATTAGAAATAAAAAGGTTAGAAAGGTTACTGGAAAGGCAGATAAGCTTATAGGTTTAATTAAATCTTTTATCCCTAATCCCAATCTTAATAGGATAATTAGTGTTGCTGAAGCATTAGCAATCTCAGGATTCGATTATGACTTCAAGATTTTAGGGGAAAGACTAGATGCTATGTAACAACAAGTAGGAAATGGCGTTCCATTTGCTCTTGGACTTGCTCTAAAAAATGTTATAAAAAATATATTCGCAAGATATTATAAATGGATATAATGAGGATTTATCAATGAAAAAAGAAATGATTGAAAGATTAAGTAAGATTATGACATTAGTAGAAACAGAGGTAGGAGAAACTAACGAGTTACGTATAGATGATTTTATAATGAGTTATGAGGTTTTTAATAGGATTGATAATATTTATCGTGATTTGAATTTTGCTATTAAGTATGATGAGGATGAAGAAAAATTCTTTTTATACACGAGCTATAGTGGTCGCTTGATTACAGATAGATGGATTAATAGATTTCATCAAATGAAAATTTTAGTTGATGATATAAATGAAATTCTTAAAGGGTAGATGTAAATGAAAAAAGATAATATAAAAATTAAAGATCATGTAGGTACCTGGTATGTAATAGATGAAAAACCACATCCAGTACATAAAAAGGTCTATATTTTGGAACATAAATAGCAGCTTGCTTAATCGTAGATGGTAACTTTAATTTATTAAAAGCTAATATCTATTATGGATTATACGAGCTTAATGATTAATTAAAATTCAATAAAAGATAAGGAGCATTAGGAGTTAGTATTAAACTTCAATGCTCTTTTTATATTCTTTTATTTAAAAAAAGGTCTTTGGGTAACACGTACATATAATAAAAATATAGCTGCGATAGCTATGTCTATTTTTATAAAAAGTCAATGGTGTAATTTAAAAGTGGTCTCTTATTCCTTCAAACAAGGCTTATTGTGTAAGATAAATTAAAGCTTTTATAAAAACACCTATGCTTATTATGCTAGAGATATGGTCAAATAAGTAGTCAGGACCGAGGTGATGAATACATGGAAATAATGGTTTTCTTAATAGTGATTATAATTGCAATTATAAAACAAATTGCAATTAAAACTATCAATCCTACTGAAGTAACTTTTGATGTAAGCTGAAAATCTATAAGATGTACAATTAAAAGAAATGAGAACTTTAAGACTAATAGAAAGAAAAGTAAAAAGAGAAAGGAGCATTAGTGTACTTCCCAATCATTAATTACTCCTAAAAGATTATAAAAGTATATTGTGGCTACAAATTATATCTCTAGCCATCTTTACCTATATTATATACTTTAAGATTAGAATTTAGTATAAAAGTTTTATAAATAAAGTGCCAATAGAGAGGAAGTTTGCTATATTTCAAAAAAATAGTTGTTCATTCCAGAATGAACAACTTTATTTTATATTACAGTTTTTAAGCAGACAAATTAAAGTATTGATATAATTTATATAAAATAGATAGTTTAAGTATTTACAACACTTAATTAAACATTGAGAGGTGATTAAAATGCAAGATATAATGAATCCAGCTAATCCAGCAAGTCCATTAAGTCCAGCTAATCCATTTTAATATATTTAATAACGATGAAACTGAAACCAATGGATATAAATCACATGAAGAATCTCAAAGTAACGCAGACAATACACATCAAGAGAATACGAACTAACGACAATACTTTCTCCAATGCAACTAAAACTAAAGTTAAAGGATATATGTCATTACTTCTACCAATCATTGCTATAATCTTGATTTTAATTATTTATAAAAAATTTTTATATGATATATGTAGATAAACAATTAGGAAAGGATGAACATAAAAAGTGAGTGATATTGAAAAATTTCTTTATGCAACTTCTAGTGAAACAGAACAAACTGTAGTAAGAGAAATGATGGAAAAATTTAGTGTTGATAAGTATAAAGCACTTTCAATATATAGGAAGTGGAGAAACATATACATATTGAAACCTCTTCCTAGTGAGGCTAAAGAAATAAAGAGAAAGAATCTAATAAAAAGGGATAATGATCATTTACCAAATCTGATTGAAAGTATTGATAAAATAGGTGTATATGCTACAGCCACTAAATTCAATGTTAATATAAATAGGTTAGTAAGTATTTATTCAAAAGTAAAAAAGATAGACGTAAATGGTATATATGATAATTCTGAAAGATTCTTTCGTTAAAATATTATAACTACATTATTGAGTGGATTATACCACTTTATATTTTAAGGAGGATTAATTATGGAAAAAGTATCATTTAGTAAAAAATTAGTAGAACAATATGAATTAAGAAACTGGTGGGAATGGGCTTTTATAACAATAGATATGATAGAGGTATTTTTCAAGCTCATGCCTCATTTGGAGAGTTTGGTTACAGTTGGCCCTCATGGTAGAGAAACATTTAAACATTTTTTAATAGATCTGGATTATGATTATTTATTAAATAATATATCAAGTGAGACTGAGGTTTATGAAAATAAAACTAAAGAAAATTGGATTAAATCTATTCTACAAGATAGGAAACAAAAGGAGTTAACAGCAGAATAGGCGAGGGAGCTTTATTATGCAGTACAAAATATAGATTTCTCACAAGACGTAAACTCTGTCTGGAATTAATTTTGCTATAGTAAGCTTGGTGATATTTATAGTAGTGAAGACTTTCAAATAGAAGTGTATTATCCTACATCTGCAAGAATGTTCTTTAAAAAGATAATGGAACCATTTAAAGAAATTAATCTAAAAGAGGTTGGTCATAAACTTTAGTTTAGGCTAACCTCTTCATTATATTTTTTATAAAAACACGATAGATACTTTAATAATCCTAGCGTAATCTTTGGTTTTAAGCAAGAGAGAAAAATATTCTATATAATGGAAATAGGAGTAGTTTAAGGAGGTGGATTTATGAAAAGTTTTTACGATATTCTTATCAATATATCTTTTATGGTAGTGTGTGGCTCTGATATATTTGTAGTTATCATATTTTTATCAAATATGATAAAAAGAGAAATGTTTTGTAGTATAGCTTTAGAAAGTTTTATTATAACAAGTATTGTTTTTGCAATATTATGTATAGTATTGACATCCTTTAGAAGTAATTTCTACACTAAAACTCAATTAGGAAGAACTTATAGTATTAAAGAATCAGATAAATAATTAACATTTATGTATCCTAAAAAAGAGTATAAAATGAATTCTATGTATAGCTATGGAACCATACAATATACTGTTTGGATAGATAACGAAAGGGTAGATAACCTTTTACCAATAAAAGCTTATGATAATAGTATGAATAAAACTTATAATAGTCCAGATGCTCCAAGAAGTCCAATATATTTACCTTTTTAATCAATATAAGAAGAGGTTGCCAATGAATTTCGGTTTAGGCTAACCTCTTCTTTTATATTGTTTTTAATGTTACTTAATGTGTATTTTAATACAAGTACATATATTTTTTGCAATATGTGATACATGTAGCAATTTTAAATAAAAACTATATTGAGAATGAGGAAAAAGAGATGATGAATTATTAGGTATAGATATGAATGAAAATGCTCATATAGAAATGGAGCAATTACTTAAAAAATACAATATAGACTATATAAAGGTTATAAAATGAAAGGATAGATTAATATATTTGTTCGAGAATAGAGATTAAATACTACTATTCTAAGGCATTAGCCTGTATTATGGTTTCTAAGGAAAATACAGAGTTAAATATTGATTTAAATAAAATTTTAAAAAGATATTGGAAAGCTGAATTTTAAAAGCTTTAAATGTTGTGTTGAATAGGAATGAACAACTAGATATAATGATTCTTATATATAAATATTTAAAATCAAATAATATTGAAGTAAATGAATGAAAATGATAAATTGTTTGTGTATATGGATTTAATGAGTTTTAATTTAATTCTTACCTTCACAGCTCTATCAGCTAAAGTTTATAAAGAAGGTGAGCTATTCTTTAAGGAAAAGTTTACAGGAGGATTAGCTGAAGTTAATAGCTTTAAGAAACTATATGTTTAATAATAGCTTAGATTCATAAGAAGAAATTCCTATTATATATGAACAAGGCATCAAAGTATTATAATTCTTGGAGAAGAAACTGGTGTAAAACTCGTTAATTTAAATATGTAGTTATAAGAATATACTAAGTGATCAAATAGAATTAGAGATAATAGTAAACTTTACATCAAAAGATATACATTTAATATGTTGAATGTATAAATTTCTAACCTTGTAATTAATGGTATTAAAGCAGAAAAATCACATACTGGATTCATCAATTTAAGTGAAGATAAAGTGTTTTTAACTATAATGGGTGAAGAAATAATCCAAATAAATGGATGGGGTATTAATATAGACTTAACGGAGTATCTAAGATATATAAAAAAAGAGATAGATGTAAAAAACTATGCTAATTCAAAATAATAAAAAGAAAATTAGAGCAGCTTATTCAAATGAAAAAAAGTTTTTAGTAACTAGAGATTCTACATTTAGATATTTCATTAAATCAGAAGATTTATTAAACCAAGATATTATTGAATTGGCTGGAGAAATGAATAAGTGCGATGAGGCTATATTAAAAAAATATCCTGATATAAAAAAGAGAGCTATTGAGTTAACCCTTAAAGAAATAGTCACTGTAACCCGGTTTAAAAAAGATAAATCCAATTATATTGTAGGAGGAAATAATATTGAAGGATAACAATAAAAGTAGCAATAAAGACGATGAATTAATTGAATTTTTAGAAGAATATCTAAGAAGAGGATATAAGATTAATGGTTCTAGCGATAGTATAGATATGGCCTTATACCTACTACAAGAAAATAAAAGCATTCGATTAATTAAAAAGAAAAAAAGATTTTTCGGATTATATAGTTATGATGATTGTATAGAGTTTACTAGAAATTAAGAGTGGATAAATAATTTTAGGTAATACTATTGTTGAAAACTAATATCTAATCACTAATCTTTAAGGGGGTTGCTCCATACCATTGCTTAAATTATGTTATTGGAAATCCCTCTTATAAAGAACAAATGAAGAGGGTGAGTTCTATAAATGCTTATAAAATGTATAAAAGTAGATTAGCATGTAATAAAGCTATAACGTATCTGTATTCAAATGATATGCAAAACTCAATAAGAAAAGATATTGGGTTACCAAAGGCTATTGATAAAGATGTTTATGGTAAATCATTTAATAATACATAATTCAGAATATAAGCCAGTATAAACTGATAAGGGATTAAGAATCAGCTTAGGACTTTTCAATAAGGAGAAAAGCAAGGAGATTGGTTCTAATATATTTTTATTTAAATTTCCTAAATTAAATTCAAGTGAAAAAGCTATAATGAAAAATATTATGGCAAGAAATTATAAAGGTGGAGCAGCTCAAATAACTTATAATAATAGGAAAAAAGTGGCTAATTTATATACCATATTCATTTGAAAATCCAAAAAATGATGAAAATAATACTAATATAATGGGAATAGACTTAGGAATAAGCAAGGTAGTTACTGTTTCTATATATGATCCAAATATTATGAAGAAGACGGTAAATGGTATGATCTAAATGAAGAAGAAGTTGCCAATGGGGTTAGCTCGTATAGCTTATTTAGATAAGAATAATAACAATATAGATACAAGAGCATTATATGTAGCAGAAGATAGTGATAATATCAAAAGCTTAATATATGGAGTATAGATGGATATGTTACTCCTAGAGGATATAATTTGGCTATATTCAATACAAAGGTTAAAATATATTATCACTAAAATTTACTGAGATAATAAAGTATATAATTAAACAAGTATCAACTTAACTTAATCTATATGCAATATAAAAGTAGATTCAAGAGTTTATCTAGCAATCTTATCAATGCTATCATCTAATCCAATTATATGGATTGTATTACCTTTATTAAATTAAAGAGATTTAGATTCTTTTGGCGTATATGGACCGGTTTCACCAACATATAAACATTCATTATCTTTGAAAAATAAGTATAAGACATTTTCGTCAGAGATACTATCTTTAAAAGCTTGTAGTTCCTCAGATTTTTTATTGTTTTTTTAGGATCATAAGATATTGTTTTTAATTGCATAGATAAAAACTCCTTCCATATATATTGTGAATATATAATAAATTGAAAATTTCAAAATGTCAATTCCATAAAGATACTATTATGTTATAATTTAATTAAAATAATTAAAGTGAGGTAATATTTATGGAGGCAGAGAAAGAATTAAAATTTTAGATTACAGGAACTATAATTTTAGTAGTTTTGACAATATTATTAAAAATATTTTTTAACATTAATTTGATTAAATATAAAAAATTGACATATATTCGGTGTCTATATAAAGTTAGAGGAATATACTTATACAAACTTTAAGGAGATACATTATGTATAAAAGAAGGTTCATAAAAAATTTGTTTATAACATAATTAATTCTATTACCTATAATACTAGCGAAGATATAGAAAAGAATGCTAGAAATATATTACTTAAAACAATAAATTTTTCTCATAATATAAATGTTAACTTGGAAAATGAATTAGCCCCATGCATAGATGAGTTTTGCATGAAAAATAATTATGATATTAATGAGAAAGAAAAATTACATCTAATATACTAAAAAAGCTAGCAAATGCCTAGATAAGGAATATGAACGACAATCTAATATTTTGTGTCATGTTCATTTAATAACCATTAAAAGGATCATGAATACTAATATGTATTTTTTTATAGGACTTTTAGTAATAGTTAAAATACCAAAATATGTATTAGATATTTATAATTTAAACTACCAAGTTAATTGTAAGCACAAGAAAAGTATATCTAATAGCTATTAAGTTTATATGCTTTTTATATAGTGTTAATTATTAGCAACTTTAATTCAATAAAAGTCTACAACTGATTCTAAATAAAATCAAATTTCAAATAACATTAAAGGTAAATTTATATATAAGATGCGATTTTAAAAATCGTTTTTTTAACAGAAACGATTTTATTTTTATAGTATAAATTTACCTAATTCAAGAAAATGATTCTAATATTTTATTACAAAACAAGCATTTGGTTCGTTAAATATGTATTTAACGAACCAAATGCTTGTTTTGTAATAAAGTGAGTTTTTTTATTATAGAATAATTTATATACTGCATTATAAAATGGAACCTATAAAATAGACACTTTAAAAAAAGACTATTATTTGAAGTGAACCCCAAATATCCCTAAAAATAAAAGACTAAGTCAGGAAATTTATTTTCCTGACTTTCTTAATTTTATACGTTCTGTATTATAAAATAATATCCATTCCTCAACCAAAGTTATGTACTCTTCTAAAGAATTAATATCGTTATTATATAAAGTTTCTTTTTTTAATATTGAATGAAAGCTTTCCATTGGTGATGCATCAATTGGAGTTCCTTTTCTGGACATTGATATTTGAATTCCATTAGATTCACAAATAGCTTTATACTCAAAAGATGTATATTGAAATCCTTGATCGGAATGGATTATCAATCCAGACATATTTTTTCTCCTAGCTATTGCTTCATTTAAAGTATCAATAACTATTCCAATATTATTTACCTTTGAAATCTTATATGCAACAACCTTCCTATCATATAAATCAAGAATAGTAGACAAATAAGCTTTTTTCCCATTGAATATTAAAAAAGTTATATCCGTTGTCCATATTTTGTTAGGTTTGTCTGTATTAAATTTTCTCTTAAGTAAATTAGGTTTAATATTTTCTTCAATTCTTTTATATCTTTGATTTTGCTTTTTTTAACATATTTAGCTTTTAAATTATATTTTTTCATTATTCTTTGAACTTTTTTATGATTAAATATTACACCATATTTAATTTTTAAACCTTCAGTTATCCTACGATATCCATATGTACCTTTAGAGTCATCAAATATTTCTTTTATATAAATATTTCTTTTATTATAAGATAATCATAATAATCCGGATCATCGGAATTCTTATACTTATAGTAAGTTTTTTTTATTAATATCTAAAGCATCACACATATTTGAAAGTTTATATGTATCAATATACAAATTAATAAACATTACTTTTTCTCTCGTTGTGCTTTTACGAAGGCTCGGTATTTTTTTAATATTTCATATCTTTCTTTATAATCTATATTATCTGTCTTTTTTCTACCACGATTTTCTTTTAATGTTTCTAAGTTTATCCCCTTTTTATAAAAATTATAATACCACCCCTTAATAGTTGAATCTGGTATGTTGTATTTCCTTTCCAATGAATAGAAGCTTTCTTCACCACTTAAATATTCATCTATTATTATTTTTTTCTTGAATTCATTTGAATATTTATTATTTTTGCGCATAAAAATAACACCTCACTTTCTTGAGATGTTATTTTAAACTAAATTAGTCTTTTTTTAAAGTCCCCATAAAGGGGTTCACTTCATAGCTACCTAGCCTTTTTTTAATGTCCTTGACATAGGGACCATTTTAAATTTGGAGATAATCTTTTTTATGTTAATAGATATACAGCTTAAATTAAGTTTGAAATTAATTTAATAGTTAAACCAGTAACTATTAACTGGTAAAATCGAAAGTTTCTAATACATTATTACAGTAAAATTTAATATTTTTAACCTATTTTAACTTTTCTTTTATATTTTTTCAAGTAATATCAGAAAAATCTCTATAAACACCAATAACCTTACCTAAAACTGTAGGATCAGTATCATATACCTTTTCATAATCTGAAAATATTCTTTTTATAAAAAATTTAAATTTAGCATCTTCGTTTACATAAATATATACTAGTTTTTAATCAGAATTAAACTCTTTAAATCTTTATATAATATAACGTCTAGAATTTCTAATTTGATGAATAATAAAACGTTATACCTTAGTATTCATATATACAGTTTTTATATCTTCTTTAAATCCAATTAATCCATCTATAAAAGCTATAAGAATATCTTTAACTCTATTTTTTAAACTCATTTAAAATAAGTAACCAGTACTTTGAAGATTCAGTAGCACCAATACAAATACCTAAAACATCTTTTTTCTTCAATGTTTACACAGATAGCACAGAGTAAGTATCCTTATTCTTTTTAACATTATAAAATGAACAGAATCTATAAAACCCAATGATAAATCTTTAATAGAATTTTGAGAATCTTCAGCAGTCTTTATATTAAGATTTCGGCAATTTGCTTTATCAATTCTTTTTCGGAATAAGAAATAGTCTGTGAAAGCTCCTTTTGTATGATACTTAATTATATCATTTTAGTAGTTTGCACAGACTATTTTACATTCTCTAAAAATTTATTCCAAATGAAAATGAATAATCTTGCAAATATATGTAATTTTTTGGTAGTGAAAATATATATAATAAATAATTTTGAGTGAACTTTAAACTCTAATTAACTACTTCAATATTTCCTAATAACATCCAGCCATTATCTGTTAATTTGTTTTTATTAGCTAGTTTTATATATGGTATGAAATTTTCTTTACTATTAACTAATGAAACAGCAATTTGATAATTTCCAATTGGAATATTTTTATCAATACTAAAATCATAACTATTTCTATATATATTACCTTTTTCAAAATCACCAACATTTATTTGATCTGAAGGAATAATATCTTGTTTAATAATATTCCCTTTTAAATCTAATAAAGCAAAAGAAATTTTGACCTTATTGCCCCATCTCTTATTTTTATTAGGAACTATTCCTCCTCCAAGATTAATCCATTCACTAGCAATGTTGAATTTTTCACCTTTTTTTACTGTTTTATCAAAAGATAAATTTTTTATTGCAATTTTATAGCCTGCTTCTTGATTAAATTTATTTAAATACTTCATACCATAATAGTAAAATAATTTACAGTCTTCCAAAGTTCGTAAATCTATTGTATTAGCCTTTAACTCAACTGCATCATCGATAACTTTTTTAAACATAGAATCCATAGTATAAAAAGGATCATCTCCACCATATTCATTTTTCCCGCCATGTTCTGGATAATCTATTACTGTTGACCATCTAAAATTTCTTGAATAAAAATGATGATAGCAATTTTCAGCAAATAGTGGAATACCTAGCCCTCTTAAATTTCTAATAACTTCCTTATGCCCATCAAGATATTTAGATGAGCCAAATGCATCCCTTCTCATAACAAAATTAGCACCATTAATATCAAAAGATTTTTGAATTGTTTTTGTTCCTTTTAAACTCATTAATTGTCCGCCAAGTAAAACATTGTTAAAATATTTTTCATAAATTTTTTGTAAACGATTTACTGTTGAATTCATATTAGAAAAAACAGATATATACATTGAATTATTCATTTCTCCCCATTCTCCATGGCCATGTGCATCGATGAAAGACGTTTTTTCATTGTCAAATTCTCTTGAAAATGCATTTATAAAATTATCAAATTTTTTAACAAATATTTCATCATCTAAATATGGTTCATTTGTTTTTCCAATATAAGACTGTACATCTGTATATTTATATTTTGCTCCTGCATCAAAAACAAATTGAGGTGTAGCTTGTTGTCCACAACTAGCAGAACAAGTTAATATTCTAAATGCTAAGTTAATTCCTCTTTCTTTTGCTCCATTTATCAAAGCATAACATGCACTATTTTTATCATTCCATGCAAACTCTCCTTCTTTTGGTTCAAACCATGACCATGGCTGACGAATATAGAGTATACTCACTGGAAGATTATTAGAAATCAATTCATCCATTTGTTCCCAATATTCTTTTACATCTTCTTTATTACTAATTTGCAAGCATAAGCCTAAGTTTCTTATATTTGGATTTTTTATAGTGTTTTCGTATAAATTATGAACAGAACATTCAAACCCTTCTACATATGCTACAAATCCTGTTGCTGGATTTTTGATAAATGATTTATTGTCAATCAGCATATTAATTGAGGTTCTATTTTCTGTTTTTTGTGGGATTAAAATATCAATTGGTTTACTAATAAAACTTTTTCCTGATAAATCTTTTATAGAATAAGTAACTTTAACTAAATTATCTCCATAATCATGGTTAATATCTCCATTAATTGAAACTATATTTTCATTAGTTGTTGAATTAATATTTATAGTATAGTTTTCTAAGTCTATGTCCAAATCTTTTAGCCAATTCAAAGATAAACTTTTAGAGTCATAGGATAATTCATCAACATGATCTATGATTGATCCTAAAGATTCAACTGTTGTTTTACAACTTCCAATTGCATTTATTTCTGTAATAATTCCTTTATTCCATTTATTATTAAATTCAATATTTAATTTTATATGATTTGTTTGAATATTAGGTAAGTCAATAATAAAAATTTGTCTTTTTTGATTTTGATTTTGATTGTATTTAGCATTTTCTTGTTTATTTTCAATCCATTTATTTTGTAATAAATCAAAATAAGAAACTTTAATTGATTTAACACCTTGGCTTTCTGAATAATTTGAACCTATAATTAATTTCCCTAATTCATAACTTTTGCCCTTTGGTGGTAATAATTCTAGTTGAGCCTTACTATTAAAAGAAATATCTGTTTTAATAACATTATCTAACATGAAATAACCATCTATATTTTTATTATCAACTAAAATTTGTGAATCACTAAAAATATTTTCATTAAAAATTTTTCCTATAACATCAATTTTTTTTATATTATGTAATTTTTCAAAATTAATTTTATAAGAGTGAGATATATAATCTCCCAAAACATTTATTTCAAAATATTTCCCCTTTTCATCTTCTTCTATTTTTAAATTTATATCATTTATTTCAGAATATGGTACTTCATTACGTAAATCTGTAGCTATAAATAGATGGGGATTTATATTAGATTCATTTTGTTCAATATAAAATTTTATTGATTTTATAGAAAATATAGCTCCTTTAAAATTATTAAATGTTGTTAATTCAATATTTTTCGCATTTACTACTTCACTATCGTTTTTCAATAAACTAGATTTTTCTTTTCCATCTATATTTACTTTTAATCCATCTATAATTAATCCATCTATATTTTTAAAATTTTTATTTTCAAAATTTAAATGATTGTGAATTTCAAATGAAGCATATACTTTTTTTGTATTATAAATTGAAATTAAACATAACAAAAATATAATTAAAAAGAAGTATTTTTTCATTTTATAAACCTCCTTAAAAATATAGTTTTTAACATTCTAAAAATCAACTTTACATTAATTAAAATTATTACAAGATTTTTTATTTAAAATAACATAATTAATTTTAAGATAAATTTTAGATAAATAAAAAAATTTATGATAGATTAAGTGTTACTTATATAAATTTATATTATTTTTTATCTATTTCATTTTTTAATTTTGATTTATCATCCATTTTAAAAAATGGATAGTAAATTAAAATATTTATAAAAATAGTTATAATTTGAATAACTGCACCACTAATTTTACCACCTGATGCTAAAAATCCTGCAATAATTGGAGGAGTTGTCCAAGGAATAACTGCACCTACTGGTTTGGCAACTAAACCAAAATACATACTATAATAGGTGATTATAGTTGTTACAATTGGAGCTAATACAAAAGGAATAGCCATTCTAATATTTAAAATTGTTGGAAATCCAAATAATATCGGTTCAGCTACTTGAAAACTTACTGGAGCAATTGATAATTTCCCTAAAGTTTTATTTTCTTTACTTTTAGAAAAAAAGAAGGTCAAAATGGCTAATGCCATAACACAACCAGCTCCACCAGAAAATACATAATTATATAAAAATTCATATGTTATAATATTAGGTAATTCTTGACCTGCTTGATAAGCTAAACGATTAATATCTGAATTATGTAAAAGAAGTGGCTCAAGAATTGGACCAGTTACTTGTGCTCCATGAATACCAAACATCCAGAAAAAGCATTGTATAAAAATAACAAGTAAAATACCAGGTAGTGTTTTAGTTAATAATCCTAATGGTTTTTCTACTGTATTTGCAATTAATATATGTATATCTTTTATTCCAAAATATTGAAATAAAATTAAAATTAAAAACCAAAAAGTAATAATAAATAATCCAGGAATAATAGATGAAAATGCTCTACTAACATTAGGCGGAACTGTATCAGGCATTTTAATAACAAAGTTTTTTCTTATTAAAAAAGTAAATATTTCCGTTGTTATAATAGCAACAATAATACCTACAAATAATCCAGATGTTCCTAAATATTTTAAAGGAAATCCATTGCCATTATCAGCTTTTAAAATTGGTGTTAAAAGTACAAAAGAAGAAAGTGAAATCATACTAACTGATAATCTATCAACTCCATATTGTTTTGATAGATGGTATGAAACAGCAAAGGTTACAACTAATCCAACAATACCAAAAGTTGCATTAGTTGCTTTATTTAAAAAATCTGCAAGGCCAATACTTGATAACCAGTTAGAAAAAGATTCTATTGGAAAATTTGCAATAAGCATAAAAACAGAACCAACAATTATCAATGGCATTGCAGTAGCCATACCATCACGTAAAGAAATTAAATGTCTTTGATTACTTATTTTTGCTGCAATATTTTGAATTTTATTAACGTTCATAATCTAATATCTCCTTTTAAAATATTATTATATATTAAGTTAAATTAATATTGTGATTTTAATTTTTTAGCAAAATATATTTGTCGTAGAATATACATACTATAGTTGATGTGTTGTTTAAAGTATAATATCAAATCCTTAACTCAATTAATATAACTATTGGATATATATTCAGATAAAATATTTATCACTTTTCTTCTAAATATTTAACGTATATTAGAACGTCCTAACATGGTAATTTGATGTCTATATCCTCTAATAGCTTGTCCTAGATAAAATATATTTTGAGGTAAACAAATTCCATTAAATGAGTCTCCAATATGATGAATATCGGCACCACAAGCTTTTGAAGCTAATGCAATTTTTTTTATAGTATATTCATCTGAAGAATCTTGACTTGTCCCATTTGCAGTTAAAATCAAAACCTTCTCTTTTATAGATTTCCCTAAATTGTAATTTTTTATATAATCAACTATTTCTCTTAAATCTTTTTCCATAAAATATGGAACTGTATAAGGGGCTGGAACCAATAAAATATCAATTCCTAAGTTCACAAAACTTTTAGCTATTTTTAAGTTCATAACTGGTTCATCAACACCTGCACCATGCATTTTACCAGCAATAATTAGTCCATTAAAATACTTTTTAGAAAGAGAGATGGCGTTTAATATAGACTTATTAGATACACCAGTACCTGGATTACCAGTTAAACAAATAAAATCAAATTTTAGTTCATTTGCTCTTTTTAATGTTTCAACAGATACAATTCTTCCATTAGAAATTTCTGAACGTGTTTCATTCATAATAGCATTGTCATCAATTGGCTCTAAATTAATACCAATAGCTCGACCTATAGCACTTTTTATCCATTTTATGGGATTTTCGTTAATGTTTTTAGGCATCCCATTTATTACTGGTTTAAAAATATCTAAAGCATTGAACATAATTAAATCAGCACCAGCAGCTCTCTCTAATTCTGCATTAGTAACAGAATTAAGAAATGGAGTTTGACTAGGAACATTTTCAGCCATTATTGTTCTTCCTTCAGAAGCTAAAATAGCCTGTTTTAGCTCAATAGGAGATGCAGATAAAAAATCTGATGCGCTATAATCAAGCAAACGTTTACTCATAAAAAACACTCCTTATTATTTAAAAATTTATAACAACATACCCCTATCTATAATATGAATTATATTATAATTTAATCTATTAGAATATAATTAAATTACACAACAAAATAAACTTTAAAGAATATTTTAGTAAAATTATATAGCCCTTTATTAATACTATAAAATTTATTTTTCAGTCATAAACTAATTAAAAATTTTTATATTTTTATCAATTAACAAAATTTTTCATAAATATTTATAATCTCTTTAGCTAAATCAATGAAAGTTATTGCATTCATTAAATGATCTTGTCCATGTACCATTAGTAATGAAACTATTGTCATATTTCCATTTGCTTCTTCACTCAATAAACTTGTTTGTGAATTATGTGCTTTTAATAATGAAGATTCTGCATCTGAAATCTTAGTTTTAGCTAATTTAAAATCTCCTTTTTTAGCTGCTTCAATAGCTTCAACGGCATTACTTTTAGCATTACCACCATAGATAATCAAATTCATAATCACATCTATATTCTTTGGATTTTCCAATACTAACAACTCCTTAAATTAATTGTTTAATAAAAATTAATTTAACTTAATAATATGTTTAATTGAAAATGTTTTGGTAAAATATATTATTTATAAAATTAAATTTATATTAAGTCTTTTGCAAATTCTAAAACTTTTTCACCATTCATCATTCCATAATCAATCATATTTATAACTGCTATAGGAATATTTTTCAAAACTTCTCTATTTTTAAGTTCATCTTCCATATAACGAACTTGAGGTCCAAGTAAAATAACATCAATAGAATTATTTTCTGCCTCTAAAAGAAGCTCGCTAGCAGAAACTGCGTAAATTTTAACATCAAAATTTTGATTTGCAGCTGCTTTTTGCATTTTAGTTACTAATAAACTTGTACTCATTCCAGCTGAACAAACTAACAAAATAGTTTTCATGTAGATAACCTCCCAAAAAGATATATTTTTAAAATAGGATATGTTGTTATTACCAGTATAAACGATTTTGAACATTTAGTAAACAATAAAATTTATATCCATATATTGACATATCATTATTTATTTAAATATTACATAATGTAAAAATTTAACACCTAAAATTTCAGTCATAATAATTAAATGAAATATACTCGATTAATTTTTTTATAAAAGTCTTTAATTAAGTTTTTTCCATTTTAAGACTTATATAGTGTAGATAAATATTTATATAAAAGAAATATTTGATGACTCTAAAGGTACATATGGATATCGT